>Ga0302127_10002019_pt1 | contig 12255 bp, 12 predicted proteins | sample CB4_SCM_MG_FD_204452 | JGI IMG/M metagenome (GOLD analysis project Ga0302127, IMG submission 204452) | Marine microbial communities from Western Arctic Ocean, Canada - CB4_SCM | ecosystem: Environmental > Aquatic > Marine > Oceanic | place: Canada: Western Arctic Ocean | collected 2017-09-24
CATGTTAGAATTCTACCAAACAAAAATGTTAACTCAGAGTCAATATTTTAAATTATTGCAAAACCGTGTTTTTTTATCCAAAATCAAATGTTATAACTTTAATTGACTCAGAGTCAATTAAATAGTGGGGTAGCTATGGGCGAGGGTGGTATTTGGCGATAACTGCTTTGAGCTGAGAGCGGTCGATATGCGTATAAATTTGGGTGGTCCCGATATCGCTGTGCCCAAGAAGTTCCTGAACAATCCGAAGATCAGCGCCACCGGCAAGCATGTGCGTGGCGAAACTGTGGCGAAGTGTGTGTGGATGCACATCGCCAAGGTTAGCATTTTTCGCAAGCTTGCGAATGATTTGCCAAATAGCAACACGTTCAAGCGGGCGACCAGTGTTTGAAAGAAGCAAGTGCCCCTTCTCACGGCCGTCGTCAAAATGCATTAGTTTAGGACGGAGCTCAGCGGTGTATTGTTGAATCGCCTCTATAGCCGGCTTCCCAATTGGCACGAGACGTTGTTTATTTCCCTTGCCCGTCACCATGACAACAGCGAGTGTCTCTTTAAAATCTTCCGGCTTTATTCCAGCAACTTCACTTGCACGCATACCACCGGCATACATAAGTTCAACAAGTGCACGATCGCGTTGCCACAATCTTCCGCACGAAGGATTCGCCGCTTCAATAAGTTGTTTCATTTTCTTGGGCGATAAAACGTCGGGTAAACACTTCCATCTTGTGGGTGTTTCTAACAAGCGCGCCGGATCGGTCGCAATTTTATTTGATGCTTGTAAATACCGAAACAACATTCTGAAAGTGGAAAGATGTCGAGCAACGCTCGAAGCCTGCAGACCGCGGTCTCTATGTAAATACCGAACGTGTGCAGAAAGGTGTTTGGGTGTGACATCACTGCAACAAACAATTCCTTCAGCGGTAAGTCTTTCGCGTAATAATTCTAGGTCTCTTCGGTAAGCGTCGAGTGTCGACGACGACAAACCCGCTTCAACACGAAGGTACCCAAAAAAGTCACGAACCTGTTGGTCGTAATTCGACAAGTTGTCCATTAACAGTCATATCTAAAGAAGCGTTTGAAGTAATGCCAGAAAGCTGCCGGTACATCGAGCATGATTTGAACGAACCAAAACAAACGCTGTACGCCTCGTCAAGCCGACCAAGTGTGAAATGGCTCGAACAAGCCGAGTGTCCATCTTCAATGTATGGGCAGCAATGTAAAGTTGATAGTGTTGGTTGGGGGATGGCCATCTTGCTTATGCAATATCGGCAGGATGACCCAATATAAACCAGAAAGCAGTGTTAGGGCTTGCTACGCCACAATTCAAAGGTTAATGCGTGACAGTTCTTGTTGTCTGGATTTCTATGAATAACTCCTGAACGCTCCCATTCTTCCTCGTCAAACAACGGGAAGAACGTGTCGCCCTTAAGAGTGGTATGAATCCGAGTGATATGCATAGCTGTTGCGCGAGACAATGCTTGTGTGTAAATTTCTCCGCCACCAATGACAAATAGCTTTTGCTCTTTTGCCACTTCAACAGATTCATCAAGCGAATGCACCACGGTTGCTCCCTCTGCCTTGAAATCTTCTTGCCTCGTAAGAATAATGTTTGTTCGGTTTGGCAACGGCCTTCCTATGGATTCCCATGTTCGCCTTCCCATAACAATTGCGCTGCCCGATGTTATAGCCTTAAAGTGTTGCAAGTCCGCGGGTAAATGCCACGGCATATCACCGTTTGCCCCAATGACAAAATTTTCAGTTATAGCGACAACAATTTCCATGGCGTTAAACAGCAATGGGCGCCTTTATATGTGGGTGCGGTTCATATCCAGACAACGTAATGTCGTCGTAAGTAAAATCAAACACCGAAGTAATTGCAGGATTTAATGTGACATTTGGCAGCGGACGAATTTCTCTTTTAAGTTGTTCATTCGATTGATCAATGTGGTTTGAATACAAATGCGCGTCACCAAGCGTGTGCACAAAGTCGCCGAGTTCTAGTCCTGTTGTTTGCGCAACCATCATCGTAAGCAATGCGTACGATGCAATGTTAAACGGTACGCCAAGAAAAATATCAGCCGATCGTTGGTAAAGTTGGCAAGATAGTTTATTGTCAGCGACATAAAATTGAAACATCGTGTGGCAGGGGGGCAATGCCATTTTGTCAACTTCGCCGACATTCCAAGCACTCACAATGTGTCGTCTTGAATCTGGATTGTTTTTGATCCCGTCAATGAGTTTTGTTATCTGGTCAACAGTTCGACCGTCAGTAGTTTTCCATGATCGCCACTGCGAACCATACACTGGCCCTAGTTCGCCATTCTCGTCTGCCCAATCATCCCAGATAGATACACCATTTTCTTTGAGGTATGCGATATTTGTTTCGCCGCGTAGAAACCAAAGCAGTTCATGAAAAATGGAACGAGTGTGGATTTTTTTGGTCGTAACAAGCGGGAATCCCTCGTTTAAATCAAACCGCATCTGCCATCCAAATACACTTTTCGTGCCGGTTCCAGTGCGGTCTTCTTTCAGGGTGCCGTGATTGAGGACATGTTCAAGTAATTCAAGATATTGTTTCATGGGTGCTGGCTGTCGAAGATACCATACCCACAGCAGATGATGGACAGCAATCAACCACTACTTGAACTTCGAGACGTAAAAATCACTTTTTCGAAGGGCAAAGACGCACTTACCGCGGTCGATTCGGCTTCATTTTCTCTTCACCGTGGAGTTACCCTTGGCGTAGTTGGAGAGAGCGGCTCTGGAAAATCAACAATGGCAAGAGCGGTGATGCAACTCATTCAACTTGAAGACGGCCAGATTATTTTTGACGGCTCGGATCTAGCATTACTTGGCAACAGAGCGCTGCGACTAATGCGCCCGCGGATTCAAATGGTCTTTCAGGACCCGGGTGGATCACTCAATGAATATATGCGCGTTGGAAAAATTATTTCCGAACCACTTCTTGTGCACGGTATTGCAAAAGGTATAGAACTCAACCAACGCGCAGAACAATTGTTAATTCAGGTTGGCTTGCGACCAGAAGATGCAAATAGATTTCCCCATGAATTTTCTGGTGGCCAAAAACAACGTATTGCAATTGCGCGAGCGATTGCATTGAAACCAGATTTATTGGTATGCGATGAACCCACATCAGCACTCGATGTGACCGTGCAGTCGAAAATATTAAAACTTTTATCGAAGCTTCGTGATGAACTTGGTTTAACTATTTTGTTTATTACGCACAACCTTGCCGTTGTAAACGAATTCTGCGACGAAGTGTTGGTCATGGACGCAGGAAAAATAATTGAACGGGGTGAAACAAAAGCGTTGATTCAAAGCCCAAAGCACAAAATCACCAAGGAGCTGATCGCTTCAGTTTACGCTTGAAACTTATCAAATTCACCTTCACGCATGCCGTAAGGGTGTTTTCCAAGCGTGCTTGCGTGCACGTTGTTCATCCATGTTTTTGCAACCGATGAAATTTCATTCCCAACATTTGCCGTTGGTTTTGCAAATGATGGCTGCCATTTTGTAAGGCCAGCGAGGTCTTGCATAACAACAACTTGTCCATGGCAACTTGTTCCCGCACCGCAACCAATGACTGGAATAGTTGTGGCATCGACAACTGCTTGCGAGACTTCCTCTGGTATTGCTTCAAGCAGAAGCATAGTTGCCCCGGCCTGTTCCATAACAATGGCGTCTTCTACAATTGCTTTAGCAGACACAGCGTTTCGTCCAGCGGCGGTGTACCCACCAGTTTGTTTTGCTTGTTGTGGCCTTGAACCAAGGTGCGCAACTGCTGCAATGCCGGCGTTGCAAATGGCGGCGAATCGGTCAACCCATTTACCATCAACCTCAAGTTTGACCGCATCTGCATTGCCTTCGGTTAAAAACCGTCCTGCGTTTTGAATGGCAGAAGCTTCGTCTACTTGGTAACTTAAAAAAGGCATGTCGCCCATGACAAAAACATTTGGAGCACCGCGTTTTACCGCGGCGGTTAAGGTGATTAGAAAATCAAGTGGTGCGTGAATGGTGCTGTCAAATCCTAGAATCATTTCAGCAGCGGTGTCACCAACAAGCATTGTTGGTAGTCCCGCCTCCGCCATCCACCTTGCGGTTGTTGCGTCATAGCACGTGAGCATGGCCCATTTAGCATTTGCTTTTGACCACCTTCGAAGTGTTCGGAGTGTGACTGGACCATCCAAACAAGTTGGCAGGTTCATTGGCTTTGTTTCAATAATTGGTTGATTTTCCATGCGTAGGTGCTCAGTATAGTTTTTTACTTGTTAATTACCAACATATCTTTCAAAAATAGCTTTTGCACGGCGAATATCGTCTGTTCCGTGAATAATGGCACGTCCATTATGAAAACAGAGGAGCTTAATGGCGCTGCCGTCGGCTGCACGTTCCTCGTTGAATTCGCCCTTGATCATTGTGCTGGTGCATATAAACGTACCGTGTTCCTGCAATTTATCTGCCGTAGCCAGTAAGTCAAAGGCCTCAATTGCGGGCAAAGAAACAGCAAGTCGTCCACAAAGAGCAACGGGTTCTATGCTTTGCGCGTCTAAAAATTCAAAATTGCGCTGTTGACAACAAATACAATTTTCAGCAGGGGTGCCGGTTTCAAGCCGGTTACTTACGGAGTTCCACAAATCAAACGTGAGTAACGTTCGAGAAATTTTATCTTCATTGCCGGCGAGATATTTGATGACGTCCATACATTGGCATGATGCCGCGATGCCGATGGCAGGCGCAAGCACACCAGCGGTATCGCACGTGTCTTGCGAACTTGCGGGTGGTGGCTCTGGGAATAAACAGCGAAGGCAAGGAGTTGATTCCGGCAGAACGGTCATTACGTTTCCTTGACTTGCGATGACACCCGCAAACATAAACGGCTTGTTTTCTTTAATGGCAAAGTCGTTTAGAAGGTACCGTGAAGTAAAGTTGTCGAGACCATCAATAATCACATCAACGCCTTCAAGAAGTCGGTTGATATTTCTAGAAGAAAGGTCCTCTATACGTGGAGTAATTTGTATGGTGCTGTTTACTTTCGCAAGCCTCGTTGCAGCAGCAGTGGCTTTGGGTTCTTGATTCGTTGCGTCCTCTTCGGTGAACAAAAATTGTCGTTGCAAGTTTGTTGTTTCAACGATGTCTCGGTCAATTAGAATGAGATGCCCAACACCCGCGCGCGCTAGCATAGAGGCAGACATACAGCCAAGGGCTCCAACACCAACAATTGCTGCAGTCGCATTTGAAATCGCATGTTGTCCATCATCACCGATACCATCGACGAGTCGTTGTCGGTGGTAGCGGTCAGAAATAGCCATTAGTAAAATATCCTCGCGAGGATTATTTAGAACGCGAAGTGAGAGAATGCCTTGTTCGCTTCAGCCATACGGTGCGTTTGTTCGCGTGTATTAACTGCTTTGCCTTCACCTCTGGATGCGTCCCAGAGCTCTTTTGCAAGGCATTGTGCGAACGGCTTACCCTTTTCAGCACGGCAAGCAGTGATAATCCAACGGAATGTCAAGCTTTGGCGACGACGAGCGTTCACCGGCATTGGCACTTGGTAGTTAGCACCACCTACACGCTTTGAACGGACTTCGACATTTGGTCGAACGTTTTCAAGAGCTTTGTGGAAGATGTCCATTGCATTTTTAGGACCGTCTTCATCGGTGCTTTTTTCTTTTTTAAGTCGTGTTTCAAGTCGCTCGAGTGCGTCGTACATAACTCGTTGCGCGACAGCTTTTTTGCCGTCTTTCATGAAACAGTTAATGAATTTTGAAAGAACCTTGTCACCAAATTTTGGATCTGGTTTAAGTTGTTCTTCTGATTTTGTGATTCGTCCAGCCATAGCTTTTTTCCTTTCAGCTCATCTGTCACTGAATTGTGACCCTGTTCACCGCAACGTGTGGAATTATTTTTAACTTCCGTCGGGAGCGATTACTTGCTCAGCACACACAGCGCGTGCTTAAAATTATTTAGTCTTTTTAGTACCGTACTTGGAACGACCTTGTTTACGAGCATCAACACCAAGAGTGTCAAGCGCGCCGCGAACAACGTGGTAACGAACACCAGGAAGGTCACGAACACGTCCACCACGAACAAGCACAATGGAGTGCTCCTGAAGGTTGTGTCCTTCACCGCCGATGTACGCCGTGATTTCTTTTCCGTTTGATAAACGAACTCGTGCAACTTTACGAAGCGCGGAGTTCGGCTTCTTAGGAGTTACAGTACGAACTTGCAAACAGACACCGCGCTTTTGCGGGCTTGCTTCAAGGTCGCGAACCTTTGATTTGACCTTAGGGGTCTTCCTTGGTTGTCGTACGAGTTGGTTGATTGTTGGCATAAGTAGTTCCGAGGTCTTGGGTTGGTTCGCCTTTCGTCAGGCGAGCCACACATCATACCATTATTAAGAATTCCTTCAACCCTGAAGTGATTCCACACTCCATCCACAGTCCGATAACACACGGCGTGTTTTTACATGTTTGGGCATCACATTGCCACAGCGCACAAAAAGGCGATATAAACGGACGGTCCCATTGCCTGCTGCAAAGCCCTAACAAGTGCAATAAACACGTTTTTTTCAAAATGACATTTTCTATTTCAAAGTGACTGTCACTTTGAAAAAGGAAAGTTACCAAATGGAGATGAGTTGAAGAAGATCGGCGGTATTTACCGTGCCGTCTTGGTTGAGGTCACTTAGACAATTTGCGCAATTTCCCCAGTTGGCAATGATGTTCAAAATGTCCCCAAGCCCAATAGAGCCATTTCCATCCAAATCACCAAACATTGTGTGCTGCAACCAGACGGGATTGGTTAGACAAACGAAACTCTCTTTAGTTGTTCTCAGTGTGATGAATTTACTTTGGGATTCTAGATTGAGATTGGTCACATAATAATCAAGAGAATAGGAAGTCGTGCCAGAGGGCTCAATCGTCTGCTGCACTTCGCCGTTGACGAGAATGTCAACGCTGTATTCTCCAGCGTATCCCATAGAGGAGTTAGTTCGTATTGAAACAACAATGTCATCATTCCATTCGCTTGGCATTAATGCAACGTCACCAGCGAACGAACCATTTACCGTAATCCATGCAAGAGGTCCATTGGACGCAACACAATGTCCACCCAACATGCCGTCCTTTAAGTTGGCACGAGTGACACTTTCCATTGCAACGTATGTCCAAGTCCTTCCGACTTTGCCGGGCTCGTGTGCATCGCTATCACCAATACCAACAGGAAAACGATTTGGCCATCCGGCACGATCTGGTAATTTTCCGTTCATAGGCAAGGCAATGCCGTTTAGTAGTTCGTGCCATTTGTGCCATGTCGACCAATCTTCTTCGTCGTAATTACCTTCATCGTCACATATCAATTCAAGACCCGCCCAGCCATTTGTGCCATTTCCCCAATCCCATTCATAGTAGGTCAGGTACGCCCAAGCATACGGATGCGCGATAAACCCAAACGCACCCGCGTCGTTAATTCGATTGATTATCGTTTGTTCAGATTCACAATCCGCATGTCCATATATAAGCCCGCTCGATGGGTTTGGTAGCATTTCAGCCAAGTCGTGGTCAAGCGGCAAGCACAACATATGCGAAGGCAAATCCCAAAACCCCTGCTGCCCCAATCCTAATTCTTGACTGTAAATAGACAGCCAATCATGGTCATTTCGGTATTGTTTACATTCATCCTGTCCCCAATCAAACTGAGAGGAAACAAACCAATCTCGGTTGCCCCATATCTCAGAATAAGTAATGTTTGAATGGTCTGTAAAAATAGCCCAGTCAAGTCCAATAGATTCAGCGTACTGAGAATATTCATACGGCTCTTGTTCGGTCCCATCAAGAATCACCGCGTCAACCGAAAAAGAAGTGTGAATATGCTGGTCGCCTGCAAACCAACTCGGTGTGTGTATGCTTCTTGCATGAACAACTTTTTGTTCACACAAATCATCAATCAAAATGGCAATGTCAGCACTACCGCCTTGTGGAAGCGGGGGTTGTTTGTTGACATCAATTTTCTTAAGAAGCGTTCGCGTTTTACCACCCTCAATGATGTCAATTTCAACGCGTATATGTTTTGTGTCCCCAGAAACAAACCAGTGTGTTTCACAAACCTCTCGTCCTAGTTTTGCTAACAAGTCAATAAATTGTTTTTGGTCTGATACAGATCCATCATCGGCAAAAACCAATTTAGCCGCTTGCACTTGTTGTAACAAATCACCTTGCGCATGCAGTATTTTATATGGCGAGACTTGTAGCGGGATTTCTCCAAGAAGCCGAATTTCTTTTACGACAACATCATGGGCCGCGTCGATATTTCGAATTTGAATTGAAATAGGAAAATCACCATCTTTACGAACAACCCATGGCGGGCTTACGGAAACATAGAGCCCATTTTCCAAACTGTCAGAATTAATCCACGGCGTTGTATGTTCGTGCCCACTTGAAAAAGAACCAAAAACAGACATACAAAAAACAATAAAGAGTAATTTCACAGTTTAATTGTATGGAGAGAGACGATTCATTGCAAGAGTTTATCTGCTTCTGCTGATGCAATCGTGTCGCAGCGCTCATTTTCTGGATGCCCCGCGTGCCCCTTCACCCAATTGGTTTTGAGTTGATGCTTTTGACGTAAATCAGCCAGTGGCTTCCATAAATTTTGATTGGCAACTGGCTTTTTCGCAGCGTTCTTCCAGCCTTTTTTAATCCAACCGTCCATCCATTCCATTAAGCCCTTGGTGACGTACTGGCTATCTGAATGAATCTCAACAGCGGACGGTTCGGCAAGTGATTCGAGCGCTCGAAGCACCGCGGTTACTTCCATTTTTTGGTTCGTGGTATCTGGCTCGTTACCACTGCCCACAACTTCATGCCCATCACAATCACGCAGAATATACGCCCATCCACCAGGCCCAGGATTACCTAAACACGCACCGTCAGTGAACAAGAGAAAAGTTGGAAGATTCGACATAGTAAACACAGTATCGTCAGTTCCACCTCTGATACCCTACACATATTATGACAGTGTTTCGCATCGAAGTAACCCCCACCCCCGGAACTGTAGACACTGGCGGACGTGCAGCATTGCACCAAGCAGAACTGTCTGGATTTTCACCAACGGCAATTGAAACCACTTCAGTCTATCTCGTTCAAGGCGAATTGGACGACGATTCTGTTTCAAAAATAGCAACCGAATTGTTGTGTAATCCAGTTACCCAGCACGTGAACATTGGGTCGACGGCAAGGCATTCTGATTCAATGATTGAAGTCCACCCACAGCCGGGTGTCATGGATCCAGAAGCGCAAGCAGTAGAACGAGCAATCGAACGATTGCTTGGCATAAAAGTGCAAGTGCAAACGGGTCGCCGCTTTGATTTTCAAGGTGCCACTTGCGACGAAGCGGAAAAAATTGCAAAGCGTTGTTTTGCAAACACGGTTGTGCACGAAATTCATACAATTCCGTATCATCCAACCGAATTTCCGCGCGGTCACGCGCACGACATGCATGTGCCAGAAATTCCGATCAGCACACTTTCTGATAGTGAACTTGAAACGATGTCGCGTGAATCTCACCTGTTTCTTGACTTGGAAGAAATGCTAGGAATTCAAGCACACTATAAATCACTTGGTCGAGAACCACGTGAAATTGAACTTGAAACACTTGCGCAAACATGGTCGGAGCACTGTGTTCATAAAACATTAAAAGCAACCATTCGTTACACCGGACCAGACGCAACAAATCGTCCGCACCACGAAGAACACGAAGACGGCACAGTCACGATTCACAATCTTTTAAAAGCAACCGTTGCTGCCGCAACGTTTGAATTGATGGAGGAATCAGTTGATTGGTGTTTGAGCGTTTTTGTTGATAACGCGGGCATAGTGAAGTTCGACGACAAACATGCTGTTTGTTTTAAAGTTGAAACCCACAATCATCCTTCTGCCCTTGAGCCTTACGGCGGGGCGGCAACAGGCATCGGCGGTTGCATTCGCGACATTATGGGAACGGGTTTATCCGCTCGGCCAATCGCGGCAACAGACACGTTCTGTGTTGCTCACTTCGACAACGAACCCCCAGAAGGTTGTTTGCCATCAAGGCGAATCCTTGGAGAAGTCGTCCGCGGTGTTCGAGATTACGGAAACCGTATGGGCATCCCAACAGTAAATGGGGGAGTTTGGTTCGACAACAATTATGCAGGGAATCCCTTGGTCTACTGCGGTTGTGTTGGCGTTATGCCGATTGACCGCATTGATGGCGATGCAGTACAAGGCGACCGAATAATTGTTATCGGTGGGCAAACCGGCCGAGACGGAATTCACGGCGCAACTTTTTCTTCCGCGGAACTTACCGACACACATGCAGAGGAGTTTTCACACGCGGTTCAAATTGGAAATCCAATTACCGAAAAGAAAGCGCTTGATGCAATTCTTGAAGCGCGCGACTATAAAACAGGCTGCCTTTTTAGCGCAATTACTGATTGTGGTGCAGGCGGTTTCTCAAGTGCTGTTGGTGAGATGGGCGAAAAAATTGGCGCAACAGTGAATCTCGAAAGCGCGCCATTGAAATACAAAGGTCTCACCCCTTCTGAAATTTGGATCAGTGAAGCGCAAGAGCGGATGGTGCTTTCGGTTCCGCCAGAAAATGTACAGGCAATTCAAGAAATATGCACTCGGCACGATGCAGAATTATGCGACTTGGGTTCTTTTGGAACACCGAAAAAAGAACTTGTTTTGTTGTACAAAGGTGAAACGATCGGTAAAATCGATATGCATTTCTTGCACGAGGGCTACCACGGCGCAATACGAACGGCAAAGTGGTCACTTCCAGAAAGGCGTCAAGCCGGAAGTACGCCAATCGACATACAAGTAATGTTGCCACGGCTTCTTGCACATCCAAACATTGCATCCAAACAATCCATCGTGCAACAATACGATCATGAAGTGCAGGGTAGAAGTGTTATTCGCCCATTTGTGGGCCCTGCAGGTAGTGCACCTTCGGATGCAGCAGTCATTACACCCGTTCGTGGTTCATCCAAGGGGCTTGCAATTGGAAGCGGGCTTGCGACGGCGCTTGCAGATGATCCGTACTTAATAGCAACGGCAGCAATTGATGAATGCGTTCGAAACATTGTGTGTGTTGGTGGTGATCCATCAACCATCGCGATACTTGACAATTATTGTTGGCCAGGTGTAAAAGATGAAGAGAGCTTAGGACGGCTTGTGCGCTGTTCGCATGGTTGTTACGACGCAGCAAAAGCATACGGCACACCCTTTATTTCTGGCAAAGACTCATTAAACAATCAATTCACGACTGAAGCAGGCGAAACAATTTACATTCCCCCAACGATGCTGATTTCTGGTTTTGGCATGGTGGAAGACATCGCAACCTGTATCACAATGGATGCGAAAACTTCTGGGAATTTGTTGGTGCTAATTGGCGAGACGAAACGAGCAATGGGTGGTTCGCACGTTTTACTTGTGGATTCAAATGCAAAATGCGATAACGAACTGCCTTGGGTTTCATTAACCGATGGTCCGAGGAATGCGCAAAACGTATTCAAAGTAATCAAGCAAGGGCTTATAACTTCCGCGCACGATTGCAGCGAAGGCGGGATTCTCGTTGCAGCAGCGGAGATGGCTTTCGGAGGCGAACTTGGTCTTGACTTGCAACTTCAAGACGAATCGCTTTGTTTCTCTGAAACACCATCGCGCTATCTACTTGAAGTACACCCAGACAAACTGGAACAAATACAACAACATTTTGCAGACATTCCCTGTGAAGTTATTGGCACGTTCAACGACTCTGACAAAATGACTCTTGGCAGCGCATCTTGGTTGCTGGAAGATTTGTGTAGTGGTTGGATGACAGGGATGGTAATTTGATATGGTAAAAGCACTCATCATTACTGCGCCTGGAATCAACTGCGACCTTGAACTTGCAGAAGGGTTTATGCACGCGGGTGCAATCCCATGGTCGGTGCACATCAACGAATTACTGGATAATCCAACAATAATTGATGACGCAGATTTGATTGGTTTGCCGGGGGGATTTAGTTACGGCGATTCAATTGCTGCTGGTCGCATTATGGCAAACTTAATGCGAAAAACTTTGTATTCAAAATTTGCGGATGCACTCCGTCGCGGTGTTCCAATGATTGCGCCATGCAACGGTTTTCAAATTGCAGTGCAGTTAGGCTTGTTACCCGGGCCTCATCCAGGCAGCGATTGGGATGCAAGCGCCCCA
>Ga0302127_10002020_pt1 | contig 12253 bp, 13 predicted proteins | sample CB4_SCM_MG_FD_204452 | JGI IMG/M metagenome (GOLD analysis project Ga0302127, IMG submission 204452) | Marine microbial communities from Western Arctic Ocean, Canada - CB4_SCM | ecosystem: Environmental > Aquatic > Marine > Oceanic | place: Canada: Western Arctic Ocean | collected 2017-09-24
GACCAAGGTGGATCATTGATAAGGTCAACAGTCACATCTTCAACACCGTCGATTTGCCCAACTTTTTGTTTGATTTCTTCCGCGATTGCTGGAAGTGCAAAGCAACCAATAAATGTCGGTAACAGTTCAACATGTACGTTGGCATCTGTAATTTGTACGCTTTCGATTAGCCCAAGGTCTGTGATGCTGATCGGCATCTCCGGATCTGGGATCGTTTGCAATACTTCAAAAATGTCAGATTTTGCAACCATGATTTACCAAGCAGCGAGTGGATCCGTTGAAAAAACTTCTTGAAGTTCTATGAGGGAACAGATGAAATCTTCGTCATGCGAACCGGTTCGCCCGCCATTGCCCGATGGAGTCGTAACAACCACCTTCATATTTGCAGTATTCAGGATGTTGTCCACGTGTTCTTTCCATTTCGTAAATAAGCACCCCTCGTCGACCAGTACGCCACCTTCATACAACGTGTCGATGCCTTCGGGCTTTTCAAAAAGCATAGAAGCGTACGGTGCATATTCATCAAGCGCCTTTTGTAGGCGTTTTTTTGAATCGTCGTTGCCATTACCTAGATGGTTAATCCAAGAGCTGATGTGGTCAACATGTATAGATTGTTCGGCACAGATTCTTTTTGCAAGTGCAGCAAGTGGTGTCCAAGTGCAATTGCAGAGCAGGAGAAGGCGATGGTAATCGTACAAGTTGCAATAGAATTGCCGTGCAATTGCATTCGCCCAATTAAAATCATCGCTCTTTGTCACGATGTCGGCGCATCTGTATGCTTCAGCAGTTCGACCAAACGCAATTTGGTCTGGATTTTCTCCGCTGATTATATTCATAAGTTCATAGCAAGCACTTGCATGCGCGATGTCATCTTGCGCGAGTGATGAGAAGGCGATGTCAGCTTCAAGAATGGGCGCGATGCCTGTCCAGTCACTGTTGCGGTGACCAAGAAAGAGCTTGTCATCGGCAACGCACCGCAAAACATTTAAGATGGGTTCGTGAAATTGTGTCGCAAGTTCAGTCATCAAAACGTGTCCTTCAAATCTTCTTCTTGGTATTTATCTACTGCGTCACCTGCCCTGATAGCGTCCCACTTCTGGCGGACTACACGACTGTACCCTTTTGCAAGTCTATAGTTTTGATCGGTGGATGTGCGCCAAATCATATCTACGGTGCCGTCTATTTTTGTAAGTTTAGAAATGGGCGCTGCCCAAATCGTGCAAAATGGTTTGTTGTTTATGCATTGTTCAATGCACATGCTCTTTGCATCTGCGCCATTATCTGCTTTTACTTCACCAGCGTGTTCGTGTTTACCGCCGGCTTTCCATTGGACAAAGACTTCATACGTTTCGCATTCGCCACCTGCGGCAAGAAACGAATCGCGCAGGCCGACCCAAATGCTTATGCACTCTTGGTCTTGTCCGTAATGTTCTCGAGCAAATAGCTGTGCGAAGGAAGCATCAGGTGCGCTTAATGATCCAGCGTGCACGTGAATGCCGCCTTCTTTTTTCAGTGCAAATACTTCCCAAATGGGGAATGGAGCAACTTCTTCGGTCGTTAACTCGCCGGATACAACGGGGACATTTGATCTTGCTTTGGATAGCATGGTAGATCTTAGTTGTTGCAAGGCGCGCCAGTCGCACCATCTAAAATTGCGCGTCGTACCCATTCGCCTTGTTCGTAGGAGAAACGACGGAGTGCAAGACGGTCTTGGTTGCATGGCCCGCCACCGCGAATGACGCGGAAGAATTCATCCCAATCTGGTTGGGTGAAATCCCAATTCCCCGTTTCTTCATTGAGTTTTAACAGCGGGTCGGGCTTCTTGGATATAACCATGCCGTCCGCTCCTTTTTTGCATATGTTAATGACAAGACCCGTCGCCATTGCTGCCGGAGCAAAGCGGTTAACAAATTTTTGTCTAAGTTCATCGTTCGTTGCGGTTTTCATACGCCATTTCATTGCAGGGCGTTCTTTTTCATCCGGCCTGTCATTAGGTCCGAAGAAAGCAAGGGATGGATCCCACCAACGGTCGAAAGCATCTTGCGCCATTTGTTTTTGCTTATCTGTGCCGCTCATTAATGTAAGCACCATATCTTCGCCATGCTTGAAGTGAAATGCTTCTTCCATGTTGATGCGTCGCATCGTTCTAATGTACGGCCCGAACGAGCCATGCGCGAGTGTGCCTTGGTTAAGAATTGCAGCACCGTCGATAAGCCAAGCAATCATGCAGATGTCTCCCCAAGTAGGGCATGGGTAGTTAAAGCAGTTGTGGTATTTTGTCACGCCCGTGATTAAATCTCGAAGCATGGCGTTGCGTGTTTTACCTAAATCTTGGGCGACTTCGTATAACATTTGACCGTGGCCAACTTCATCTTGAACTTTTGCAGTAAGCGCAAGCTTACGAAGTAAACTTGGCGCTCTTGTGATCCATTCGCCTTCGGGAAGTGCACCAACAATTTCACTATTGGCATGGTGCTCAGCCATTCGCAACATGAGCGTACGGTATGCTTCAGGCATCCAATCGTTTGGTTCGATGAGCCCACCATCTGCGACATGTTTTTCAAATGCCGTAAGTTTCTTCGGATCGTCTGCAGGGCAATCGTTAATGTTTACTTCTATATTTGCACTAGCACTCATTTTGTCTCTCCTTCAATAAGTGTTGCCAATCCCTGACCAACACCAACACAGAGTGTAGCGACTCCCCGCTTTTTATTCTGCCTATTTAACTCATGAATCAATGTAACAACAAGCCGAGCGCCGCTGCATCCAAGCGGGTGCCCCATGGCAATTGCGCCGCCGTTTACGTTGACAATCTCTGGGTCAATTCCCATCTCTCGAATACACGCAAGCGATTGCACCGCGAATGCCTCGTTTAATTCAAACAAATCAATGTCTTGTGTGGTCAATCCTGTTCGTTGTAAAAGTTTTTCAGTTGCATGTATTGGCCCTGTCCCCATAATTGCAGGATCAACGCCGCTTGATGCGCATGCGCCAACGTACCCCATGATGTGTAAACCAAGTGTTTTGGCAAGCGATTCTTCAACTAGAACAACCGCGGCCGCGCCGTCGTTTACGCCCGAACTATTACCGGCTGTCACCGTTGCGCCTTCTTCTTTTGAAAACGCAGGTCGAAGTGTTGCAAGTTTTTCAAGCGCAACTTCAGGGCGTGGATGTTCATCCGTATCGACGATGATTGGATCGCCTTTACGTTGCGGAACACTGACGGGGATAATTTCATTGTCCCATTTGCCAGCGTCTTTTGCTAACTTCCATTTTTGTTGGCTGTTCCATGCAAATGCATCTTGGTCTTCGCGAGTTATGTTCCATTTTATTGCAACGTTCTCTGCCGTTTCACCCATTGAGTAAGGGTGGTAGAGTTCGGAAAGTTTTGGATTTGTAAATCGCCATCCAATTGTTGTGTCGTATATTTCGCAACGTCGATCAAAAGCAGTTTGGCCTTTTGCCTGCACAAATGGTGCGCGGCTCATTGATTCGACTCCGCCGGCGACCATCACGTCACCGCAGTTGCCTTCAATCATTCGAGCGGCAACGTTTATGGCTTCCAATCCAGAAGCGCAAAGACGGTTGACGGTTGAACCCGGAACCGTTTGGGGAAGTCCAGCCAGCAACGCCGACATACGCGCAACGTTTCGGTTGTCTTCGCCTGCTTGGTTTGCAGCGCCCATGTACACATCGTCGATGGTGCTTGGGTCGATACCTGACTTTTCAACAGCGGCTTTTATGGCAATTGCTGCTAAATCATCTGGCCGAATGGAACTTAATCCGCCTCCGTAGCGCCCAATTGGGGTACGAACGGCAGAAACAATGGCTACTCGTCTATTCATACCCCTATTGTACTCTTTAGTTGACCGAAACTGTGCCAAACGGCGGGGAAGCGAATCGGTTGTCTGAGACAGTCTCGTTCAACGCACAAAGCAGGTGCTGCACCTTTTCTATGCCGATATTTTCCGCCCATTCAAGTGGACCCTGTGGATAGTTGGTGCCTAACTTCATGGCAGTATCGATATCTTCTTGGTTTGCTACGCCTTCAGTGACGGCCCACATTGCTTCGTTCATAATGCCACCAAGCACGCGCGCAAAAATATATTTTTCAAGCATAGAGCCACTAGTGCAACTTGCTTCTAAACAAAAGTCGTTGATGGCGGCGGTGAGTTCATCTGATATTTCTGCTTCTTGGCAATCCATAATCAATGCAGGCACAACATTGTTCTTGTCGTCGTGCGCATACGCACCGCAACCAGTTTTGCGGCCAAGGTTGCCGTGTTCAACGAGTGATTCTTGTTTTGCACTTGGAGCAAGACGACTTGGGTTGCCAAGTCGTTGCCAGACACTTCGAGTGGTTGCAACGTTAATGTCTTGCCCGATAAGATCCGTTAACATAAATGGACCCATTCGAAATTCGCCGAGCAATTGCATTGCACCATCGACAACGTCCACAGTAGCAATATTGTCTTCAATGATTCGCCATGATTCAAGGTAGTAGGGTCGTGCAACTCTATTTACGATGAAGCCGGGCGTATCGGAAACTTGCACAACGGTTTTTCCCCATGCTTCAGCGAGCAACGTTGCACGTTGGACGGCGGGCTCAGAGGATTCCTTGCCACGAATGACTTCAACAAGCGGCATGAGGGGTGCAGGATTAAAGAAATGCATACCTACAACTCGGTCGCCAAAACCACAGGCGGTGCCGAGTTCACTTACAGAAAGTGACGAAGTGTTTGTTGCAAGAATGGCATCGCTTGCCAAGGCGCCAAGTTCTTTAAGAACCTTTGTTTTTATATCGAAGTCTTCAACAATTGCTTCAATAATAAGATCGCAGTCGGATAAATGTTCAAGGGAAGTTGTCGTTGTAATGCGAGCTTGGCATGCAATAGATTCTTCTACTGTAATTTGACCTTTTTCGACAAGTCGAACAAATCGTTTTGCGATGTTTTCTTTGGCTTGGTCAACGAGTGCTTGATCGATATCAAACAGCTTCACAGGCCAGCCTGCTTTTGATGCGGTTTGCGCAATGCCTGCGCCCATGGTTCCGCCGCCTATGACTCCAATTGGATGTTGTGCGTGTGTATTCATACTGTATCTTTCTATACGAAGAAAACATGCGTTAGGATTCATTCGTGTGTGAAGTTTGGTTTTCTCTTTTCAATAAACGCGACAACACCCTCAAAATGGTCATGCGTTCGACCTGCAGTTTCTTGTGCAAAGGCTTCTTGCTCGAGTTGTTCTTTAAAATCGTTTTCAAAGGATTGGTTGAGCAATCGCTTTGTTAATGAAAGTGCTTTGGCTGGAAGGGATGCTAGTCGTTTTGCAAGTTTCGCTGTCGCTTCTTCGAGTTCATCGCTTGGAACAACTTGATTGACAAGTCCGATGGCGAGTGCTTCTTCTGCTTTTACGGGTCTGCCCGTTAAACACAAGTCCATAGCTCTTCCAAAACCTATGAGTCTCGGCAATGTCCAAGTGCTTCCAGAGTCTGGCACAAGGCCGACGTTAACAAACACTTCGATAAACGATGCGTGTTCACTTGCAATTCGCATGTCGCACGCAAGGGCGAGTGAACAGCCGGCGCCTGCAGCGACGCCATTCACTGAAGCGATAACTGGCTTCTCCATTTTGTGAATGAGTTTTACAATTGGATCGTACCGCTTCTTTAAATCTTCGCCAAGGTGTGGCTCGTGTCCGGGCACATATTTTGCTTCGAGGTCAGCAAGATCTTGTCCGGAACTAAACGCGCGGCCGCTTCCTGTAATAACAACAACGCGTACTTCTTTGTTTCGCGAAGCGTCTTTTAATGCTTTTGCAAGTTCAGTGGTGAGTCTATTGTCAAATGCGTTGAGCACATCAGCACGTTGCAATGTAATGGTGCAGACGTTATTAGCCAGTACGACCGCAATAGTTTCGAATGTTGTTTCTGTTGTCATGTTAAGTTCCAGTGAAATTAGGCGGTCGTTTTTCTGCAAAGGCAGTCATGCCTTCTGTTTGGTCGTCGGTATCAAAAAGCGCATAAAAAAGTGCGCGTTCCTCTGTGAGGGATGCAGAGAGCGGGAGTTCTTCAGCGTTGAGGACAGATGCTTTTGCAGAACGAAGTGCAATCGGCCCTTTGGCTGCAACTTGTTTTGCAACCTGCAATGCGCTTTCAAACCAATGTTCTTTTGGCACGATTCTGCTGATTAAACCAAAGTCCAACGCCTCTTTGGCGGAAAGAAAACGTCCGCTGAGGACGACGTCCATTGCGGTTGCTTTTCCAACAGCGCGTGTGAACCGTTGCGTCCCGCCAGCACCGGGAATGATGCCGAGGTTAATTTCTGGTTGTCCAAAGAGCGCGTTTTCGGAAGCGATGATGATGTCGCAATGCATCATGAGTTCGCAACCACCGCCAAGTGCAAACCCGCTGACTGCTGCGACGATTGGTTTCGTGATATTTTTTATTTGTTCCCAAATCGAAAACTGATCTCGCTTGCGCATTTCATCGGAAGAAGCAGTTGCCATGTCGCCAATGTCAGCGCCGGCTGCCCACGCGCGTTGGCTGCCCGAAAGAAGGATGACATGAATGGTGTCGTCTCTATCGTATTTTTCCATGAGTGTTGCAAGTTCTGCCATCAGCGGCAAGCTGAGTGCATTGAGTACTTTTGGTCTGTTGATACGAATAATTGCAACGTTGCCGTCAATCTCGTGTAGTAAATGTTGTTCGTCCATCCTGACTATCGTATCGTGAATTATTCGCTTGCGTTTGCGATGATGCGTTCGACTATTTCAACGGGAAAAATGCGTTGTTTTTGCTTACCAGTGGCGACAATTGAGTCGCCACATAGTGCCTCAATCGAGCAAATGACTGTCGATTCATCGATTTTGATTACTGTTGCGGTGACAACGACTTCTCTACCAAGTGGGGCAGGAGCAAGGTGGTCGATGGAGAGGTGGGAGCCGATGCCTTCTTCTTCTTTTTCAAGGTGTGGCACGAGTGCTTTTCGAGCCGAAATTTCGAATTGATGGGCCAAATCCCAAGTGGAACAAACAGGATGCACGATGTTGCCATCGAAGCGGGGCTGCATTTCTTCGGTGACGGTAAAAGTGACTGTTGCGGTATTACCCAATTGCATTGAGGATTTCATTGTGGGTGAGCGATTACAGTTCGCCCCTGCTCCATGCGAGTATGGTTTCTACATCTTCTGAAGATAACTCGGCCTCGGGATGGAGCGGTAGATAAAACCAGAGTGGCATTTCACCTTTCTCAACCATTTTGCCGCACAGCTTAGGCTTGTATTTTTTCTGTTTGTCGTTGTAACTAGACCACTCTGAAAAGTTCATGTATTCTCGTCCTTCTTGTACGTCACTTCTGACGAGCCAAGACATCGGTGCAACGTAGGAATACCACGGCCAGACAGTTTCGTTTGAATGGCAGTCGTAACAAGAACGCTTGAGAATTGCCATCACTTTTTCAGGAGCTTCAATTTCACCAGTCACCGGTGGGTTTGTGCGATCAACTGGGAATACGACACTGAGAAGTCCAAAGAGAACAACGGCGCAGATAATGATGCGCCATTTTGTTTGTGAGTTTATTTTTTTCATACTGTTTTGATTACCTGTGTATATTTTTTGTATTCTGATTCAAGGCGTGTAGTTCCTTCAAGCCAACTTTTAAGTTCTCGTTGTAAATAACCAGCAATCATTTCATTACTTGCTCCGGCTTCTTTTGCTTTCTCTATTTCCGCGCGAAGTATTTGTTCTGAAATATCAATGGAATACTTGGGTTTGAAATTATCCGTGGGTTCAATTTCATAATCAATGGCGATGAGTAGATCGGTTGTTGCTTCGTCAACAGAAGAACTTTCTCCAAGTAGTTTGTCGATCTTCCGTTCTTTTTTTGTGTACAAGAAAGGGCTGATAAGAATCATTGCAATGATAAAGGATGAGGCAGTCATCCCTAGGGAAAAAATAATTGGGTGCGGGGTTTTTGGAAACCCAACGTTTGAACTAAGAAAAATCGCCCAAGCAACAATCGATCCTAATGCTCCAATCTTCAAAAATAGGATAAATTTTTTATCGCCCATTGTTTTGGAAACCTGATTTTGTTCGGAAAGTGACACCAAACATTTTTTCGATGGCTCCCACAAAAAAGAGCGTGAGCCAGAAGAGTAAAAAAAGGATTGGGAAAGATCCAATAGAGAGAATAATAATGAGAACGGTCTTGTTTACATATTGTTTAGCATAAGGGAATAACAAAAGGCCACTTCCAAAGATAATAAAAGCGGATAGCAAAAAACAAAATGTGAAGACAGTGACAGCGGCGGCTGTTGGTTTTCTTCTACTCTTATTTTGTCTACTCATGCAAGAGTAGTTTACACATTGAAAAGGAAATTTACAATGTCGCCGTCTTGCATCGTGTAGTTTTTGCCTTCGCTGCGCAACTTGCCTGCATCTTTAATTGCTTTTTCATTGCCCAGGGCAAACAAGTCATCAACATGAAAACACTCAGCGCGGATGAACCCTCGTTCGATATCGCTATGAATCACGCCGGCTGCTTGCGGGGCAGGAGCATCTTTGGGAATTGGCCAAGCGCGCACTTCTTTTTCGCCAGCGGTGTAAAACGTGCTTAATCCAAGCAATGTGTTTAATGCACGCGCGAGTGGCCCAACGGCGGGCTCAGTTAGCCCCATAGATTCAAGCATTTCAACTTGGTCGTCTTTGTTGAGTTCTGCGATTTCAGATTCAAGCATAGCGCAAACAGTGACGATTTCTCCGCCATTTTCTTGTACATATTTTTCGACATACTTTGCAGCATCGGATGCACCATGTACATCGTCTTCCGAAACATTTGCAACGTAGAGCATTGGCTTTGAAGTCATGATGCCGTAACTTTTTAGAATTGCTCGATCGCCTTCGTCCCATGTCCCCTCGCGTGCGGGCTTTTCTTCTTCAAGTAAAGCATTCACTCTTGTAAGAACATCGACGCGTTTTTGCGCTTCCTTGTCGCCGTGCCTTGCAGTGCGGGAAGCTTTGTCGATGGCGCCCTCGACAACGACCATGTCAGCAACGACGAGTTCGCTGTCCATTGAACTGATATCAGAAGCAGGGTCACAATCGTCGTAGCACTTTACGACTTGGCAGAGTGCATCGACGTTTCGAATGTGGGCGAGAACGGTGTTTAAACTTGAACCGCCTGAGGGTACGCCGGGTAGGTCAACGACTTGGAGTGTTGCTGGTATGACTTTTTGCGCGACTATGAATTCGGTGATTTTCGCTAGTCGCGGGTCTGGAATGGGAGCAATCCCCATATTTGGCTTCATGCTCCCCACTTGCACAGCAACACTGTGCGCCGTTAAGGCAGTAAATAGCGTTGTTTTGCCAACGCTCTGTAATCCAATTATTCCACATTCCATATCTGCGTAATCTCCTTAGAATCTAGACATTGTACCAATATAGGGTCATGTCGAGGGTCAGACCCTCGACATGACCCTTGACATGACCCTGTATAGTGGGAGCATGGTGAATTTAATGGTAATGGCGTTGATGGTAGTTGGAGCAGATTTTCAAAAGCAACTCGAAATAGCAGGTGAAAATCGGCTTGAGATTGAACAAGCAATAGCAGGGGTTCCCGAGGATCAAACTCGGGGTATGGAGTGGCTACTCACGCACATGCCAGAAGACGATTTAAAAACACTTTCTGGGAAGTTTCTTTTAGAGAATTGCGATCTTGCCTACGAAGCGTGGAACAGCGCCCCTTGGAAAGAGCAGATTACAGAAGAAGTGTTTTTTGATTGCATCCTGCCGTATGCAAACGTGAATGAACGTCGCGACGATTGGCGCGGAGATTTTCAGAAGAGGTTTTCTGACATTGTCGCGCAAGCAACAACACCAACGGAAGCAACCATTTTATTAAACAAAAAAATGTTTGCCCTTATTGATGTGCACTATTCAACGAAGCGGCCCAAAGCGGACCAATCACCATTTGAAAGTATTGAAGCGGGTATGGCTTCTTGTACTGGTTTGAGCATTCTTCTTGTGGATGCTTGCCGAAGCGTAGGCGTGCCAGCTCGATTCGCTGGAACACCGCTTTGGTACAACGAAAGCGGCAACCACTCATGGGTCGAATTCTGGGACAACGGTTGGCATTACACTGGAGGGGCGGAACCAACAGGAAACAAAGTGGATGTTTCTTGGTTCGATGATTCTGCTTCTAAAGCGACAAAGGGCCATGCTAAACATGCAATTTTTGCGGTCACTTGGGAAGAAAGCGACAAGCATTTTCCGCTTATCTGGTTACCCGAAGTTACAACCTACGGCGCAATTGATGTGACGGATAGGTATGCAGAAGAGAAAGAGTCGGTATTGATTCCTATTCGCGTTCGAGCGATGAATAACTTGGGAGAGCGGCAACGAGTTCCCGTGGTTGTGTTAAACGCGAAGGGCGAAATTTTCCTTGAAGGAAGCACAAAAGATGACAGCGCGGACGCCAATGACCACCTGACATATATGCTGCCAAAAGGCGAAATTTTCTTCATTCAATCCAAAAACGATGTGGTTGAAATTTTGATTGACTCAGAGTCAATTATTGATTTGGGCATTGATTCTTTGACGCAACGTGCAGCGGAATACCACGCATCCGTGTTGTGGGAGCAGAAAGAAGCCATAGTTAAAGGTAATGTGATTGAATACGACGGCATGAAAATGCCATTTTGGTACACGACGTACGGCGATGCATCGTTTGGTGAAAAACCGCTTTGGATTTCAATGCACGGTGGTGGTGGTGCTCCTGCAGAAGTAAATACGCAACAGTGGGAAAATCAAAAACATTTATATACGCCAAAAGAAGGCATTTATGTCGCGCCTCGCGCGCCAACTGACACATGGAACCTTTGGCACCAATCGCACATCGACCCAATGTTTGAAAAACTTATTACATACATGGTGAAGAAAGAAGGTGTGGATCCAAACAAGGTATATATAGTTGGGTACAGCGCAGGCGGTGACGGTGTGTACCAACTAGCAGCGCGTATGGCAGATCGACTTGCCGGCGCGGGCATGATGGCGGGGCATCCCAACGAAACGGTACCGGACGGATTAAGGAACATCGCTTTCGCATTGCATGTTGGCGGCGAAGATGCAGCGTACGATCGAAATAAAATCGCAGTAGAGTGGAAAGAAAAACTTGCCGTCTTGCAAAGCGGTGATCCAAAGGGATACGTACACCAAGCGGTGGTGCACGAAGGCAAGGGACACTGGATGGACAAAGAAGAAGCAGGTGCTTTAGAATGGCTCGCGGAATTTGAACGAAATCCATATCCCCGAAAAGTAGTTTGGGTGCAAGATGATGTGTTGCACAATCAATTTTACTGGCTTGGAGTGCGTGAGCCAAAAGCGCGGGCAAAAATTGTTGCCTCAATTTCTGGGCAAACAATTACTGTTCATGCATCGGATGTGGACGAAATCATCATTTATTTGAATGATGCAATGCTTGACCTCGATGAGCCAATAATTTTTATATTCAAGGACAGAAAACTTGAAACGTTGCGGGCGGTTCGAAGCGAAGATGTGATTCGCAAAACGCTTCGCGACCCAAAAGAGTATTACACTGCGGAATTAATTATTGGATTGCCATAATTAGTTCCCACAAGCGGCAATGGTATACGTTCCATATTTTTCGCTGGATTACTTCGCTTGCACGTCTGATTCTTGGATGTATGTATCGAGCCAATCCGTTGCTTCTTTAATAGCATCGAGCGTGGCATAGTAGTAATGCTCGGTTTGATAGAAATAATTAGCAACGTCAGCATCAACAATATGCACTTGCTTTGGGTCTAGGTCAGGTACAAGAACATAATGACCCACTTGAAAACTATCCAGCTCAAGTGCGTTGTTCCCATTGTTCAACTCAAGAAAATGTTTCAATGCGACGGCTCTTCGCAAGCGAAGCAAATCGGACTCCGTCTGAATCACGAACGCTTGTCGTTCAACACCAGTCGGTGTTGGTTGGTTAAAATCCCATACAAGCCTTCGCCAAGTTTCTCGGTCTGGGCATGAAACGGTTGTAACGGTTGGGATGTCTTTGCCATCTTCAAACACGACAGCCATGGCAAGGTTTCGAGCATCTCGAAAGAACCCTTCCATGCTGATTTCGTTTACAGATTTTGCAAGCGCGCGGTCAAGAAATTGGACTGTCATGCCGCCTTGAGTTTCAGATTTGAAAAAGGCAAGTCGTGCAGGTTGTACTTTATCAGCGATATCAAGCCGTTTG
>Ga0302127_10002025_pt1 | contig 12238 bp, 15 predicted proteins | sample CB4_SCM_MG_FD_204452 | JGI IMG/M metagenome (GOLD analysis project Ga0302127, IMG submission 204452) | Marine microbial communities from Western Arctic Ocean, Canada - CB4_SCM | ecosystem: Environmental > Aquatic > Marine > Oceanic | place: Canada: Western Arctic Ocean | collected 2017-09-24
AAATCTACTGGTGCACCGGGAGTACCGGGCTTCCGAACTGATTTTGACAGCGCACCAATGAGAGATGCAACCGAAGCGGCTTCCAAATCAATGTCTACTCCAGATGAGGCGTAATCAAGCCCATCGTCGTCACTCATTGAATCGTCGAGATGGTGGCGGTTTTTCAAACCGCCGAGTCACTATCAATGTCTGTTAATTCATTTGTAGTGAAAATAAGATAGAATTTGCAGGGGTCAGTAGGGCCTTCTCCACCTTCTTTCCGAATGATGACCTTGCTTCCTTCTGGATAACGTGACATCAAAGCCCCTTCGATAATTCCATAATCCATTTGCCATAATGGTAAATCACCATTTTTATCTCCTGAAGATTGAGGTAAATTTGCTTGAACATAGAAAATTGGATCAAAAAAGTATTCCAATTCACCTAATCCTGCATATTCCCACCAATCCATTATTTCATTGAGAAAATCTACATCTTCATCTAAAGATTGTAAACTGAATGCAAGTTCTTGTCCAATACGATTTCCCACTTGCCGTAGTAAATTACCAATATCAATTCCTAAAATTCTCAAGTTATCAAGTTGGCCAGATTGGAGAGATTTACGAGCGGCATTCAATTCCTTTCCAGATGCCATAAATGAATTGATATCAAAAGGAGTATCGTGTTCAGGTAGTTCTTCTGAGAACCCTAAAGCATTACGAAATATATCAAGGAAAGAACCTTCGCCAACAGTCAATCTAAGAGGGTCAACAATTCTTTCTTCAGTAAACCTCTTTTTGGCCGATTCAAATTCAATTGCTTCGTCCCAAATCATCTCAACTAAGTTAGTTTGAGTCGAATTAAATTGTTTAGATTCAATAATTAAAGCAGCATCTTCACGGCCGCGTCCTACTGGATTTTTTTCAACTTGAAGAAATTGGACAACTTGAAAACCATCAACAATTACACCGAGGGATCCTAATTCGTCAGAATGTCTGATTAACACATTTGGGTGTAAATCATCAAAAAATCGAATAGTTCGCCGATCTAATTGTGCTAATACTTGTACCACCACTCCACGCTCTGCAGCAGAATTAATCTCTGAAATAGCTCTAGAGCGACAGAGGTGAAGAATACCAAATTGGCCTAGTATTAGTATGATACGTTCTTCGGCTAGAGTTGCCATATCATTGATTTTATTTAGGATATTAGAGCGTTCTTTCAGTACTGCGAACTTCGCTTCTTCTACAACACTTTCATCAACATTTTTTTTAGATGTTTTCTTCTTGCTGGATTGTAATTCTTTAAAGCCACTTTCAGTTAGTTGTAGACGTTCTTTCTGTATCACAATTAATTTCTCTACCACCTGATCTACGGGTGGACAACTAAATTTCATTGGTTTTTCTGCTGAAACAGTAACAATACCAATTTCCTGAAGTCTAGATAGAGAATTGTATGCATCTAATCGTGATGTGTGAAGTTCTTTGGCAAGTTCACTTGCTTTCAAACGTTCAGATACTGACAAAATTAGCACAGATTTTGCTTCTCTTTCTGTTAGGCCCGCATCTTGCATAATTTGTTGCCAAGTCATTTTATATCCCCGCCTTTAGATATTTGACTTAATGAATTTAGAATCTTAGCAACATGTTTCCGAGGTCTAAATAACCAATCATAACAGTGGTGTATTGTCCTATCAGGGCCAATGACAAATGAAGACTTAGCAGGGAATTTCCCTAAGAATAAAGGGACCCCATAGGATTCAGTAACCACACGATCTTGATCAGAAAGAATGTCAAAAGGCAAATTCAACTTATTTTTGAATATCTCATGATCTTTTACAGAATCTTGACTGATACCAATTATTTGGACAGGTGGTGTTAGTGATTGAAATAAATCATATTGTTCCTTGAATGTCAAACAACCTCTCTTACATGTAGGCGAACCATCCCTCGCATAGAAGAAAATCACTTTCCATTGACCATCTAGATCAGATAGAGATAAACTCCCCCCGTTTGATTTTGGGAGAGTGAAATCTGGTGCTTTCTGACCAATCAATGAATTCCCCATAAATAATCCTCATTTTTCGTTAAATGTTTTCCATTAGGTGACCCATACGACTTGCTTTTGTCAGCAGATAACCCTTATTCAATTCACAAACACCGGTGATATGCGGTTCACGCTTCAATACTTTAACCCCGTTATTTTCTAAACCAAGCAATTTTTCAGGATTATTTGTCAATAAACGAACTTGCTGATAACCAATTTCAATTAACATCTTAGCTGCGAATTCATAACTTCTATCATCTCCTGGCAATCCAAGAGCAAGATTTGCATCTAGTGTATCTAAGCCATTATCTTGAAGACGATAGGCTCTGATTTTTTCAGCCAGACCTATTCCTCTACCCTCTTGACGAAGGTAGACAATCGCCCCCGCTCCCTCATCTTGTATTTGTTTCATTGCGGCATGAAGTTGTGATCCACAATCACATTTTAATGATTCAAAAGCATCACCAGTTAAGCATTCTGAATGTATCCTAACTAGTGGAGTAATATTTGAATTATTATCTTCAATGTAAAGTAACACGTTCTCATTACCAAGTGAATCTACGCGGACACGGATTCGGAAATCGCCAAAAGAGGTGGGGAGCAAAGCATCCGAATCAACATCACACTCAATATTTGGTAAAGGAATCCTAAGAACCATGGCTAACGCCTAACTATTGAGTTGATAAAGGAGTGTTATTTAGCACGTTCAGAAAAACAGCACATTAAATGTGAAACCTAAAACCGATACTCGTGTTTACTATACAAGTTGACCTAGGTGTAGCAGCAGCAGTGATTCAAAATGATGCAATTCTTTTAGTAAAGGAAGCCATTGGTTCATATGCAGGGCTATGGGGATTACCAAAAGGCCATGTTGAACAGAATGAGGTACCTACACATGCCGTAATTCGTGAACTCTATGAGGAATGCGGGCTTAATGGCCGAGTTATAGGAATTATTGGAATACGCGAACGCATCCAGTCAGAGACATGCGGTTTATTCATTTGTTACCATGTAGATGTAGATAATTATGAACTAATAATTGATTCTAATGAAATTCTAGAAGCAGCATTTTTTCCGAGTGATCAATTTTCAGAAATCAATTGGGTAAGCACAGCTATGCGAACTATGGCATTAACCAGTTTAGCAAGTAATCCGCCGTTGTATATTAACGACTTAACTACTGACTTGAACACCCCGTACATAATTCATCTAAATACATCAATAGATTGTTTTCAGGAGGATAACATATGATTCCAATTAGTGATTCAAGGATTCGTACTCTTAATGATTATTCAGAAAATAATGAAGGAGAATATGTTCTCTATTGGATGATTTCAACGCGTAGACCCAATTTCAATGCAGGTTTACAAAGAGCAGCAGAAATTGCTAAGAAATTCGATAAGCCGTTACTTGTATTCGAGGCTATTTCAACACAACATAAATTTGCAAATGATCGAATTATGACATTTATGATTCAGGGAATGAATGATAATATGAAGTATTTTGAATCACAACAAATCCGTTTCATTCCATGGGTAGAAACCCCTTTACAACCAAGTAATGGTATTTTGAAAAGGCTCTCAACGCGTGCGGTTGCGGTAGTGACTGATGATTTCCCCACTTATTATCCAAGGATGATTATTGAAAGGATTAAACATGTAATAAAAGTTCGATTTGAAGCAATTGATAGCAATGGATTAATTCCAATGTCCTGGGCAACTAAAGCCTACCCAACAGCACATTCATTTCGTCGCCATGTCCACTCGAGATTTGTTGAAGCATGGAGTAATCTCCCCAATTCTAATACGATACCAAAAGAACATAATTTTTGGATGAATGATGAACTATTCCAATCAGTACTAAAAACATCAAAAATTAAATTGACGCCCTTTGAATGGATTTGGCGAGTTTGTCAAGGCGGAACCATTGGGGAAACTGCTCTTGCAACTTTAGACATTGATCACGAGGTTCCAGCAGTTGACCAAATTGAAGGTGGGTATACTAAGGCGTTGGAGAATTTACAAGATTTTATTGAAAATAGAATGGCAAGGTATCATTTAGACCGTAACAGTGTAGATAATTCTGCTGTTAGCGGTTTTTCTTCTTGGATACATTTTGGACATATATCTACAATAGAAATAGTCCAAACAATTCTAGAAAGTGCGGGATGGTCTCCAACAATGGTTAATGATAATCTTAGAGGTCGAAGATCAGGTTGGTGGGGTTTACCTGAACCAGTTGAAGCCTTTCTTGACCAAATTATCACATGGCGTGAACTTGGATTTAATTTTGCTTTTCATCGTGATGATTACTCTTCTTTTTCATCAATACCTGATTGGGCTAAAAAATCATTATTAGAGCATAAGGATGACCCTAGGATAAAGTATACTTTCAAAGAACTTGAGAATGCTGAAACTCATGATGAATTATGGAATGCCGCTCAGCGGCAACTAACTAGGGTTGGTATAATCCATAATTATCTTCGTATGCTTTGGGGAAAACGAATTCTAGAATGGGCCCCATCTCCTGAAATTGCTGCTGATTGGATGATTCAAATTAATGATCGGTGGGCTTTAGATGGACGTGACCCTAACTCCTACACTGGCATTTTTTGGGTACTTGGTCGTCATGACCGGGCTTGGGGTCCCGAGAGGCCAATATTTGGCAAGGTACGTTATATGTCTTCGAAGAATACTGCAAGAAAATTAAACGTCCGAACTTATCTAGAACGTTGGGCAAAAGAGTCTCTTTTATGGGACAATTTAGAGGTGAAACAATGCAATATAAATGTATAACAAAAGTAAATGCAGATCGTTCGGATGTATTCGAATGGTTTGAACGCAGAGGATCTTTTAGAAGATTGATGCCCCCTTGGGAAATCGCAGAAGAAGTACGTTCTGACGAGACTCTCCAAAACGGTGCGAAGCGTATTTTTCGTTTCCCATTAGGGCCAGTTAAAATGACATGGGTTGCAGAACATCTAGGTTATCAACCACCAGAAAAATTCGAAGATGTAATGGTTAAAGGGCCCTTTAAATCGTGGCATCATAAACATCATTTTGAGAATATGGGAGGTGGTCAATGTCATGTTATAGATGACGTTGAATACAAGCTTCCAATGGGGTTACTTGGAAAATTAGTTGCCGGCCGGAGCATAAAAAAGCGCCTGGATCGAATGTTTCGAGCACGTAGTCAACGTTTAATCCGTGATATGGGGCAACACGAAATACATCGAGATAAGTCTAGAAAACGTATTCTTATTGCTGGTGCATCGGGGCTTATTGGAAAACAATTAGTAGCATTTCTTGATACAGGTGGGCATGATATTTGGCGATTAGTCCGCCATAATCCCAACCCAAAAAATCAAGAAATTTTTTGGAATCCTAAAGATGAAATATTAAATCCTAAATTGATTGAAGGGTTTGATGTTGTCATTCATCTTGGCGGTGCAGGTATTGGTGACAAGCGTTGGTCAAGATCAAGAATGAAGATTATTGAATCTAGTCGAATAGAAAGTACCACATTACTTGCAAAAACATTGGCCAATTTATCTAACAAGCCGGAATTGTTCATGGTTGCGAGTGCTATTGGATGGTATGGTAATAGAGGCGATGAGATTCTTACAGAGGAAAGCGAATCTGGAACAGGATATTTACCAGGTGTATGTGCTGCATGGGAATCCTCTGCTGCTGCTGCTAAAAACGCAGGGATTCGGACAATTCATCTACGTACAGGGGTGGTTCTAGATGCAACTGGTGGCGCTCTTTCCAAGATGCTGCTTCCAGCAAAATTAGGTGCGGGTGGGCCAATAGGACGTGGTCGCCAGTGGTTATCATGGATTTCAATGGATGATGAGGTTTATGCAATCCATCATCTTCTAATGACTCTTGATACTGAAGGTGTTTACAATATTGTTTCACCCAATCCAATCAAGCAAAAACAGTTTGCAAAGGAACTTGGTAGGGTACTTAGAAGACCTGCATTTATTCCCACTCCTCCGTTTGGGGTCTGGTTATTATTTGGGAAAATGGGTATTGCATTAACAACTGAAAGTCAGAGAGTAACTCCTAATCGTCTGCTAGATAGTGGGTATAAGTTTCAACATGAAAACTTAGATGGTGCTTTGAGAGATACTCTTGGTATGTGGTGATGGAAATGGATGTGCATGATGGGTGGATTGGCAAAAATTTCCCGAATTTTAATCTCATAAATGATTATGGTGAACTACTAAAATTGTCCGATATCAAAGGGCAATGGTCAGTATTATTCTTTTATCCTAAAGATGGATCCCCTGGCTGTACTATTGAGTCATGTGCATTCCGTGATAGATATGATGAAATCGTAGAAGCAGGAGGTAATTTGTATGGGATTTCATCTGACTCAATCCAAACTCATCAAAATTTTCGGAAGAAGCATAATTTACAATACACATTACTAACAGATTCAAAAAGTCAACTCGTTAGAAAGATGAAATTAAAGCGAACGTTTGGGATACTTCGAAGTCGTGTGACATTCATTGTAGATCCCGAAGGAATTGTTAGAGGCGTAGTCACATCTCAATTTAATCCATACAAGCATATTCAACACGCGTTGAAAATTTTGATGTCAAAAGATGAATAAATCATTCATTGGTTCCAGATACTTTCGGGGCATCTTGTATTGAAGTTGGGCAAGTACTGATTCCCGTCAAGCGATAGAAAGGACAGTATCCAAATGCGGATGTCAATACACTCCAGAGCCCAATAAATAACAAAATCATCTCCCATTGTGCATTTGAAAAATAGTCAAGCATTACAAATCCAAATCCACCAATTAAGCGTATGATTCTATCTCCAGTTCCTAAATTCATTAGTTCAACTCCATTGTATGGTGGACGGGGTGATAACCCGATATTTGGTTGATTGATTCTCCCATATAACCTAACAAAGCAGGATTGTATATAGAGAGTTGTTTATTCGCTAGGCTTTTACAAACCAATTTATCCATAATTATCACCATGGGTACTTTAAATTCCATAATATGCCATCATTGATAATCACTTGAATAGCTAACATTCCCGCCCCTAACAATGGCCAAATAGTTCCAGAATGTATGTTTTGTTGATGGGCCCCCAATGCAAACAACCCCAGTAAAATATTACCAATACACACGAGTAATAAATTTCCAATAACTAACCATTGAGTCCAATTATAATCGCTACGAACATGAAAAGCAGTCAATTCTAACCACAAAATGGATGGTATTAGAACTAGTATTAGTGCAATGAATAAACGTGTATGGCCCCCATTCAACCCATCACCCCAAGGCCATTGTATCATTTCAACAGCAGCAGCATCCCAGTGATAGAGAAAGAACCACCACATGATTAGAAATCCAGTTGCTGCAATGAACATACATGCTATATTGAGTGGACGCCATGATTCGGGGATTCCACCCCATAATTGATTTGGATCATCCATTCGATATATTCCAAATACATACGATAGAAGAACAAGTGTTCCAAATATGTATACTGTCGTTCGTAATATTTCCCGAGTAATTTCCATGATTATACCTCAAAACTAAATTTCCAAATTAATGATATTTTATGATTTTACCAATGTAACCCGAGAACACTTTTCACAACTCTTTTGGCGCTTAATATCCCATTATTATGATACTGTAGGCCAGAGCGACAAGCTTGAGTCCAGTGAATATCAATACAATCATGATCAATGTCCCGCCATACCGAATTACGATCTACTGAATTTTCTAAATTGAATACAGGCAACTTTGGTTCATAAGTTTTGACAATCTTAGATTTATCAATGTGGTGAGTGATGAAGTCATGATAATTTTCGGTGTTATACACGTATGTGATGACATAATCTAATTCAATATCTGACATTATTGGTTTGATTGTATTTGTTATGTAGAATTTGTTAGTAGTTTGATTTTTGTGAGTTTGGTGTAACCAGGGCATATTTTTAATTGATGAAAAATCTGAATGCAATAATACGTAACAATCCATCTTCCCCCACTTGTTTAGTTCATCAATTAGTAAATTAGAGGCCACATCAGAAATCAAAGGAAGGGCTTGGAATGGTTGTGTAGCCATTACTACATGATCACAAGACCATGATCTCCCGTCTCGACTTTGGATGTTTAACCCCCCCCCTTTATTTCTAGAAATATCATCTATTTTTGTATTCATTTCTTGTGTATATTTTTCATTTAAAATTAATTTTTTTTCCAATGCGTGAATTATTCGACCATCTAATACACACCACCCCCTTTCATCTTCTAAAGCAGTCTTATCTCGAACTTTTAGAGTCAAAGCATACTCGAATATGAATGAAGCGAAAACATGAGCTGGTTGATTGTCAAGGTCTTCAAATCTACACCAAGTATTAATCCCAACCCAAGGCATAAAAAAATGAGTGAATACAGTTGAATTAATTAGCCTATAACCAAGTAGATCTCTAACACTTTTACTAGATTCAGGGCGGCACTTGAATTGGTAATATAATTTAATGAAAATAATGGCGCCATTTATTATTTCTCTCAAAGAAGCACTCTTGAATAATAATTTTAGAAATGGCCATAATCCTGCACCCATCTTAGTATTCCATTCTTTATTTTCAAAAACAATCGATCCTTCTAGTTCTGAGAATTGATGTGGGGTTTGTTCAATTTCAAGTTCACGACATAAGTTGAGGTAGTGGGGCTGTTGTGCTGGTAGAGTTATGATGACAGTTGTTGAATAATGCCTCCCTCCTTCTAGATATGGATCATTATTCCCTCCTACGATATTACGCTGTTCAAGTAATGTCACATTACATCCTGCTTGTAACAGGTATTTTGCAGCAGTTAATCCACTAATCCCTCCCCCAATTACAACTACAGATTTCCCTTCACCTCCGTGGCTGGGCATATTTACGGGTAATGCATCTGTAGCCATGAAACTGGATGTAGACTGGGGGTGTTCTCTTAATTTAATCATCAATAATGTGAGTAATGTTAAAACTACAAACACAGAGATTATTCCATTCATTATCCAAGTCTAATTTCCATCTGCTTATCAATAGTTGTTCATCCCCACAGAGGTCATTAATTTAAGATTCAGTTAAATCTCCTGATAAGAAAAGAGCCATGAATATCAAAAATATTTGTAAAAAAGATCTCAAGATATGTTGCGCTGTAGTTAGTTTTGTTCCATTGAAAGCAACATCATGTGTCCACATATAGATATTCGCTGGAAAAACAGCAATGAGGAAGATTGCTAGTAATCTCCCACTAACGACTCTTGTTTCAGGATATATTATTCCAATACCACCAGCGATTTCCATTATTCCAGTTAAATAGACCAAAAATAACGCGTAAGGAAGATATGAAGGAACGATATCAACAAATTTTTGTGGCTCTCTTAAATGTGAGAATCCTATAAGAATGAATGTGATTCCGTAAATCAATGAGAACAAATGTGCTATCATCATCAAACAAACTCCAACTCATTATAATTAATATAGTGTTTTTTGGTTCAAAGTACACATACTTCATTATTCAATTCTAATTGAGCCCTAATATCGATGCGGCTTTAGTAAATACAGTGAGTGATTCTTGCATCCGGTGCCCATCATCAATCTCAATTAGAGATACAACGAAATCATCTTCTTCAGCGACCTTGCGGGAGTTCTCAATCGGTACAATTGTATCTTGATTTCCATGTAGAATAACAGTTGGGTGATTCAGTTTTGGCCATGACATCCGTTCTGCTGAGAGGAAAAATTCCCAGTCCAATGTCACTTCAATTCCTAAACCATTCATGAAATAAGGAATACTGCCATCTCTCTCCCATTGCGCTAAACCTTCCGGTTTGGCTCCGGTTCGCCATAAATCATCTAATCCAAAGGCCGGAGCGATCAGTAGCAGTGAGAATTTTTCGTTAGGACGGAGGTTGGAGGCGTTGGCTGCGGCCAAACCACCCATTGATGAGCCAGCGATAATGTCGAAAGGCCCATCTTCGTCAATTATGCGAAGCAGGACCTCAGTCTCTTGTTCAATTGTCCAACCAAGTTCAGACATTGATGGGGTAACAACATCCCAGCCGAATTCATCTCGCATATAGGATGGTTTGCTTCCTTCAGGAGTACCCTCTAATCCATGTGCAAAAAGAACTCGCACTAATTTTCACTTCCGATAGATGTAATATTCAACGGTTTGAAATCACTTCCTTCAAGATGGCATCTAGTTAATGAGATACCTAATTTCCCATTAATTGGTATTAATCTGACATGAATTTCAGCGGTCACTTCAACAACAGCTGAAAATAAGTGGCCGCCATGGACAACATGATCATCATCTGATACAACTACATGGATATGAGTGAAAGGCTCCCCATCTAATTCAGCAACATTTCCTTGTAACGACAATAATTCAACCGATTCATGAATGAATTTGCGCTGATAAATTCCATCATCAGCCAAGTAACCAATATCGACATTGCGCACTCTGCCAATGCCACTTGTAATGGCTCCAGAATGGTAACCAATGTCCCTCATTATATCCTGTATTGATGCATGAATTTCTTCCCCAGGGTCAAGCCTGATAATCATGTCTTGGTCCCACACGCCCTTTTCCATACCCCACCCTAGGGGCGAGGGTTTGATAGATATTCGCTGACCCCGTAAGATTGGTGTGCAGTTGAGCCGCGGCATTGTTATCTTCGTTGAGGATGAAGAAACCCTCCGTAAATTAGGGGAAACAATCCTTTCTCGAATGGGTTTTGAGGTTTCAGCCCATGAAGATGCTGAGTCAGCATTTGAAAAGATAAAACAGAATCCAAATATCGTTCTATTAGCCACTGATATGTCACTTCCAGAGATGAACGGGGTGAACCTCGCTCACAAGGTAAGGGAGTTGGGAATTCAGGCGCCCGTGCTGTTGATGAGTGGTCACGACGAGGCGGATATCCTTGAGGCTGGAGGGGTTCCACCACCAGGGATAATGTTGCAAAAACCCATTGGCTTGGCTGAGTTACGGGCTACTGTTGATTCACTGCTCTCATAATGGCCTTGGCGGCGTTTTTTGGTTAGTGGGGCCATTGCTTCATTTCAATTGAATTCTCTCCAGTGGAAATTGTTGAAAGGCAATTTCGAGTCTAGAATTAAGTTCTGATTTCCAGTGGAAATAGGGGGGGGTAATCGCGTTGTTCAAATACTGTCCGCGAGCGCTGTTGAGTCCTGCGCGGGAGATTTCACAATGATCAGCATCCAAGATTCAAATGCTCGTTGGCGAACTTTTTTGCAAGAGCAATACACTAGAGAAATTCAGGTGTTAGCGAGTAGTTGGCCAACAAACCAAGTTTTAACTATCAATTTTAGTGATATACAGGCTTGGGATCCCAACTTTGCTCAATCATTGATTGAGTACCCTAAACCAATATTGCGAGCAGCTACAGAATCGCTGAGAGCATTGTGCGCTGAAGGTGGATGGGAAATCGACCCTACTTTACGCATCATTGAGTTACCTCATGATTGTAAGAAGTCCTTGCGTGAAGTTGGTTCTGACTATATTGGTTCACTAATTTCTTCAGAAGTAGTAGTCACTAAAGTTTCGGAATTGAAACCTAGGATTTATAACGCCAGTTTTCGATGCTTCATTTGTAACAGCATTACAGAGATTCAACAAGAAAACGAATTGGAATTAATTGAACCAATCAATTGTGATGATTTGAATGGTGGTTGTGGCCGAAGTGTTGGTGGGGGTAAGGATGCCACTAAATTTGAGTTAATCCATGAAAATGTGACTTTAGTGGATAACCAATGGATAGAAATTCAAGAATTACCTGAAAACGTAACAGGTGGTGCTCAACCAGCGCGAGCAACTGTTCTAGCGGAGGCAGACTTGGCAAATGTCCTGCTCCCTGGAATGAGAGTGACTGTAAATATGGTGCCATTCATTCGCAGTGAGAAGACGCGCGGGTCAAAAACACCAATGTTTAATGTGTACTATTCATTAATGTCTGTTGAGTATGAAAACACGCCATTTAACGAGATTGAAATTTCAGAAGAAGATATAGAATTAATCAATCAAATTAGTAAACGCGAAGATTTACAGGAACTGTTAGCCAACAGTATTGCGCCCTCTATTTTTGGGGCTGGTAAATTACAGATGGTTAAGCGCTCATTAGTGATGCAATTGTTCAGCGGGGTATCAAGAAGATATTCTGATG
>Ga0302127_10002026_pt1 | contig 12237 bp, 13 predicted proteins | sample CB4_SCM_MG_FD_204452 | JGI IMG/M metagenome (GOLD analysis project Ga0302127, IMG submission 204452) | Marine microbial communities from Western Arctic Ocean, Canada - CB4_SCM | ecosystem: Environmental > Aquatic > Marine > Oceanic | place: Canada: Western Arctic Ocean | collected 2017-09-24
TGCAATTTTAGTTCCATTAGAAGATGGAGATAGATGTGAAGCATTGGTTAATATGGGCTTAAAGATCATAGTTGTAGACTTAAATCCTTTATCGCGTTCTTCATTAATGTCTACAATTGCAATCGTTGATGATGTAACAAGATTTAGTGCTAACTTACAAGAAAAATTATTAATTTTTAATAGACTCAAGAGAACCAAATGGAACAATAAAAAATCATTACAAATAGCACTTGATACAATTAATGAAACACTTCAATCTTCAATCGAGTAACTTAGAAATTCTTCTTACTAAATCATCACCAACATCAGATGTTGTTGCACTTCCACCTAAATCATAAGTTATCATTTTTCCTTCTTGAATTTGTTCACTAACTGCATTATTGACTACAGTTCCGATTTCAGTTAAGAGATTATCATTATGTCTTTCTCCCAACCATTCTAACATCATTTGTAATGAATTAATTGTAGCAATTGGATTAACTATATTTTTGCCAGCATATTTTGGACTAGATCCATGAACCGGTTCAAATAAGGCATTATTGTCTCCAATATTTCCACTAGCTGCCATGCCCATTCCACCTTGTAATACACTACCTAAATCAGTAGCAATATCACCAAACATATTAGATGTAACAACAACATCAAATTCCTCTGGATTTCTAATTAGCCACATCGTAAATGCGTCAATATATGCATAGTTTGTTTCAATACTGGGGTGATTCGTAGCTACCCCCTCAAATATTTTTCTAAATAATTGACAACCTCTTGTAACATTGCTTTTATCTACGCAAGTAACTTTACTTTTACCATCACTTGGTGCACCGTTTCTTTTGGAAGAAATATCAAATGCTTTGGAAATTATTCTTTTGGAGCCGTGTTCACTAATAGGTCGCGGATCCCATGCAATTTCTCCTGACAATCCTGGAAAATCTAAGGGAGGCGATTCAAAAAATTCTTCTCCTGTAGTTCTAGCTCTAGATCTTTGTAATGCTCCATAGTATAATCCTTCAGTATTTTCTCTTAAAATACACATATCTACATTCTTAGAATCCCATACAGATTTGAATTTGCCATGAATTTTATGTTGGACACCATTGAATAATTTAATTGGTCTTACATTTGCATATAAATCTAAACCAGACCTTAACCCTAAGACGATTTCTCCTCCGGCTAAATCGCCGTTTTCTCTTATGGCACCTGGCCATCCGATTGCACCTAATAGCATAGAGTCAGCTTGTTTACATCTTTCAAATGAGCCTTCTTCCCATTCTTTTCCATTGTCTAAATAATGTTTCCCACCACATTCAATAGTTTCATAATTAAAACCAATTGATGATTTTTCTCCTATGATATCTAATACTTTTTTTGCCTGATTGATGACTTCAACTCCAGTACCGTCGCCAGGGAGTAACACTATTGAATAATCTGACATGACACTTCCAAAAGTCACCTGTACTTGAATTGACTTATATTGAAATTTACACTTTTTTAGAGAACAGTTCATCAACCCCCGTTGTTATGTCTGTCTTAATGAAGGATAGTCACACCCCAGAGGATCATAGTTCTGGAGAGGTAGAATCAATCTCTTTACCTGATTCAGTGATGAAGATGTGGGATCTCATGTTAGCTGTAAACCCAAAATGGGATTTTAGGGAATGGTTACATGAAAGAGCAATAGATGAATTAGAATTGCTTGCGGTAGATTTGAAGAAAGAAAAACTAAGAGCAAAGCAACGAATTTACCGATTAGAGAATTTAGACCGCAGATTATCCCCCTCCAAAGAGAAGGATAAAGGCCAAACAAATTTATTCGATTTATTTGAATTTGAAATAGAGGATAATAAAGAAGAAGAAGAAGAAGAGTCCCCAGAGCCAAGTTATTTGGGATACCTCTCAGAGCTTCTTGGTCCAAGTAATTCTGAAAAGCACCCTGGAGATGATCCATTATTAGCAGTTACAAGCCAATTAATTTTAATGAGATTAGAATCAGAAAAAAGTAAGGGTAAAGGAGAACTTTCTAGTAAAAAAATCATCAAAGAGTTAGGAAAAAGAGGTATAAGTGAACAGGAAGTTGAAGAAGGCATAGATTTCTTGTTAACTCAAGAGAAGATTGTAGAAATTGATAATGATGTTTTTATGGCCTCTTAAGTTCAACATACGCATCAACTAATTTTTCTGCTTGAGAGTCCCAATTAATTTTATTTTCGAATGTTCCAAACGGAAATAAAACATTATTTTCACCATCCGATAGAATCTCCCATTTCCTCTTTAATTCAAGTATTATTTTGGAAATCCCTTTGACGTCTGTATCATCTACACTCCACCCCCACTCATTTTCTTTACAAATTTCTGAAGTCAATGAATTTGAATTTACAATTGCTTTTTTTCCACATGCAATAGAAGAAAATAATTTTGCAGGAATAGTATGCTCGATATTACCTCTTTTACTTGTATAAAGACAATACTGTATGCTACATTCGTCCATTAGTCCCTTAAGTTGAGAATGATCATAACGTCCAGAAATCAGACAATTAATTTCAGGATATTTTCCAAACAGTTGCTTAATTTCTTCCGAAGCTGCCCCTGCCCCAGCGATTCTTAATTTTGGTCTTTCATTCTCATCAATTAAGAGTATAGCCTTAATTAAATTTTTAAACATATTATAATCCCTAAGATTCCCAAAATATCCGATTGTAAAATCTTTTGGATAAGTCCATGATTCTGAGTATTTATTTTCAGCATTCATTATTACTAGGCTATCTTCCCTCCAAGCCTGATATACTTCACGATATCCTTTTCTCCCTCCATTTCCTCCTGTTGCCACAATTAATAAGTCCGCATTTTGAGCATATCTTTTATCTCTTCGTTTCAATAAAAACGCTCCGAATTTTCTAATGATGGAATTGGGATTTGGCAATAATAGCCAGGTCCAATATAGGTCGTGAGCATCAAAAATGAATTTCCCATTTCCGCTTTTTTTCCACCATAATCCTACGGCACAAGTATCCTGATCATGACAATGAACAATATCAACGGGAGATTCACTTAATTTGTTTTTGACAATTGAACGAAATGCCCTCAAACCTTTCCCAGTTTTGTAAATTTTACCATAGGGGGTAATTTCTGTCCGAATCCGTTCAATTTTGACTCCGTTAACGACTTCATTTTGCATAGGCATCTCATGTAATCTATCATAAGCGTAAATACATACAGAATGGCCGGCTTTTACCAATGCTTCAGCTTCTTTTTGAACCCGAGGATCGGGATCATGGCGATTAGAAACTAGCATTGCGACATTGGCCATCAGGCTATCGTAGCATCTTTCGGCAATCAACTAAACGGTATAATTTTATTAAAAAAGTGTTAATTGTTGCGATTCTATTATGGGTATAAACCTTTGAGCACAGTTTAATGCTACCAGATCAACTGCATGAATTATCAACCGAAGATAGATTTTCATACGCTAAATTATTGGCCCACTTATCAAGAATTGACGGAGAATTATCATTTGAAGAAATGGCTTTGTTTGAATCAAGGTTAGGTACAGCAATGCTACCCCCTTCTTTGAGAAAACAAATTAGGAAATATCTAAAAAATCCTCCAACACTTGAATCCGCCACAAAAGACATGTCTCAAAAAGCAGGAAGGTTAGCATTAAGGGATTCCGTATTAATGTCTGCAATTGATGGTGAAATTGACGATGATGAATTGGAAACATTGTACGCGATTGCCAAAAAATTTGATATGGACAAGTCATCAATAACAGATTTAGTAGAATGGTGCCAAAGAGGATGGGCATGGATGAAAGAAGGATTAGACATCCTTGAGTTAGAAGAATAATTTAGAATAATTGTTTTTTATACAAGTTATCTTTTTTAATCAGGTGCGATGTGAAGAAAATTGTCAGCACACGTAATCGCAATAATATGGAGAATTTAACATGGGAATACAACCAAAGATAGGGATTACAGGATTGCCCCGAAGTGGCAAAAGTAAAGTGTTACAAAAAACAGTTGATATGTTGATAGAACAACGTAAAAACGAACTAACTTCAAAAGGAGAAGAATTTGAGAATTACAACATTGTTGGTGGTATGTTGATGGAGCCATTAGTTAAAGATGGTGAACGAGTTGGATTTGAATGTGTTAACTTTCAAACAGGTGAACGTGCAGTAATTGCTCATCGAGATATCGATTCAAGAATGAGAGTATTAGGTTACGGTTTAGATTTAGAAGAATTAGAGAGAGTAGGGGTGCCTGCAATCGAGGAAGCAACAAAAAGTTTTGAGGTGCTCATGGTAGATGAAATTGGAAAGTTCACAGTCGAATCAGATCTTTTTGTCCGTACAGTACGCGCAGCATTAGAAGCAGACAAACCATCATTAATGACATTACATAAGAAGAGTAGACATCCATTACTACAAGATATTAGAAGACGAGATGATGCAAGAGTTCTCGAAGTAACTCCAGTGAATAGGCCATTATTACCTTATAAAATTCACAAGTTACTTTACGAGGTATATTGAGGCGAAATCATGAATACGCCTGCTACAGCAGCGCGACGTATTATTCTTGGAACCGGTTTAGGGTTACTAATCGTATCAGGATTAATATTTTCCCTGGGACTTTTACCTCCTACAACTTGTGAGTCAGCAAGTTCTAGTTGCGTTAATACAAATTCTTTGGGTTGGTTCATACCTCTTTTTGGAATTTTATTCACAACACTTGGAGGTTTACTTTGGAAAAAACCAGATTTATTAGGTAAGCTATTTCCCGATTTAGATGAGGGAAAAAGACAAATTTTGTACGAAGGTGCCTTTTTAGAAGAACAATTAGAAGATTCTAAATCCCGCACTGCATGGGCCTCATTAGAAAAAAAATTACTGGTAGAGAAAGTTGAAGAAGAATAATTACTTTTCAATTAATGGAGGAACCCAAGTCCCACCAAATTTACTATGATCCAATAGATGCCAATATACGGTTGTAATTTTCATATTAGGATTTAGAATTTCATCTTCAGTTGCAAAACGTGCTTTTGAATATTTTTTCCAAGTTGCAGATGCTAAATGTTTCAATAGTGGAATATGTAATGCAGGGCCACACGCTGGTAAAGCAGGGAAAAAAGTAGTTAGCCACGGGCGTTCAATTATGTCGGCATGTTCCATAGATTGACGAATAGAACCCCACCCATTAAATCCTAATTTTTTTTGAGACTTTCCTGACTTTATTCTTAGGAAGATTGTAGGGTTTATTGAAGAATCTAAAACAAATCCCCCCTCTTTAAGAATATCTGCCATCCATGGTGCAATATATCCCCCAGGTGCCCTAAACCAAGGTCTCCAAGACGTTCCAGCAAAATCCTTAATGATTTTTTCTGCTATGGCAATCTCCCCTTCGAAGGCCTTTTGATTAGGTTTAAATGCAGACCAACAGGTGTGAGTATATCCGTGACAACCAACAGTAATTTCTCCTCCTCTTTCCTGGCTTTTCAAAAGTAAATCTCCCAATACTAATTTAAATTCTTCACATTCTAATTGTTCAGCAATCACAAAAATTGTAATTGGCGAATTAATATTATTAAAATGCCACTTTTCAAATTGTTGAATACTTAATTTCATCAAGTCGCTAATAGATGTTTGGTTGGTTTTTTTCTTACTTCTTGTAGGGTGGCCTTGAAATTTAGGATGATGAAAAATATCATCGGTATCCACAGTTAACCAAATCGGAGGAGTTTTTTTCATTAATTTATCTCCAGTTAATATTTTTTAGAGAAAACATGTATGTGTGGTATAATTCTTCTTTTCCTTGGTGTATTAATCTTGTTTCCTTATGTCTTGTTTCACTTAATCCAATCTTGCGCATTACAAGTTTACATGTGGCTAATCCCGAAAAATTTTGAGGGTTTACTGTAATCTCCATTATCTTTGAATCATGATGCCCCGACAACCAATATAGCACAGTAGGAATTACTTTTGTTGCAATTCCCATTTTTTGAAAACTAGATTTAACCCAATATCCAAAGTTCATATCTCCTCCCTGATGAGTCATTGTATCTGCCCCAATTAATCCGATTAATTCATTTGTAGGGTTATGGATAATAGACCAAAGATGAATATCGCCTCTTTGGCTTTGAATTTCAGATTCTAGAACAAAAGTAATTATTTGTGGTTTAATTTCTCTATTAATATTAATCCAAGGCATAGCGTTAATGAGATCTTCAGGTTTTTCATTTATTGCTGACATAATACCATTTAAATTAGAACTATTTATGGGCATCAATTTCAATTCAGAATCAATATTGATTTTTTGGGTAGGCTGGAGAGGTTCCAGTAGATCACAACCTAAGTTAATTTTGAGACTGCATTTAATACATCAGAATTTCCAGGAAATTGCACTTGAGCTTTGGTTAACATTTGTATTAATTCATAGTCTCTACCAATTATTTTCAATAATATACCAATGTGGAATAATAACTCAATATTACTTCCAAGGTGAGGGCCAATGCGTTCTAATGTATTTTCCACTTTTATGTTATCTCCATTTTTTGCAGCTGCCATGGCTTCCAGTAATTCCACTCTTAGGTTTTTAGCATCCCATTCTTCTTTAGCGGGCCAAGGCCAAACTAAACCCTCATTTAGGGTAGCTTTGTTATCAGGAGAAGAGGGAGAAATTGGAGTTGGTGGGTTTACCACATAAGGAGACGGAGGCGGAGGTAATTCCACAGGTGCAGGAGGTGGAGGTAATTCCACAGGTGCAGGAAGTGGAGGTAATTCCACAGGTGCAGGAAGTGGAGGTAATTCCACAGGTGCAGGAAGTGGAGGTAATTCCACAGGTGCAGGAAGTGGAGGTAATTCCACAGGTAAGGAAGGTGTTTCATTTACTTCAGGTTCAATAAGGACTTCATCATATTCTAAATCCTTATGAGATGGAGGATTAGGAATTGATATTCCTCCTAAATCTATTTCATCATCATTTTCATCAATTGTGGCAGCGTCTTCTGTTGTGGTATCTTCTGTTTCAGCAACTCCGGAAGGAGTCATTCTACCAGTAACAAATTCAGGCGCATGTTCAGACGAGATTGAAATAAAATCCTCCTCATCATCATCATATTGTGCATCAACCGTAATTTCTTGTGCATCGAGGTCTATCACATCTGCAACCTCTAGAATAATTTCTTCTTCTTCTTCTTCAATATCAGCATTTAATAGTCCAATCAGACTATCTTCTTCATTAGCAGTAATATTCAAACTTTGATGGCGTGGACTAAGTTTTAATTCATAGAAACAAAGGGGGCATTCTGAGTCTTCAACAGAGACAGCGGTGCTACATAATGGGCATTTATCTTTGGACTCATTATCTTTCTTTTTCCAAAACGCCATATCTTCCCCCAAAATTGTCGGGTGCAATGGTAAATATAATACCAACCTAATCTTGTGATTACGTGAGTTGTATTACACAACACCCATAGAGCAACCACAAATGGCCTATTTTATGGGAAAGGAGGGGGATGCAGGGACCTCCCGCGGAAATGTCAAGCGATTATCCACTAATTCTCATTCATCAAAGTCCAAAGTCCAAAATTCAGGAGAAGAGCAAGCGTTAACAAAATGGTCTAGGCGTCAAGATTATCATTCATACTACAACAAAATGATTGATTGGGAATTAGAAGACGAAATGAAAAATATTGATGAGAGATTAAAATCATGGAGCAACCAGAGATTAGAAGATGCAGGATTAGCAATTTTCAAACTTAAAGGCCGTACTTCGGGCTGGCTTTTTAGTGAACGGATAGTAACCTTTCAAGCCGAAAGTGGAGGAGAATTACCTTGGCATAGATTCGGCCAGGGAGACATAGTTACTATTTGCCGTAAGAGACCTTGGGTAGAATTAGTTACGGAAGGGACTGTATTAGATCGTTCACGTAAACGAATTCGCGTTGTTGTTTCAGAACCCCCCGAAGATTTACGGAGGGGTACCTGGAGATTAGATAGAGCAGCAAATAGAATTGCACATGATAGAATGAGCGATGCACTAGATTCATTCGCATTAAACGAATTTAGCCCAACCCCTCTTGATGACATCTTAATGGCATCATTACATGATGTAGTCTCATCGAGTGAGATGCCTCCTGAAATTCCCAAAACAAAAAGAATACCCCCTCATGTAGATCTTTCAAATTTGAAGTTAAATGAATCTCAACATGAAGCGGTCATGGGGGCGTTAACCAGACGTTTAACACTAATTCAAGGGCCCCCTGGAACTGGAAAAACACACACTGCAATAGAGATTTTAGCAATAATGGTAAAGCATAAAATGGGGCCTATTTTAGCTACAGCCGATTCAAATGTGGCAGTAGATAATTTGTTACAAGGATTACTTGACAAGGGAATAAGAGCAATAAGGATAGGCCAACCTGTCAAAGTACGTGAACGCCTAAGGGAAGCAACATTAGCCGCAAAAATAAACCAACATTCAATGAATGATGATATTGATGCCATAATGTCAGAAAATCACGATCTTAAAAGAGAATTAAATAAACTAAAAGGCAAAGAAAAAGGCATTGCATATAGAGACATGAATAAAAATTGGAAAGAGATACGATTAATGGAGAAGCAAATTATTGATGAAATAATCGATAGCGCTGAAGTAATTGTTGCAACTTGTATCGGAGTTGCACATAAATCTGTAGGGGAGCGTAGATTTCCAATTGTATTGATTGATGAAGCAACACAAGCGACAGAAACTACAACTTTAGTACCAATTGTTCGAGGGGTGAGGCAATTGATTTTGATTGGAGATCATAAACAACTGCCGCCTACTATAATATCTAAAAGAGCAGAAGAAGCAGGTTTTGTTCGTAGTTTATTTGAAAGATTAATAGATGCAGGAATAAAACCATTTATGTTAAAAACACAGTATAGAATGCATCCCTGCATTAGTGAATATCCCTCTGCACGCTTTTATGATGGATTATTGGAAGACGGCGTATCTTCAGATGAAAGGCTTGCCCCAGCAGGATTTATTTGGCCTAATTGGGATTTACCTATCGCATTTATTCCCCTTGATAGTATCGAAGGAACAGACGTTGAGAATGCTTCAAGATATAATTCCGATGAAGCAATAAAAGTAGTTGAAATAGTACAAAAATTATTGGAAAGTATGGATATATTACCCAGTGATATCGGCGTAATTACACCTTATAATGGCCAAGTAAGGTTATTAAATGATTATTTTGATGGTTTAGGCGGCATTGGAAAAGATGAACCTTTTTCTGGTTTAGAAATAAGAAGTGTTGATGGATATCAAGGAAGAGAAAAGGAAGTAATTATATTTTCAACTGTACGTGCAAATGACAGTGGCGAATTAGGATTTTTAGCAGATAAAAGGCGTTTGAATGTAGCCCTTACTCGTGCAAAAAGAGGTTTGATTATAGTGGGTAATCCCCTGACATTAAAGAGGGATGAAACTTGGAAATCTTGGCTTGAATGGATTGAAGAAAGAGAACTTATGGCATGGCATTATAGGTAGGGCGTATTCGGAGAACTAAGTACAAAAATAAAGAGGGGAAACTGTGACAGAAAATCTTGCTAAAAAAATCATATCACAATCTTCTGAAGATGGCATCGTTATAGCCATTTGGTGGAAAAGAGCCATTGCTTATGTTTTAGATGCAATGTTTGTTATTGGTTTACTATTTTTATTTACCAAGGGTAGAATTTCTTATGCCTGGGAATTAACCTATCTAATTCAAGATCCCGCTGGTACATTACTTTGGTTCACAATTAATTGGTTTTTAATTTTTACAGCATTTTGGCTTTATTTCAAATATACTGGGAGAATAATGCAAAGATCACTTGGTCAAAGATTTATGAAACTGGCAATAATTTACGGAGATAGCACGACGGTTCCACAACAAATCTGGGAAAAAAGAGCATTTTACAAATTACGTTATGCCTTGCCTATAATTGGAGTTATAATTGGTATTATAGATTTAATTAAAATTATGCGAGGGGAAACACACCAATCTAGAATCGATTGGTATACAAATACAATTGTTGTAATGGACTGGTCACTTCCAATAGAAATTAGGTCAATATTAAAATGAGTATCTAGTCATTGTGTTGAAATATAACATTCTGCACGGACGTAACGTTGCCAATGTCTGATGAACATACAGGTCGCTCCAACTCGCTGCTTGCGGAATTACTTTCTGTAGTTTTAGATGTTGATGATGATGATAGGGATATTATTCGTGTAGTTATTGCAATAACCAATGAATCAGCAGTACCAATAAGCAACATAGAATCATCAATAGATACAATTGGAAAGGGCAATTATACGGCAGCACGTAGTGTTAGTAGTATTGGGCCAGGACTTACTAGAAACTTTCATTTTGTGTTAGGTGAAGACTTAGGTCATTGGGTTTTCAACCTTAGCCACGGAAACGGACCTAGCAAAGAAACACTTGAACTTGGACCAATTAGAGCAGATTTAAGAATCGGAGAAATGCTAGAAGAAGAAGTAGAACTAGCGGGCGCTTCAATAGGGGGAGGAATAGGAGGGGGATTAATCGCAGACGTATTCTCTGATGCTTTAGGAAACTTTGGAAAAGTAAGAGAAACCATTGAAATTCAAATGGAATTTGAAGCAACCCCAGAGATGTCCTCTAGAGAAGCAGAAACTGAAGACGAAATAATACGAAATACACCCCCACAGACCCAACTAAAACCAGCCACATCAGTTTCAAAATCATGGGAAGATGCCCCCTCCACACCCCCTCCAAAACCCTCGATGTCCCCTCCACCAAGACCCCCAATGGGAGAAACATCCCCCCCCTTAATGTCAGATCCATTATTATCTCCAGATATTCTTGCGAAGATATCTTCACCTTCAAGCGGCATGACTTCAAAAAGTGAAGAAAGTGCAAGAGCCCCCCCTCCAATTCAACAGAATAGAGTCCATGAAGCTCCCCCAACTAGCCCAGGGAGAGTATCCCCTCCTGTTAATGCACATTCAACAACCTCACCTTCAGTTCGTGAGGCTCCTCCCTCAGGACCACCAGCAGGACCACCAGCAGGACCACCAGCAAGTGCACCACCAGCAGGACCACCAGCAAGTGCACCACCAGCAGGACCACCAGCAAGTGCACCACCAGCAGGACCACCAGCAAGTGCACCACCAGCAGGACCACCAGCAGGACCACCAGCAAGTGCACCACCAGCAGGACCACCAGCAGGACCACCAGCAAGTGCACCACCAGCAATCATACCTCCATCAGGACCACCAGCAAGCATACCTCCATCAGGACCACCAGCAAGTGCACCACCAGCAAGTGCACCTCCAACTTCTGCATTTAAGAAACCAACTTCAGGGCCACCATCTTGAAGAGAGGTATGATACGAGCAATTTTCTAAAAAGAGGTTAAATTATGGTAATTAACAACACATTTGATAAAATTATGAAGTATATTAATGGTGATGAGTTGATAATATATCCTACATCCACTTTACCAGCACTCGGATGCAAACCGAATAAAATAGCGCTTGATAGATTATTTGAAATCAAAAAAAGATCAACAAACTTACCAGTTAGTTTAGGAGTTTTAGATTTAGAGCAAGTTTCCGATGTAGTAACGTTTGATAATATTTCAGTTGATTTATTAAATTCATTTCCTAAAGGGAGTTTGACATTATTATTGCCTGCAAAAAAGACACTTGACCAAAGGTTAGGCGGAGACTGGATAGGAATTAGGCCAGTTATTGACAACAGAGCAAGGGAACTAATTTCTCAAAGCGGACCCCTTACCGCAACAAGTGCCAATATTAGCGGCAAAGAACCGTCAAAAGATTGCAAAGAAGCCGCTAAAGAATTAAAATTTAAACAAGATCAATATATCCCTGGAGTAACAAATGGAGGCCTTCCAAGTACACTTGTAAAAGTAGATAAGAAGGTAACCGTTATGAGAGAGGGCGTAATCTCGAGAAAGGAAGTGGTGGCATGGTCGATGAAGATGATTTGAAACTTTGGAAGGATGCAGGCCATGTCGCTAGACGTACTTTGGAAAATATCAAGGATGAAATTAAGCCAGGAGTCTCTTGGCATGACGTAATCGAAAAAGCAGAAAGATACATCATAAGGCATGGAGGAAAACCTGCCTTTCCAGCAACTATTGCAGTTGATGATGTCGCAGCTCACTTTACCACGGACCACAATATGACTCCTCTTGAGGGATGGGAAG
>Ga0302127_10002029_pt1 | contig 12231 bp, 10 predicted proteins | sample CB4_SCM_MG_FD_204452 | JGI IMG/M metagenome (GOLD analysis project Ga0302127, IMG submission 204452) | Marine microbial communities from Western Arctic Ocean, Canada - CB4_SCM | ecosystem: Environmental > Aquatic > Marine > Oceanic | place: Canada: Western Arctic Ocean | collected 2017-09-24
AGGACCAGGAACGCGGGCTGCGGGACCGAGATCGGGAACCGGGCTCCAGAACTGTCGAGAGGCGAGCTGCTCGTCGTTCAATATCCCGTGCAGGTCGTTGACGATGCTCGCCGGGACGCGAATCCCCTGGAGCGCGGCTATCGCGTCGGCGGCGGACTGAGCGAGAAACCAGGGCTCGATAGCGCGATCGATCTCGTCAGCGTGGTCATAGCGTCCAGCTGGGGTCAGCAGCGCATCATCGGCCAGCAGCTCGACACATCCGGCGAGAATACAAACGCTCTCCCACGCCAGATTCGACGAAGCCGCGAGCTGCACCCAGCCGTCGCTGCACCGGTAGATCCCCAATGGATGGTAAGACTCCGCCAGCCGGTTACCGTCGCGGCGTTTGACGTATCCAGTCTGGGTATAGGCACTGATGGTCCACTGGTGGGAGGCGGCCATGACCTCCATAGCCCCGACGTCGATCAACTGGCCCTGCCCAGTGAGACCAGCCTGGAACAGCGCTGCCTGGATGGCGTAGGTGGCAGCGCTACCCGTGAAATAGCCGGGCCACGGTCCGCCACCTTGCACCGGAGGCCGGTCGGGGTCTCCAGTGAGATAGAGCTGCCCCCCAGCGGCCCACTCGGTGAGATCAGATGATGCGTGACTGCGCCACGGCCCAGTGAGGCCGTGAGCGGACAACGACGCGAATACCTGGGCGGGGCGATCGGCTCGGAGCCGTGCCGCGAGATCCGCGACACCTTCGTCGGGCTCATCACCCGTCGAGGTATGGATGACGCAATCAGCCCGTGCCGCCCACTCCTCAGCCGCGGCCGAGTCGGCCGCGACAACCGACGACTTGTTGCCGTTGAGCCAGTGGTGCCAGACGCTCTCCCCCTGCTTCAGCGTCGGCTGGCGCGTCCGCAGGGCTGACCCCGCTGGCGGTTCCACCAGGATGACCTCGGCTCCGAGATGGGAGAGCAACCGACCACACCAAGCTCCAGCCAAACCCCCAGCTAACTCAACAACCAAAATTCCGTCCATGGTTGCGTAGCTTCGCACAGGGCCTTACCTCACGTTGCGGATTCACCTGCCCCGAAGCGAACCCCGAATCTCGTGCAGCTAGCCCGGTGGTTGGTCGGCGATCACGCCTGCCTCGCCCAACAACGCCAACCGCCGATCGTCGATTCCGAGGTCAGCCTTCAGAACCTCGGCGTTGTGCTGTCCCAACGTCGGGGCCGGGCGACGGACGACGGCTGGTGTCAGCGACAAGGATGCCGGCGTGATGGGGGTGACGAACGGCCCGACTTCGGGCTGTTGTAGCTCGACAAAGGTGTGACGAGCCTGCAGGTGAGGATCGGCCATGACCCCGGCAGCGTCCAGCACCGCGGCGGCCGCCACTCCGGCCTGTTGTAGCTCTCCCGCCAGCTGATTCTGATCTTTGTTGGCTGTCCAGCTGGCCATTGCCGCGTCGAAGCGGTCGTGGTCCTTGATCACATCGGGGTCAAAGCCCGTCAGCTCACGCAGAGCTCGCCAAACATCGTCATCGATGATGGAAACGGCGATCCATCGATCATCACCGGCGCAGGGATACACACCCTGGGCCAGAAAGGCCGGCTCCCGATTTCCCTGCGCCGGCGGATCGCCGTCGGCCTGGGCCTCGATCAGCCGATCGCCAACAACAGCGATCGCTGCCTCGATTTGAGCATTCTCCACGGTCACGCCACCGCGTTTCGGGTCGGCCTCGCGGTTCCATATCGCGGTCAGGATGGCACCCGCCGCATGGAGCCCGGCGATGGGATCTGGCCAGGCAACGCCACCCTTCCACGGGCTGGTATCCGGGTAACCAATAAGGCTCGACAGCCCGGCGTGAGAGTCGACGCTCGACCCGTACGCCAACCAGTGCTCGGCCGGACCACTTCGACCGTAGCCAGGCATTGTCACGTAGACGATGTCGGGGTTGAGCTCATGAATACGGTCCTCGTCGAAGCCAAAATTCGGCATGACTCGAGGGCTGTAGTTCTCGATGATCACGTCATAGTGGGGGATCATCTCGGCCAGGAGCTCTAGCCCGGCCGGCTGGTTGAGGTCGAGCACTACCGAACGTTTTCCGAGCGCGTACTTAATGTAGTGGGGGTTGCGGTTCCATTGGCAGTCGCCCTGATCGTTGTTAGGAAAGTACCGTGTCGCCTCGACCACCGAATCGGGGAGGCTCTTCGGGCCGCGAGACCACGCCGCTTCGATCCAAACAACGTCGGCTCCAAAATCGGCCAGCGTCCTCGTGCACAACGGCCCAGCCCAGACTCGGGTCAGATCCAGCACTCGCAGCCCGGCCAACGGACCTTTGTCGGCGCTCTGGCGCTCCCACGATCGGCCTCCGCTTGGCTGCTCGTTGCTGAGCCGAACCGGCGAGCCCGGCATCCGGTAGCCGTCGCGTTCCTCCCAGAAGTCCCGGACCGCCAGATGGGGATCGGCCAGCAGGCTGGTCATTGTCGTGGCCGGCGATGCCGGTATCCGCATGGCCTGGAAGAGGTCGACGACCTCATCGAGCGGACGCTGAGCCAACCAAGGATTGAGGGCGTCGTCGAGGAGCGACGGGTGGGACTGGAAGTCCATCGGAGAGCTGATCAACGGATGGTCGAGCAGGTGGGTCAGCTCGGTCACTTCGAGCAGAGCCTCGACCTGATGGTCACTGACGGCCGACATGGAAATCCAACCGTCCGCGCACCGATATAGACCGTTTGGCTGACCTTGCCCGGTGAACCGATTACCCATACGACACAGCACGGCGCCGGTCATGGCGTACCGCAAAAGCGTGAACTGATGCAGGGCCACCATCGACTGAACATGGCTCACTTCGACGGTCTGACCAACGCCGGTCTGCTCCCGAGCTAACAGCGCAGTCACAGCGCCGACGAAGCCATACAGCCCGGCGGCATAAGCCGGCTGGTTAGCGGGACCGCGAAGCGGTTCCCGCTGGGGGTCGCCGTAGAGATAGAGGTGGCCACCCAGGGCATAATCGATGAGGTCAGTGCCCTGCCATTCTGCGTGCGGTCCGGTCGTTCCGAAATGACTCAGCTGGACCCGAACGGCCTGTGGGCATGTGAGTTCTGAAGGGCGCAGCAGGTGGCGGGCCGAGCTTTCGATAATCACGTCAGCCTCGGAAGCATCAAAGCTGTCGGCCATAGCCTTATTGGCCTGGAGGTAGACCCGCTGGTGCTCGTTGAGACTGTCAGGACCGACAACGGTCACCTTGGCGCCATGGTCGGCGAACAGTTTCCCGCAATAGGCCCCGGCTATCGAACCCCCAATTTCGATGACGACCAGATCACTGAACCTCTTCATTCTCACAAACTAACCGCTCTCGAGTGGCCCTCTCATCGATGTCGTTCCATGACACTTGCGAAGCTGCTAGCCGGCGAACAGGACCTCAGCGGCCGGGAACGATGTTGTGTTCGGGGCCGTACGGGAATGCTGTGATGTTCTCGGCGCCGTCTTCGACGACCACGAGCACGTCATGTTCGCGGTACCCGCCGGCTCCAGGCATACCTTCGGGGATCATGATCATCGGTTCCATGGAGACCACCATGCCTGGTTCGAGAACGGTGTCGATGTCCTCGCGTAACTCCACCCCGGCTTCGCGACCGTAGTAGTGGCCGCAGCCGGACGACCGGTACTGCAGAAGTTCGTAGCCCCGATAGATGTCGGCGAACTCGAGGCTGTCTGCGATCTTGCGGACCGGCTGTCTGGGGTGCCGTGCGTTTCGTGCGGGCTGCGCTTGTCGAGAAGCTCGGATGTCTCCCCGGAGGGTTTGTTCACCAGACCAGTCTCGAAGCCACGTTTGAGTTTCCCGGCTCAGGAAACACAAGCCTCGAGGATCCGATGGTGCGGACTCCCGTGCCGTTAGCCAACGGCACTTGGACGCAACCGGCTGGCTCGACTTCACCTTGCCGAGCACATGTCACCTGGCCAGTGGGGAAGCCATCACTCCCTCGTTTTTTCTCGAAATCTTGATGGATGGCGTGAAACTTTTCGACGAGGCGTTTGCCCGGGATGATTCGATGTGGGGCGGGCGTGTTTTAGTTGTCAAGGCGTTTCCACTTTCGCCAACTGCATCTGCTCATGACCATGTGTTCACAGCAGATTCCTTGGCTGTCTGTGCAGAAGTAGGCGAGGTCGTGACAGTGCACAGCCTTGATCTCGATGTCGTGGCTATCGGGTAGTCATCACGGGCGACCGAACAGGCTGCGCCACATAGTGGGTACCGCAGGCTTGGGCCCAGGACACCATTGTTGGGTCGAGCCTCTGATGATGGGTCTGGCGAGCATGATGACCTCGGGCGACGAGCCGATCCCTCAATGCGACAGTGCCCTTGCTGGGGGGCGTTCCGGTCGTGCTCGGCGACCCCAATAGACAGGCGAATAGAACTGAGGCGCAGTGATACTCTCGTGCCATGGAGCCAATTGCGATCACGGGTGTAGGGGTCGTCTCACCGATCGGTTCGACCTTCGAGACCTTCGGCACCGCCTGTGCGAGCGGTACGATCGGAATTGGCCCCGCGCCATACCAAGGGGAACCCGGCGCCGAGCACGCCTGGGCGGGGCGGGTCATCGACTTCGATCCCGACCACTGGATGGATGCCCGCGTCAAGGACGGCTCGGCGCGCTTCACCCACCTTGCTCTCGCGGCGAGCCAGCAAGCGGTGGACTCGGCTGGAGAGCTCGATCCTGATCGCACCGGCTGCGTACACGGCACATCGATGGCGGGCGTAGAAATTCTGGCCGCGTCGCAGCATGGATTGTCCGTCGAGGGGCCCGAGGCGGTGTCGCGCAAGCTCAACATCGCTGCGTGGCCCAATATGGCTGGGGGGCAAATCGCGATGCGGTTCGGTCTCCATGGGCCACTCAGCACCGTTTCGACGGCATGCGCGAGTTCCGCCGATGCGATCGGTATGGCCTGCTGGATCCTCGAGCGCGGACGAGCAGACGCGATGCTGGCGGGTGGAAGCGACGCTGCGCTCCAACTGCTCACCTTCTATAGCCAAGCCAACCTCGGCATGCTCCAGGCAGTCGAGGACCCGCACCGGGCGCTCATCCCGTTCGACGTCAACCGAACAGGGATCGTCGAAGGCGAGGGTTCGGCGATGGTGATGCTTGAGCGCGCTGAGCACGCCCACCAGCGCGGTGCTCACGTCTACGGGTACATAAGGGGCTATGCGTCGGCCGCCGAGGCCTACCACCCATCATCTCCTCATCCCGATGGGACCTATGAGAAACAAGTGATGCGCGAGGCACTCGCGGACGCTGGGCTGGCGCCAGACGACGTCGATGTCGTCATGGCCCACGGCACCGGCACTCCGCTCGGCGACGCCGCGGAGATCGCCGCCATCAACGAGGTGTTCTCGCGTTCGGGGAACCCCGTCACCGCGACCTCGGTGAAGGGTCACGTCGGCCACAGCGGGGGTGCCGCAAACAGCACCGCGCTACTGGCCGGCCTCTGGGGAATGGCCAACGGGCTCGTCGTCCCAACCGCCGGCACCACCGACCTCGATCCTGCGGTCGAATTCGACGTGCCGTTGGGCGGCGTTCCGGTCGAGCGGCCCGTTGACAACATGGTCGTCAACGGGTTCGGGTTCGGCGGCCAGGACTCGTGCTTGGTCGCCACGCGCAGGCCCTGATACCGACGCCCTCAGCGGCGAAGTGGTTCAGAGCCCGTTAACGCATTTGCCCCTTCGAGGAAATCTGGGCCCCCTTCTGGCCGGTCACCTCGATTAGCAGGTAGCTATGTCAGTGATGGAAGTTGGGGCCGGCCCCAAAGGAGCCCGTCTGGTTGTCGGTGTGTCGGAGGTAACCCTCACTAGTGACCGGGTCAACGCCACGCTGGCGACCAATGATGCAGCGGACTGGTTGACGATGGGTTTAGACGGCCAGGGGTGTCTCGATGTTCGTTTCACGCTTAAGACTGACGATGGGGCGTTTATCTACGTCGAGTACGGCGGACGGGTAGACATGGGGACCGGCCTGATCGCAGCGGCGCCCGCCTTTCAGACAGGTGACGAGCGTTAGGCCTGGCTCAACACGGTGCAGGCCGTGGGCGCAGGGCAACTCGACGCCGAGACTGGGCTCCTTGAGTCCACGGTGTACGAGGTGAAGATCACAGCCGATTGACCTCACCACAGCGATATACCCGGCATATGTAGCAATAGCGCGCTACCAGTGGCGACCGCATCTTCATGTCCTTCGACGCTGGCGGCTATGACGGCGTGACCCTGATGGGTGAGCGTTCTGCGTCGGTTGACAGCCAGGGCGGGCCAGATCGCTGAGCGGCCGCCATTTAGTATGCGGCGTCGAGGATCTCGCGCAGCCCCTGTTGATTAGCGGGCCGCACGTTGCCGCGGGAGGCGGCCTCTAGCGCTGCATGTCGCGCGATGTGGTCAAGTTCGCCCCGGTGGACGTCCACGTCTTGCAGACGGGTGGGGAGTTCGAGTTGGCGTGTCACAGCCTCCACCCGACTGACTACCGCTGCGGGGCTTGGCTCTCCCAGGAAGTCCGCGGCGCGGCCGAGGGCGGGCGCGGCTGCGGCACCGTTCCAGCGCATGACATGGGGCAGAACAATGGTGCTCGCCTCGCCGTGGGGGACGCCGCACCTGCCGCCGAGCTGGTGCCTCAACGCTGCGACCGCGCCCACGCCCACGTTGTGGAGGTTGGACAGTGTCATGTGGGCAGCTTCGAGGCAGCGGCCACCAGCTTCATTCCCGTGCCGGCCCACAGGCGTTGTGGCGTTGCCGCGGCCGTCAGAGGATCGAGGATCACCCACCGGACGGCCAGACTGAGCGAAGCGTAGATCTCCTTGACGCCGCTCGCCGGGTTCGTGATCCCCGTGGCGCTGGTGAACTCAGCTGCCGAGAGCGTGGTCGGAATCGCGATGTGCGGCAGCTTCGGCTGGACGAGACGGTTACCTGATTCGACCCTGAGCGTGTCGAACTCTCCACCCTCGGCCAGCACCATCGCCACACCTTCGTTGACCCCAGGACGGATGCGGCGGGCGGCTGGCATGAGCGTCCTGATCAGATCGTCGCAACCGGCGCGACGAGCTCGGCGAATTCCTCGATGGCTTGACGGATTGCGGCGGGGTTCGATGTGGGTGGCGCCACCACCAGGCGGTCGACGCCCAGGTCTTCGAGCTCCTTGACCCTGTCGAGTGACTCGCGTCTAGGAGACCACACCATGGTCGTCATCTCGATGGCATCAGGATCGCGCCCTTGGGCGGTTGCCTCGGCGCGTGCGACCGCAAAGAGCTCCGTCAGTTCCTCGTCTGTACCGCTGGCCGGGAAGAAGCCGGTTCCGTAGCGCCCAGCGCGTCGGGCGGCCGCTGTGCTGTGGCCGCCCACCACAATCGGGATTGATCCGCCGGTGGGCTGTGGCCGCGAGATCGCTCCGGCGAAGTCGACGAATTCGCCGTGGTACTCGGCATGTTCTTGGCTCCACAGAGCCTGCATGGCTTCGCAGTACTCGTCGGTCCTTCGTCCTCTGGCGGGCCACGGCACCCCAAGGGCGCCGAACTCCTCTTCAAGCCAGCCGACGCCGATGCCGAGCTCGAACCGATCCCCGGACAGCTTGGCGAGTGTGGAGCACTCCTTCGCGAGAACGAGAGGGTTGCGCTGCGGCACGATCAGAATGCCGGTGGCCAAGCGAATTCGCGTTGTGAGAGCTGCGGCGTGCGCGAGCCAGAGCAAAGGATCGGGGAGATCGGGGTCTTCTCCTCCAGGGATCCGTCCGCTCTCGTGGTAGGGGTACTGCGATTGGTAGCCGTGAGGGATGACGACGTGCTCTACCGCCCAGATCGATTCGATTCCGCACTCGTCTGCAGCGATCGCGAGCGCACTCGCACCTTCGCCCGTTGCGTAGCGGCCTGCGTTGGCAAACATGATTCCGAACTTCACAGCGCCAACCCTAGTTGCGCGCCAGCCCCCGGTGCGCAGGGCGCTGCGAGCGTGACCGATTGACTTGGTGGATGGTGGATGGTGGATGGCGGCGAGTGACAGCCAGCAGGTTGGCCACACCCCGGGTTGGGCCCGCCTACAGTCGCGAGCGCACCTAAGACTGGAAACGCCGATGGCCGTGACCCGATTTGAAGTCGTCAGCTCGGAACCCCTTGGCAACGGAGAATTGTTCGGCGACGCCGGCACCTACACACGTATAGATGGCATCGCCCATTACGCCGTTGATCCAGAGAACCTAGCCAACGTCGATATCACCGATCTGGCGCTATGCGAGCGAGACGCCGACGGCCGCGTTTTGTTCAACGGCGATGTCACGCTGCTGGTGCCTGACAATCCCGCTAAGGCGTCCGGCCCACTGTTGGTTGAAGTACCCAATCGTGGTAATCGGATTGCGATGCGTTTGCTCAACAATGCGCCAGCAGACTTGGTGCCAAGTGCGGACGTAAATGCTGGCGACGGCCACCTCATGCGCCGTGGCTGGTGTGTGGCCTTTGTGGGCTGGCAATGGGATGTGCCCGATTGCGTCGAACGCCTGGGTTTGCGAGCGCCGCACGTACCACCGGAACGCCTGGGGGCGCCGTCGCGCATGAACCTGCGCATCCAACCCGCCCAGCCGACGTCGCGTTATGCGCTGACCGATCACCACGTCGGCAATGTGGGGAAACACGCTCCGATTGCTCCAGATCCGGCGTCCCTGGAGACAGCTCAGCTGATGGTCCGCGAGACCCACTACGGAGAGGCGAAGACCCTCCCGCAGGAGAGCTGGCGTTTCATTAGCGAGGACGATCAAGGGTCCGATTTTGTCGAACTTGACGGCATCGAACTTGACGGGGGTTTTCAACCGGGCCTGGTCTACGACATCTTGTATACGCCAGCTCAGTGCCCGGTAGCGGGCGTTGGTTTGCTTGCGGTGCGAGAGTTCGCAAGCTTTGCGCGAGATAGCAAAGACTCACCCTTTGGCGACTCGGTAACCCATCTCATCGGTGAAGGCATGTCCCAGTGCGGACGATTCCTGAGAACGATGCTGCACCTCGGTCTCAATGTCGACGAGCAGGGCAATCAGGTTTTTGACGGGATTCTTGCTCACATCGCTGGCGGCCGACGGGGCGAATTCAATCAGCGCTACGGCCAGCCTTCGGTGCAACCGACGCCCGCATTCGGCCATCTGTTTCCTTTTGCAGACCATCCGCAAACCGACCCGCAGACTGGTAACCGGGCGGGTCTGCTGGACAATCTCAGTGCTCAGAACAAACTTCCGCGCATCATGTACACCGACACCTCTTCGGAGTACTGGCGCGGCGACGCTGGCCTGTCTCATATCAACCTCGACACCGGCGACGATGTCGAGCTACCGCAAGGTGTCAAACGCTACCTATTCGCCGGAACCGAGCACAACCCAGGTCAGCTGCCTTACGCACGGCTGAGCGTGTTTGGTTCAAGTGCAGCCAATCGCTTCAACACCATCGACTACCGCCCGCTGTATCGGGCCGCGCTTGAGAATCTGCGCTCGTGGGTGATGGAAGACGTCGAGCCGCCGGCCAGCGTGTATCCCCGATCGGCTGATGGAACCGCAGCGACACGCGAGCAGGTCCTTCAATCACTGGCGACGAGTGATCTGCTGACGCTTCCCCTCGCACCCGTACTGCCGGGCGTGCGGCCGCTCGACCTGGGGTCGCGAGCCAGCGAAGGCGTTGGCGCATTTCCCGCGCAATCGACCGGCCCTGCCTATGCCACCGTCGTCTCTGCGGTTGATGTGGACGGTAACGAGACCGGCGGGGTTGCCATGCCAGACGTTACGGTGCCCGTTGGTGTACACACCGGATTCAATCCTCGCGCTGCCGGTACGGGCGGCGATGGACAGTTGCTTGAGTACGTCGGGAGTTCGGCGCCGTTTTTAGATGTGGGCGCTCGGTATGCAGGCGCAAATCAATATCTGTTGCAGGTGCGCGAAGCCGCAATCACGCTCGTAAGCAACCGGTATCTCCTCGAAGAGGACATCGATGAGTGTGTTGATCTCGCGAAGGTGCGCTACGAAGCGGCGCTTGCAGGCGGTGAGTGACGGTTCTCACTTTCGGCCTTTTTCCACCGTCGGCCCGCCAGCATCTCGCCAAGCGGGCATTCCGCCAGACAACTGGGCGATGTTGGTGATGCCGATGTCCTTCAGCGCCTTTGCCGACAGCGCGGAGCGAGGGTTGCCATTGCAGAACAAGACGTAGGTTTTGTCCTTGTCAGCGTAAATCTCGCGGTGATAGGGGCTCTCGGGGTCGAACCAGAATTCGATCATGCCGCGCGGCGCGTGGTGCGAGCCCTCGATCGTGTCGCTCTGCTCCACCTCGCGAATATCGCGGACATCGACAAAAACGAGTCCCTCGTCGTCCTTGCGCTCAACTGCCTCTTCGCAAGTCATCGTGTCGATTTCGGTCAAGGCCTGCTCGGCCATCTGCATGATGCCCATTGTCAGCTCGCTTTCAGAATCAGTCTCACTGTCGTTCCCCGACATTCTGCTAGACAGCGAGGCGCCGGTGCGCGAGTACTCGATCGTGGCCGGAAGCGGAGTTCGAAGGTTCAACCAGATCCGACGAGTTGAAAGATCTGTTCGGCCGCTGTCAGGTCGCGCAACCGGTGCGGGTCGAGATCGAGTAGCTGTCGATGGTCCAGCGGCTGCGCTGTCGCAGCGGAGACCAACACCTGGCCACCATGACCAACGCCCATCAAACGGGCGGCACGGTTTACCGTTGGTCCGAAATAATCATCGTCACGGTGAATCGCCTCGCCAGCGCCGCAGTAAACGCGTCCGTTTCGGTCTCGAACGCTGGCACCACACCGTCGCCCATGGTTTTGACCACTGCGCCGGCGGCGTCCTCGACGCAACCTCGGAGGATTTCGTCGTGGAGTTCCAACGCGGCGGCCATGCCCTCGGGCTGCTCCTCCTAGAGCCGCGGCGAACCCTGGATGTCTGTGAAAAGCAGGGTGACCTGGCTAGCCGACACATTTGCTAAACCCATTGTCCCAGACCCTGAGCCAACAGGCCTGAGCGGGACCCGCGGCGTGTCGCTCTAGCGTTTGCCAGACTGTGGCTGGAGGCTTGCTCATGAGGGGAATACGGGTGCTCGATTTGAGCATCAGCCGCGCTGGTGCATATTGCACGCGGATGTTGGCTGCGGTGGGAGCCGAGGTCGTCGTTGGTGAGTCGGCGACTGGTTCGCCGTTACGGGCGGCGATGCCGGTCGGCGATTCGAAGGTGTCTGCTGCGTGGGAGTACCTGCAGGCGAACAAGACGAGTCGTGTCGTCGATCGCGGAACTGGATTGACCGATCTCGTCGCTGGGTTTGACGTGGTGGTGGTCGAAGGTGAGGGTGATGTCGGGGCCCTCCACAGCGATGTCGTTGCAGCATTGGAGGCGCACCCGAGTCTCGTTGCTGCCGTGATCACCCCCTACGGACTGACTGGACCGAAGTCCCATTGGAGAGCTGGACCGCTGGAGCATTGGGCGCTCGCTGGTCACATGAATCTCAATGGGGAGCCAGACCGGTCGCCGCTGCCGGGTGGGGGAGCGTGGTTGACGCACCTCGTTGGCGTAACGGCGGCAATTGGCGTGCAGGCCGCGGTGATGTCGGCGAAGTCGACTGGCTTCGGGGACCTGGTCGAGGTGTCGGCCCTAGAGGCGTTGGCAGCCGGGCATCAGTGGAGCTTTGCGATCTACACCCATCAGGGCGTGGTCAAGCAGCGGTGGGGGAACCGTTTCGGCGAACAACATCACCCACTCACGCTCTTTCCTTGCCTCGATGGTTGGGTGTGTATTGCTGCGATCACAGGACCCCAGTGGGAGGGTCTATGTATCGCCATGGACCAGGTGGAGTTGCTGGTCGACGAAGATTTGTACATTCCGGCCAAGCGTTTCGATCGGGCCGACGAACTCGACGAGATCATCCAAGCTTGGACTTCGACCGTGACGGTGGACGAAGCGGTCGAGGCGTTGCAGGCGCAGCACACTCCAGCGGGTTCGGTGGCTTCGTTCGCGGACATGCTTGCTAGTGAGCAGCATGCGGTTCGCCATTTCTGGGCCGATGTTGACGGTCTTGGCGCCGACGTTCGGATGCCGCGTTGGCCGTTCGTCGTGCCGGGTGCAGCACCTGAGTACATCCGCGCGCCGGCTCTCGAGCAAGCCGACGAGGCTCCAGCTTCGATCGAGACCGACCCTGCAGCGGTCGCGAATCAGATGGAGACTTCGGCAGTTCGTCCTCTCTCTG
>Ga0302127_10002030_pt1 | contig 12228 bp, 8 predicted proteins | sample CB4_SCM_MG_FD_204452 | JGI IMG/M metagenome (GOLD analysis project Ga0302127, IMG submission 204452) | Marine microbial communities from Western Arctic Ocean, Canada - CB4_SCM | ecosystem: Environmental > Aquatic > Marine > Oceanic | place: Canada: Western Arctic Ocean | collected 2017-09-24
ACAATTCTCTGTTTCGGAGCCGCCATTTCACTTTTCGGACTTTATTTCACAGGAGGCAATCTGTTTGGTTCAGCAAATTTTGCGAGGGTGTTAGCAGTGGTTTGTATTGTAGTAGGGATTAGCGCAGGCATGAATATCAAAGGAGAAGATGTTCAGGGTGAATCAAATCCACATGACTTGATGAAAATGCGCCGCGAGTCAGAAGAAAACGAGTAAATCTCTCACTTTAGGTCAACACCCGGTCCTCTAGTGTGACCCACTTTTCCTGGTGGCCGTTTTTTCCTCCCCTTCTTTTGTTTATTTACTGATTTACTAACTTCTTTTGCAGGGGTGGAGGTGCCTTCGGTTTTATCGATGCTGGGTGTTGTTTTCTCGGTTTTCTTACTCTTTGTGGTTTTTTTGGTATCATTAAGATTGTCACTCAGTTCGGCTTTGCTGGCTCTGTGTTTGGTGGCTACTTTGAAGTCAGTATCGTCATCATCATTCGCATCATCAAGAGATGAATCCCAACCTTCTTCTTCTATTTCTGATTCATCTAAGGATTCAGTTAGAACATTGAAGGCATCACTTGGTCCTGTTGGCATGTCAATTTCTCCAACTATTACTTCCACCATTCCTTCAGCTAGGACTTTACCTTCTGCCCCCTTTACGCCACGCTTTGGTTTTTTTTCAGCAACATTTGGGTCGGTTGCCATATCCTCCAAGGAGAGTTCTTGGTGCTCAGGTTCGACCTCCTTTTCACGCTCTTCTTCATTGGTTGATTCTTTTTCCAACACTTCTCTCTCAAGTTTACGATTTTGCAGCGAAGATTGGGTTTTCCTACCTATTGCAAACAAAATTAGCGGTCCTATGACTAGTAGTGCAAGTACAGATTGAACGTTAAAATTATATCCGGTTTTAATACTCATCCAAGAAGCTAGAGAGTTTGCTTTTTCCCTCATTGGATTCAAAGTTGGAGTGGAATCAGAACTACTGGTTTTGGGGGTTGAAGTCTCAACGAGAATCCCTAATGCAACAGAGAATATTGGTTCTGGATCACTGCTTTCATTGAAGTACAATAGCCCACCACTTACACCTGCAGATTCGGCAGTGAAATCTAGGCGTAATTCGTTTTGGTCTCCACCCATTCCATGTGCTTCTAAGTCTATTTTTGTCGGTAGATTACCAATCGACACACCCTCTTTGGTATGCCATACAGGGGTTAATCTGACTGGAACAAGGCCCTCATTCTTCACTGTGCACAAAAAATAACTTGATTTACCAATTGGTATGGTGTGGTCGGGGGGATTACACCCTACGGAAAGAACGGCTCTGTGGAGATTTTCATCATCAGGAAAATGGTCAATTAGAACTGCATCAAATGAACTAGTGTCACCAAAACCATCACCGTCACGGTCGGCCCACTGAGTTTTCTCATCTGGAAAAGCGTCGGCCCCGTCAGTAGTACTCCAATTTTCATCAGGGTCTGACCAGCCATCCCCATCTGCGTCTGGACATCCATTTCTATCGTAGGTGGAATCTCCGTTGATTCCAGGGCAGTCATCATCTTCAGCAGCAAGGGCAGGTGAAGTAAAGGCTAGTAGAGGGATGAGCAACGTTGTCATCATCAAAATGGTGACACGTATGCTTCGCATATTGCGAGGCTAGCCTGTTTCCTCTATCAAGCCTCGCCGAATATGCGTTTTACTTTCACTCAAGATTTTTTGAATCCGTTAATTGATTCAACTGGGAATCAACCACCTACAGCAGGTGAACTTAGATTCAAGGTTCAATTTTCAATTTATCGTCAATGAACGCCCGCATATATTCGGGTAACTCACCATTGAGGAATATAACGTCGTGAACGTCCTCAAGTTTCATCAGAGAGTAGTAAATTTGCATAGCAGTAGTAGGTGTTGCTGAACATCCAGTACATCCACCTTCAAGGGAGATTGAGATTATTCCACCTTCAGTTGAAACAACATTTACCTCACCATCATGGGCATCTAATACCGCTTGAATAGGTCCCACGGATGCGAGAATTGTTGCTTTATCTATTTCCGCCATCTACCCGCCTCATTTAGTCCGTAGGGCCCGACCTCTTTCAACCATCGGTAAGTTGTAGCCTTCCAATACCATAAAATCCATCACATTAGGATGTAGGTTGGCTGGGATTCTGTACAATCATTGATGGCATCCGTGTCTTACGAATGGCTATGGCAAGAGGTCTTAGGGTTGCGCTTCTTGATTTACTCGTTGAACGGGCAGAATTTGGCCATGGCGGTAATATGGAGATACTTTTTCCCCTTGCTGAGAAGTTTTCAACTCTAGAAGTCTTGTTACTCACTCCTCAATTCCAGTCTGATGATATCGGCTTTCGTGCAACACAGCAGGTCAACTCCGAATTAATCCAACTGGTCAAAGCTGATGTTCCAACTTGGGTCGATGATTTCCCTTTCGTAGCCATTCCAACAGATTCTGAACTCCAGCAAGCGTGTGCAGGCGACGTAACAATGCAGAGGGTTGCTTTACCATCTGCTGATACTATTACTCTCAAAAAATGGCTCACGAATAACTCAGTTGATGTTGTGATTTGTACTGGAAGCAGAAGAAATGTCTCAATGTGGGAGCCATGGATGGAACATGCAGCGAGTTTACTACGTGCTTCGGCTGCTTTGAAAATACCAACTCTAGGGATTTGTTTTGGACATCAACTTCTCTGCAAGGCATTTGGTGGCAAAATAATTAGAGCAACATCAAGGACTGATTCAGTAGTTGAACTTGAGTTGAGCGAGATGGGACTAAGTGACCCGATTTTCACAGGTTTGTCTCATCCAGTTTGTCTCTTTACTCATCAGGATCACGTAGTTGAATTACCTAGTATTTGTGTTGTACTTGGAGAGGCGCCTCATAACTCTCTAGCAAGTATTCGATTAAACGACAAATCTGGAAACCTTTTGCCGGTTTGGGGATTACAGTTTCATCCTGAGGTAGAAAAGAACCGGATAGCTCGCTCAGTTATTCTGGGTCATATATCTGAAGAAGAGGCAAAGGCTTTCGATAGAATACATGATGGGGCTGTGATATTGGCCAATTTTGCTGCTGAGGTCGGGAAAATGTGTTGTTGATGGATAAATTGGCGATGTGTTTGTAGTTTCTAAGATATAGCCATGGTAGCATTGGGTGGATATCGCTTATATGGTGCCCTCAAGTCGGCGGGCCAATCAGGTGTTAACGATGATGGAAAATATACCACTAATGGCAGCAGCAGCAGGCCTTTTCGGCCTTATGATTGCTTTTGTATTGTACAAGAAAGTGACCAGTGTAGAAATAACTGATCCTAAAGTCGCAGAAATAACTAAAGAAATACAAGATGGGGCAATGGCGTTCCTCTTTGCAGAATACAAAGTCATTGCAGTTTTCGTCGTTGTAGTAGGTGCTCTTTTAGCATTCATCAACGATACCAATACCGCTATTGCATTCCTTGCAGGTGCAATAACATCTGTACTAGCAGGATTCTCTGGCATGCGCTCGGCAACCGCTGCTAACGGTAGAACCGCAATGGCTGCTAAGAATGGGCAATCAGCAGCACTAGAGATATCATACAACGGTGGCGCAGTTATGGGCCTTTCAGTTGGTGGACTTGGTCTACTAGGTATCTCTCTAGTTGCATACTGGCTAGATGCAGGCTCAGCAACGGCTGACCTTTCTGCAGCAGCAGGATTCGGTATGGGTGCCTCATCCATTGCTCTCTTCGCCCGTGTAGGCGGCGGTATTTACACCAAGGCTGCTGATGTAGGTGCTGACTTAGTCGGTAAGGTCGAGGCTGGTATTCCAGAAGACGACCCACGTAATCCAGGAGTTATCGCAGATAACGTTGGTGACAATGTTGGTGACGTTGCTGGAATGGGCGCGGATATCTTTGAATCATTCGTAGGTTCAATTATCGCAGCCATGATTATCGCTTCAAGTTTTGATGGTGCAATAAAGGCTGATTACATCCTATTGCCTATTCTCCTTGGTCTAATCGGATATGTTGCATCTATCATTGGTGTATTCTCCATGACCATTCTAAAGAATGGAAAAGACCCAGCAGCAGCACTTCGTAACACCACCTTCATTGCTGCGATTCTATTCGTGATCGGTGGTTATAGCTCCATCAAACAAGGATATATTGATGTTGAATATGGAGTAATGCACTCCGTAGTTCTTGGAAGTTTTGTAGGAATTCTAATCGGACTGGTCACCGAATACTACACTGGTATTGAGCCAGTGTTTGGAATCAAGACAAAGGCAATCCCTCACATTGGCATGATGTCAAAAACCGGACCTGCTACAAATGCTATCGCTGGACTTTCAGTTGGTATGATGTCTACATTCATTCCAGTTCTTCTAATCGCAAGCGGTATTTACGGTGCTAATCACTTTGGAGGCTCCGAATTTGGGCTATATTGCATTGCAATGGCTGCTATGGGAATGCTTGCAACAGTTGGTGTCACAATGACTGTGGATGCATATGGGCCAGTTGCAGACAACGCAGGTGGAATTGCCGAGATGTGTGGTCTTGGTGAAGATGTCCGTAAGATTACAGATGAATTAGATGCAATTGGAAATACAACCGCTGCAGTTGGAAAAGGATTCGCAATCGGATCTGCTGCTCTAACCGCTCTCGCTCTTTTCGCTGCATATACTACTGCTGTTGGCGGTCTATCTCTAGAGTTGACTGATCCACTAGTCGTTATCGGACTTCTAATCGGTGGTTCCCTTCCTTTCGTAGTTGGTGCAATGACCATGACTTCAGTAGGCAAGGCTGCTGGTGAGATGGTGGAAGAAATCCGCCGTCAATTCCGTGAAATCGATGGTCTTCTTGAAGGAAAAGAAGGTGTGAAGCCTGATTCCCAAAAGTGTATCGACATTTCAACTAAGGCTGCTCTGCGCGAAATGGTTGGACCGGGTGTTGTTGCGATAACCGCTCCAGTAATAGTCGGATTAGTTCTTGGTGCTGAAGCACTTGGTGGTCTTCTGGCTGGTTCTCTAGTCACTGGTGTTCTAATGGCTCTGTTCATGTCAAACGCTGGTGGTGCTTGGGATAACGCAAAGAAAGCGATTGAACAAGGACATATCAAAGGTGCAAAGAAAGGAGATGCTTCTCACGATGCAGCAATTATTGGTGATACAATCGGTGACCCATTCAAGGACACATCTGGTCCATCACTCAACATTCTAATCAAGTTGATGTCAATAGTTGCAGTGGTTCTTGCTGGAACCGGACTACTTTGAAACTAATATTGGTTGCTCTGTTGATATGTTACAATATTCATCGGTGGCCTCTTGAGAGATGGTCGTGACGAAGAGGTGAGGGTGATGGGTTTCAAGTCTGCATTCGTCCTTGCGCTCCTCCTGTTAGCAACCGCGATGTCTGGTTGTTTAGGTGGTGGTGGGGGAGATGATGGTCTGCCAAGCGAGGACGACCCATTCAATGTTCCAACTTGGAATATTGGCGACTGGTGGTTATACACGTTTTCAACACCTGAGTTCAGCGATGATACAACTAGATTAGTTGTTGCCGAGGATGATGCTGAAGGAGGAACTGCATACATGTTAGCGATTTCAAATCAGGTTGAAGCGCGCCGCCATGCAGTTCTAAACCACAACCCATTTCTTGGAAGAATAACTCATGATAATCTAAGTGCATTTGAAGGCGGAGAACCTGGAGCAGTATTCAAATTCCCATTTCAAAAGCATGATAGTTGGCAGTTTACTCTGTTTGAGACCGAATGGACTGCTGAAGTAATTGAAGTACATATTGAGAATAACGGTGCTACCATTAATAGAATCGCTGTCATCACAGCTTCTGCTGACGATGGTTCGGTTCTTGCTTACATATTTGATGAAAGCGCGGGTTTTCTGCGCACACTCATTTGGACAGATCCTAGTGGGGTTGAGCAACTCAATATTCAGTTAGCAACTTTTGGTTCAGGCCATGAAGGAGAAGTTTGGTTCATCCGAGCGGGCGACATATTTGACAAGGAATGGGATAATAATGGCGCTCCAAATGTCGAAATTGAGGATTCTTTCTTTGTGTCAGGACATCCAAGTGCTGGAGACTATGATGAAATGATTTACTGGCTTGTTGGTGAGATGGGTGGTGGACAGAGTACAGGCACTCTCACTCTTCGTGACCATGCGGATGCCACACCTATATTCGAAGAATGGACTGCTGGTGACAAGACGTCCGAATTGGGCCAGGCACCCTATCCTAGTGGTGAATATACGCTAACTGGGACCCAGACTGGGAATTCATATATCCGTCTCATTGTTGCCGGTGGTATTTCCTTTTCTTGGACACTGTAGGTGATTCCATGGTTGGGCATTTCGTGATGTTACACGGCATGACAGGCTCGGCAGAAAAGATGAGACCACTTGCTGAAAAGTTCTGTCCATCGGGTTGGGATGTATTAATTCTTGATGCACCGTTTCCACATCCTCGTGGCGGCTTTGCATGGTGGATTAGAGACGCCCCTGCAACAGAATATCTGGATAATGAGACGCTCTCTCAGTTACAGGAATCTGTTGACTTTGTAACTGAGAACTTGCCTACGGATGGGCCTCTAATTGTTGGTGGTTTTTCACAAGGCGGAGCGGTCGCTCAAGAATTGTTATTGAGTAAAGCCGCTGAAAGAATCGTTGGTGTAGTAGTTCTTGCTAGCACGGCAGCAAGACCGTTGATTTTATTTGAGAAATTATGTGAACTGCCATCACAACGAATGTTTTCAATGCATGGCGAGCGTGATGCAATAGTGCCTATCAAGCAGGCTGACGAATATGCTCGCCTATACGAAGAAGCAGGCTGGGATGTCACCAAAGTAAGGCATCAAAAGGGCCACATGGTTGACCTTGGTAGCGAAGATACACTTCACGATTGGTTGAGAGAAATAGTAGAGTGACTATCCTCAAAGGTAAGCCTGGAGTTGATCTGCTCCGCCAACAAAAACTGGTTCATCACCGCGAATATCCCAAATTGCTGGTACTGTACGATGGCCAGTCATTTGCACCACTGCCATCTGTAGATTTGGATGATTTCCTAAATTATGCTCTTCAAATGACAGTTTTTTAGCCCCAAGTAAATTCTTCGCTTTTGTGCAATATGGGCACCAATTTGAGGTGAACATGACAAAATCTTTCTTGCTACGCTTCAGCAATCGATTGACTGGCATAATCCAAAGCGAATGCCCGACCTTCATCAATGCTTGTTTGAATATTCAGATAAAATTTTCAGCAAATCAGTCAATTTGACTAGAACTGTCTTCAACTTGCTCAAGGTTGTTAGCATGGTCCATATCTAGGTGAAATGAACCATCCTCTTGCATCCACCATCTACTACCATCCTCAAGGAAATACCATGTCACTCCTGTTGAAGTGTCGTAGGTTCCCCCGCTAGGGAGTTGTTCGTGATTTGCAACATAGGTGAGTGCAGGTGCCTGCACCTCTTGGTCCAAGATTTCAGTAGGTGGTGGTTTTTCAGAATCATCTGGGGCTATTTCTGCTGTAGTTTGGACCTCATCATCTTCGTTTTCAAATTCATCATCTTCTCCGGGCATGTTTGACTTGAACATCAGATAGAGTCCTATTGCGGCTAGACCTGCAAGAAGCATAGAGAATAGGACAATCATTGCCACTCCGCCAGTATTTGCTCCTCCTGAGTTGACGGTGGCGTTTGAGGTATTATCATCAGGGGGAGTTGGGTTCAAAGGGGGATTGATGGTTAGATTGCTAATGGTCTCTAGGCCAACATTATCGGTTACTTTGACATATAGGTCAACATCACTCCAATTTGACCAAATAATTGCGCCGTTGTCTGGGTATTCCTGCCAACTTAAATTATCCCAAGACCATTCAATGACCGATATTCCACTTCCCCCACCATCATTCAACTGTAAACTAACTTCCAACACGGGTGGGCCAGCATATTGGGTACTCAATTGCGTGATTGAAAGGGTGGGCGCTGTCCTATCTATTCTCACCCACATTGCATCTGCATCGGAAGGGTTTCCAACTCCATCTACTGCTCTGACTTCAATGGAATGGCGACCATCAGTAAGTGAGGTGACAGTTAGAGAAGTTGATGTGGTGCTGATATCAGACCACAATCCACCAGCCCAGCGAATTTGATAATGAGATAATCCAGAACTGCCATTGTCGGTGACTGTGCTCCAAGTGATTACTACCTCTGAGCCCCCAACCCAATCGGTTAGTGGCGTGAAGGTTGGTTTTTCTGGTGGTTCTAAGTCAGGTACTTCACTTGCGTTAACAGTGACAATTTTCATGGTGTAAGGTCCACCAGATTCAGTTGCTAATTTTGAGATACGAATGTGATATATGCGAGAGGTGTTACTTAGATCATCATTTGTAAGTTGTAAGTTTATCCATACGATGTCTGAATTAAGTGTACCATTGTCAACTGAGTTTGTTCCGTTTAACAGTTCAATTGTAAGAAGACTGCCATCATTTTCTATTGAGACTCCTAACCGTTTACCGCCATGGAGCATGACTGCAAACCAATCTTCATTATCACCATCCATCAGACAGCCTTCAATCGTCATTGATTCAACATCAACTCCAAGTTGAGTTGCAGAGGCGCGAGCAGCAGCAGCGTCTGAGGTTCCATTGCCATCCGTCGCTGGATTAATGCAACCACCAGTTGTTTCATCAACAGGGTCGGGAGCATCTTCACTCACCACCAAAGGATTTGCAGAGGCGGCAATATTGTTACTTTCCTCATCCTCTTGATGAAGGTCAGTGGTATCGACTTTTACAATAGCCCACCAGGTGCCAATGTCATCTTCTGTAAGTTGTACTTGAGTATCGTCTTGAGTAGAAGCTCCAGCACCAAGACTGCTTACGGAATAAGATGTAATTAGCCGGTCATTACTATCCCAATTATTGTTTTGTGAGAGCCATATTTCAACATCAAAACTAGCTTCTTCAACACCTAAATTTTGTATCTCCCACTGTAAGGTGACGGTTTGTCCAGGCTCGGCAGAAGTTGGACCTGTTATCCATTTTGCTAACAAATCGTTGGTGGGATTTGTTACCTGAAAAGAAGTTCCAAATCCTTCGTTGTCACTTTCATCGGATTCAGAAATGACGCTTGCATCATCTACAACTACAAAAATGCGATATGAGCCGGAAGGAGAGGTTGGAAGTTGTACAGTTCTAGTGATTTCAACATTTGACCCAGATGCAAGCGAAGTGATATTCAATCTTTGTAGCAGGTAATCTGGATGGCCAGCAGGATCAAGGATTTCAGCAAAGATTGCTAACTGATGTCTGCCAGCGTTTGCCCCACCAACATTCTCAATCACTATTGAGATTTCTACCGATTGTCCAAGCATGGATGGGCCGGGGCTACTAACAGAAACGATTCGTAAATTGGGCTGTAAAATACAAACCTGATTAGAGGTGGCAAGGGAATTGTCATTTTCATTTAATTCAACAACAACATCATTCATGTCAACAATGATTCCATAATACCAACAACCAGAGCCGATGTTTGAAGGAATGGTGACACTGAGAGTGTCGCTGATGGTTGAACTTGCACCAATATTGGTGATAGTGGCGGCTCCAAGATGGGTGTCAGATGAGTCTATTGTTGGATTTGAAGAAAGGAATAAATCAATAGGGAAATTACTCGCTTCACCCATACCAGTATTCTCAAATGAATATGATAGAGTCACGGTTTGGCCGGGTAGTACTGATGTTGGCCCGCTTAGCGATGTTGGTTTGAGATCAGGAGTGCAGTCGAGCACAGTTAATTGCTGATTTGAGGTGTCGTAGACATTGTTGTTCTCATTAGATTCAGAAATTTGGTACATTGAGTCAACATACACTGCTGCGAAATAATTACCAGCAGTCATTGATGCAGGTATAGTTCCACTAACTTGTAAATTGTAAGAAGACACTCCGCTTCTTCCGCTATCATGGCCGATGCTTATCCATGAATTTGAGGCCCCTGTTTGTGAGAAAAGAACTTCATAATAATGTGAGCCAGCGTTGACATTTCCTTGGTTTGAAACACCTACGTTGACTGTCACTAACTCCTCAGTACAGATTGTAGAGGTGGATGAATCTACCGAAATTGAGTCTGCTCGTAAATCAGGGGTGGCAACAGTAATTGAGATAGAATTTCCTGAAATAGCATTGTTATTCTCATCCCCTTCAGTTACGTAATCTGAGGTATCAGCAATAATTCCCCAGTAATAACTTCGACTTGACATACTATTGGGAATTGTAACACTAAGTTGGCCCGTACGGTACGAACCCCCATTTATGGATGAGGCATAATTTGAAGAGCCAAGAACGGTATCCGATGAAGTGATAGTTGAATCGGTTGAAAGGTATGCTTTCCAATAGAACCAACCTGATGAATCGTCGCCATCATTGTCAATCCTCCAGTTGAGATTTACTGTATCCCCAGTATATGCCGATGAAGGGCCACTAGGGTTATCTGGGACTAAGTCAGCTTGCTCCTCAACGTCAAGGCGTCCGGTGTCGGCGACTACATTGTTTGTCTCGTCAAGTTCAGTGACCGAGGTGCGGCTGTCAGCGATCATGCCGAGGTAGTAGTATCCTGGATTGATTCCTGTTGGGATCTGAACGCTGTACTGTGTCCCCGAGGCGTAGTAGCCGGGGGATATACTGCTCCGACTGAATTCGTCGATGTAGATGTCGCTAGTGGTTATGGTGCGGTCTGTCGAGAGGTAGAGCTCCCAGTGGAACGAGCCGGTGTAGTCGTTGCCATCGTTCTCGATTCGGTAGGTTACCGAGATGGTATCACCCATTACCACGGAACTTGTGGAGGTGCCGACATCGTCAGCAACGATGTCCGACAAGTCATCTTCAATCGTAATCTGGGTATTGCATGTGTAAGCATTGTTTGATTCGCTCTGTTCATCAACATCCGTTCTCACATCGATTAAAAATCCCCAATAATACGTTCCAGGGTTCATTGAACTAGGAATGCGATTAGAGGTGCTTAGAGTGTCAGTACTGTAACTTCCACCATAGATACTAGATTCGGATTGGTCATATCCAACCTGCTCATCATTACTGGTTATAGTGCTATCAGTGCTGAGATACATTGCCCAATAAAACGTTCCAGAGTTAGCAACATAACTACCCGAAGGGTCATTATCAAAACCTACTGTTATCGTTGAGTCAATGTAGTCACCCACTACTCCTGTTGACGGTGCTGAACAACTTCTACCAGTCAGATCGGGTAACTCATCAATAGTTACCCTTCCATCATCATCATAGTTGTTGTTTTCATTTGTTTCACTAATTTGGGTATTTATGTCAGCAAGGGCGCCGACATAATATCGCCCACCAGTCATCGTTGTTGGGATTTGAACTGTCTTGTACATCGTTGGAGTAGTGTATCCAGCAGACATTGTAGACCTTGACCAAGTTCCTAATTCAATATCGTTGGTAGTGATTGTGGAGTCAGTTGAGAGGTATATTCCCCAATAGAAAGAACCGCTGGTAGAAGCCGTTCCTTGATTCTCTATTCGAACATTAACACTCTTTGAATCACCAGCATCAGCGCTTGTCCAACTTGCGTAAATGTAGTCAATAACTAGGTCTGAATTACCTCTGCCTGAGGTGCCCACAAGTTCGGGTAAATTAGTTGCGATAGTTTCTGTTTCAGAAGTTGTTCCACTATTGTTTTGAATAGTTGGAGCAGGAATATTACTTAGCAACATTAGGGTAAGGAAAAGTGCTCCTGCGAGGGTTGCAATCCTGATACCTGACACGGTCTCACCTCAAAAGCCGTCACCATATGGCGGTGATGAAGGTTGTTATCAAAGTGAATAGGCCTACGGCCAATTCATATTTTACAAAACCCCATAATCCCCATCCAATTAAGGTGTGGTAAATTGGCGGGTAGAATCATCCCACCAGTTGCCATTTCCATTTTCTGCAGTCAGCCGCCAATAGTAATCTGTTGACGGGAATAATCCATTCAGAGGGTGACTATTTCCACCGGTGCTCAAATTACTTCCAATAGAGTCACAGAAGTCCCAATTTCCCTGTACGGTCCCACCGTCGGCTAGCCCCCAACACACCTTCCACGTGGTGTTTGTTCCATTGTCATAAACCATCCATTCAACATCAGCCTTGGTAGTCGTAACATTACTTGTCACCTCATATCTAGTTTCAGGGTCGTATTCATTTACCCATCCTCGGAGA
>Ga0302127_10002031_pt1 | contig 12222 bp, 9 predicted proteins | sample CB4_SCM_MG_FD_204452 | JGI IMG/M metagenome (GOLD analysis project Ga0302127, IMG submission 204452) | Marine microbial communities from Western Arctic Ocean, Canada - CB4_SCM | ecosystem: Environmental > Aquatic > Marine > Oceanic | place: Canada: Western Arctic Ocean | collected 2017-09-24
ATCCATCAGCCCGCCGCTGCCGACCCCGGCCAGCTAGCCACAGCCGGCGTAATTCTCGGAGATACCTACCCTGCGCCCATCGTCGACCACGCCGAAGCCCGAATTCGCGCCCTGAAGACGTACAAAAGCGCCCTCTCCTGACCACACTCCCCTACGCCGTGGTCCGGCCCCTCGTCGACAGCTTCCCTACCAGACGACCTCGACCGCCGAGGCGTTGAGCCCACTCCCCATTCCTGTCAGGATCACGCGGTCTCCGGACCGGACCCGGCCGGCATCGACCTCTTTGGAAAGGACGGTCGGCACCGAGGCGGGGCCGGTGTTGCCAAAGGTCGGATAGGTCCGCGGCACTTGGTCTTCGTTGAATCCAAGCCGGTCGATCAGCATGTCGGTGTGCACACGGCTCACCTGGTGTGCGGCGACCATCGCCACGGAGTCGGTCGACCAGTCGAATTCGGCTTGAGCCTCCTGCCACCCGTCCTTCGCGAGGTCCAGTCCTGCCATCAACAATGCGTGAGCGTCGGTACGACCCTCCTCAAGGTCGCCGATGCTCAGCTCGTGGTGCTCGGCGGCCGACACGCTCAGCCCACCCAGGTAACGCGGCCCGCCGCCTGTTTCGTCCGCCCTCGACAGCAGCATTGCGACCCCTGCGGATCCAAGCGTGAGACAGGCGAACTGCTCGCGGAACGTGGCTTCGTCCACGTCGGAACGTTGGAGTCGGGCGACGGTCGCCTCGACGATCTGGCGGCAATCCTCGCCATCCACGATGAGTGCATGCTCGATGTCGCCTCGTTCGATCATCGCCGATGCGATGTTCGCTCCGCTGAGGAAGCCGAGGCAGGCGCTACCGACGTCGAAGTTCATGCAGTCACGGCCCAGGCCGAGCTTGCCCTGCACAATCGACGCCGTAGATGGTTCGAGGTGATCTCGACAGACCGAGGTGTTGATGAGCACGCCGATGGCGTCCGGATCGACATCGCTGTCGCCCAGGAGCTTCTGGGCTGCGAGTACGGCCGCGTCACTCGGCATCATGCCTTCGCTCCAGAAGCGGCGCTCTTCGATGCCCGTCAAACTCTGAAGCAGGTCGCGTTGCATGTCGAAGCGATCAAGCGTCGCGGATAACTGGTCGTCGATCGACTGTGTCGTGACCACGACGTCGGCATCGACATGGGCGAGGCCGGTGATGGCAACCTCGGAGAAGCGGGACTGAGGCGCTGACATCGCGAATGTTCCTTCTGTTGCAGAATCGGTCGCTCGCGTTCGTGTCCTCGGACCGAAGGCCTTAGCCTATGACGATAGCGATGATCTGCCGACTCCAGCACGCGAGCCACCCACCTACGGGCCTCTATGGGTGGGATTCCGACTGGTCCCGATTGGTATCGGCCACCGCCGCTGACGGCCGAGCGCACACGTGGCACGTGCTCGACAACGGCGTCGTCGACCCGATTGGCACGCTGTTGTGCGTCCACGGCAACCCGACGTGGTCCTACATGTGGCGCCGGCTCGCTTCCGCTTCGACACGCTGGCGCGTCGTGGCGGTCGATGCCCTCAACATGGGATTCTCCGACCGGACCGGCGATAACCGCGAGCTTGCGGGACACATCAGTGACCTCGGCGCGGTGACCGCCGCATTGGAGATCGAGGGGCCAGTCGTCACGGTTGCCCATGACTGGGGCGGACCCATCTCGCTCGGCTGGGCTCTCGCACACCCAGACCAGCTGGCCGGGATCATTCTGATGAACACCGGTGTCGCTCGGCCCGACGTGCGGATACCGCCACTTATTCAGGCTGTCCGCACCCGGGCCACGCTGCGCGCCAGTTGCGTGTCCAGCCCCGCGTTCTTGAAGGGCGCGCTGGGCTTGGCACGCCCTCCCCTGTCGAAGGAGATACGGCAGGCTTACCTCGCGCCGTACCCGAACCCAGGAAGCCGAGTCGGCATTGGTCACTTTGTCGCGGACATCCCTTTCGGTCCCGAACACCCGACGTACGCCACGCTTGACACGGTCGCGGGTGGGCTACACCGCTTGGCGGAGACTCCGTCGCTCCTACTGTGGGGAGCCAAGGATCCGGTCTTCTCGACAGCGTTCCTCGCCGATGTTCGCAAACGACTGCCGCATGCGGCAGTACACCGGTACGCAGATGCCGGCCACCTCGTCATGGAGGACATCGGCGGAGAAACCGTGATCCTCGACTGGCTGGAGACCGTCACGGCACCCACCCTGACCCCGGCCGCCCCCGGATCGCCCGCGGAAGGCACCGACGACACGACTGACGATGGACAAAGATTGTGGTCCGCCATCGCGGCTCGGAAGAACGACGACGCCGTCGCCGTCGCGGAGATGGCCCCCGATGGATCGGCTGGGGTGTCCAGAGCACTGAGTTTTGCGGATCTCGAACAGCAGGTGGAGGCACTTCGCAAGCGACTGATCGCCGCCGGCGTGGAACCCGGAGACCGGGTCGCTCCCTTGATCCCCCCGGGAATCGATCTCGTGGCGATCGTCTATGCCTGTTGGCGCGCAGGCGCCGTGGTTGTCGCGGCCGACGCGGCACTCGGGGTCCGTGGCATCGCCAAAGCTCTTCGGGCGGCTCGGCCCGACTACGTCATCGCCGATTGGCGTGGGCTGGCATTGGCGCGGGGCCTCAACATCTCCGGAAAGGCACTGTCGCTGAAGACGCTGCCGGCGGCGCTGCGGCGCACGCTTCGTGTCGAGGCAAGCCTGGCCGAGCCGGTCGGTGCAAGCCGGCCTGGAGCGTCCGAGTTCCAACCCGGCCCCGATGACCTGGCTGCGGTGGTCTTCACCTCGGGCTCGACCGGACCCTCCAAGGCCGTCGCCTACCGTCACAGGCAACTTGAGGCGCAGCGTGACGCGCTTGTGGCGACGTATTCCCTCAGCAGCGACGATCGCCTCCTGGCCGCATTTGCGCCGTTCGCGATCTTCGGGCCGGCGCTGGGGGTCACGTCTGTGGTGCCGGCCATGGACGTGTCCTCGCCGGGCTCACTTGACGCAGGCGCCTTCGCTAATGCAGCCCAAGCGATCCAGGCCACCATTGCCTTCGCCTCGCCGGCGGCACTTGCCAATGTCGTCGCTACCGCGGACAAGCTGGATGACCACCAACGAGCAGCCATGAGGCAACTACGAGCCGTAGCCTCGGCCGGCGCCCCAATCTCGAAGGAGGCGCTGCGCTCGATAAGGCCACACTTCGTCAACGCCGAGATCCACACTCCCTATGGGATGACCGAGGTCATGCCGGTGACCAACATTTCACTCGAGGAGATCAAGGCGGCCGGTGCCGGCAATGGCGTCTGCGTTGGAGTACCCATCAACGGGGTGGAGCTGACCGTGACAGCGATCAGCGAATCAGGGCACTCCACCTGGGACTTCATTCTGCAGGAGGGAGTCACCGGCGAGATCTGTGTCCGCGCTGCGCATGCCAGCGACGGGTACGATGCCCTGTGGGCCACCCAGAACCACGCTCGGCGAGGCGGGTGGCATCGCACCGGCGACGTCGGCCACATCGACACCGCCGGTCGGCTCTGGGTCGAAGGACGCATGTCCCATCTCATCCTCTCCGCCAAGGGGCCCCTCACGCCCGTGGCGATCGAGCACCAGGCGGAGAGCGTTAACGGCGTGCGCCAGGCCGCCGCTGTCGGGATTGGCCCGGTCGGGACCCAGCAACTTGTGCTCGTGGTCTCGACGACAGAATCAGCCGCCGATGTCGTTGCCGATGAGCAACTGGCAGGAGCTGTACGGATGGCCATTCCCCACGATGTCGCCGCGGTGCTGACCACCAGCCAGCTACCCGTGGACCGCCGCCACAACTCCAAGATCGAACGCCAACGGATCGCCGCATGGGCCGAATCAGTACTGGCCGGCGCCAGGGTGTCGCGCCTGTGAGGGTCCTGGTGACCGGCGCAAGCGGGATGTTCGGAAAGGCGGTCGCAACGGCCTTAGTGCACCGCGGCGACGACGTCACCGTGTTTCAACGCAGCCGCTCGGGCCTCGACTGCCGCGAGATCCTCGGCGACATCACCAACCCGGACGACGTCACCCGCTCGCTCGACGACGTGGACACCATTGTTCACATGGCTGCGCGGGTTTCTCCCATCGGGCCACCGAGCGCGTTCGAGGATGTGAACGTACGCGGCTCAGCCAACGTGGTGGCAGCGGCCAACCAGGCCGGGGTAACGAGACTCGTGAACATCTCGTCCCCTTCGGTTGCCCACGTAGGAGCTCCCCAGATCGGCGCCGCCGCCGCTCCCGCCCAACCACTGCGGGCACGCAGCCGCTATGCGCGAAGTAAAGCGAAGGCCGAGATCCTGATGCTGGAGGCTGACCGGCCCGGTTTGGCAGTGGTCTCGCTGCGGCCCCACCTCGTGTGGGGCCCTGGTGACACCCAACTCGTCGAGCGGGTCGTGCAGCGCGCCCGGGCCGGACGCCTTCGCCTCGTCGGGCCCGGAGCAGCACTCGTCGACACGACCTATGTGGACAATGCGGCCCAGGCCGTCATGGCCGCCATCGATGGCGCGGAACGAGCCCACGGCCAAGCGCTCGTCGTCTCGAACGGCGAACCCCGGCCGGTGGCCGAGCTCCTTCGCAGCATTTGCCTCGCGACCGGCGTGGAGCCACCGACCCGGCACCTGCCCCTGGGCGTAAACAAGGCCATCGGTGTCGGTGCCGAGCTCATCTGGAACGGCCTGGGTCTTCGAAGCGACCCACCGATGACGCGCTTCCTCGCAGAGCAGCTCGGCACAGCGCACTGGTTCGACCAGCGAGCCACGCGCGAGCTCCTGCAGTGGAAGCCGAGCATCAGCCTGGCTGAAGGCCTGGAACGGTTGGCAAGACACGCTCAGCAGCCAAGCCCTGGAGAGATCCGGCCATAGGCGCTGAAGGCCCTGCTCTACTGCCTTGGCGGCGGATCTGCGGTCGCTGATTCGAACGATCGCGACATCGTGATATGTCGGATCTCAGGTGAGACTGGACAGGACCGCTTCGGCGCAGCGCCGCCCCGAAAACAGCGCACCTTGAATCGATGCGGTGTCGCGATGGTCTCCGGCGACGAACAGTCCCTCGCCGAGGGCAACGGGTTTCTTCGGGGAGAACGGTGGACACTGCTGTGGCTGACCGTGCGCGATGGCGTCAGTTCGGAGGTGGACCCAGGAATCGACACACGTCCCCCAGATGCCGCGCAGCTGGGCGCGCACGGGGTGCTCGAGTCCCCGATCGTCGACGCCCGGGCACGCCGCCGCAATCAGCACTTCGCCGGCTGGCGCGTACTCCGGTGCCACGTTGGTCATGATCGCAATGTTGAGCGCTGGCCCCGCCCCTGTGCCATCGAGCACGACGTACCGGTCCCGGATCGGTGGTGCCGTGGCGGTAAACCACACACACGATGCCGGATTCGAATCGACTCGAGGCAGACCCAGCAATGCGGCTGCGGCCGGGCCCTCCGTAGCGACGACGATCCGTTCGGCGGTGATGCTCGGACCGTGCTCGATGACGACCTCGCCGGGCTTCACCACCACGACTGCAGAGTGGAGATGGACGGCGTCGTCCGGGAGCCCGCTCGCCAGCTGAGCAGGAATGGCGCCCATTCCCTCAGCAGGTACGGCGGCGCGTCCCCCCAGGAGACTTTGGAGAATGACATCGAACATCCGCCGGCTTGTCTGCAACGATGGGTCGAGCTGGATGCCACCGACAAAGGGTCGAAAGAACTGCTCGATCATCCGACTGCTGAAACCCTGCTCCTCGAGAGCCGCTAGCGTGGTTATGTCGTGCTGACGCAACAAGTCGGCCGGCGCGGTTCGTTGCAAACGGATTCGTTGGCGCAGCAGCCGTGCCTTGTCCAACACCGACCCTACTGGGGCCAACCCAGTCCTCAACAGCGTCCGGGGCCGCCGAATCGGGTCGCCGACCAGATGCATGGCGTTACCGTTCCACACCAACGCGCCTGGCTCGAAGCATCGGAGATTCAGCGCGTCCACATCAAACTGGGTCGCGAGCTCGGGGTATGCGGTGAGCAGGACCTGGAACCCCCGATCGACCCTGAAGCCACCGACCAGGTCGGTCCGGACCCGGCCTCCAACACCATCAGAGGCCTCGAGCACGACCACCTGACGGCCTGCACGGTGCAGCAGACGCGCTGCCGCCAGACCGGCGAGGCCGGCACCCACGATCACGGTCTCGGCATGCGATGGAGGAGACGAATCTCTGGGCGAGTTGAACGGGGTCAACGGCTGACCTTTCGTGGACTGACGGTGTACAAGGTAAGGAGCTCACGCATCGTTTCGTGCGGCGGGTTCCCGCGACAGCGGAATCGCACGCCTTGCTCCCGTCTGGGCGGCCTGTCAGCTCGTCGCTGCCCGTTTGTCCTGCGCTCGCGCCCGCAATCGCGCCTGCCATTCGTCGGTCACTCGGTCCTCGAGGATCTCGATGATCTCGCCGTCGGGGCCGCGGACGTAGGTGGTGAGGTGCATTCGCAGATCGGTCGGCTCGGTGTTCGCCGAGTGCCCCGAGTCGATGACGCGGCGGAAGGTCTCCTCGACGTTGTCGACGACGAACGCGAAATAGGTGACGCCGCGGTCGGCTGGGCGGTAGTCCTCGGGCAGCGGTCGGCCTTGAGAATGATCCCACTGCCACAGCTCCAACATGGCGTCGCCGGCCATGAGCCAACAGACCCGGCCGGCAGCGTCGTCCATGCCGACCACCGCATCGAGCGGTGGGCTGGGGCTGATGTCGCTGTCGAACACGAGGTCCAGGCCGAGGAGGTCGACGTAGAACACCAACGAGCGTTCCATGTCGGCGACGCTGACCGCGGCGTGATTCCCATGACCGAGAGCATGGCACGCCCCACCAACGACGGCGCTGCCAGGCACCTTCGGGCCTCAGGTGCCCCGCTGGCAAGGCCGATGCTGGATCCGGCGAATTACCGGTAGCCGGTTGCCCCGAGGGTTTCTGGTGATGTCGTCGAGGTGCACGGTCCATTCATTGCCCGCTTTGCGTCAACGACGTGATGCCGGACACGAGCTTGGGTTCGATCGTGAACGTCATGAGAAGTCTATGTTCACCGTGATTCGGCTCTTTGGCGGGCACCTTCGATATCGGCGCCAGCACGCAGCAATGCTCCGCGGAGGCTGCACTCGGCAATTTCGACGGGTGGCGCCACGTCGGTGACAACGAGTTCGGCCAGGCGCTGGTAGACAACACCGGCCGGTGAGCTAGGGTGTTCCAGGGCCACCGGTGAGCCGCTGTCGCCACCAGCGGCGACGGCTGCGTCGAGCGGGATCGAGGCGAGGAGAGGCACGCCGATGTTGTCGGCGAGCTGCTGGCCGCCGCCCGAGCCGAATATTGCAGTGACGGTGCCGTCGGCGTCCACGCTGGGGCCCATGTTCTCGATGACGCCAGCGACTCGGAGAAAGCCTTTTCGGGCCATATCTGCAGCACGGGCCGCTACTTGCTGGGCGGCAGTGGCCGGGGTGGTGATGATCACCACGTCGGTCCTCGGCAGCATGCGGGCGAGACCCATCTGGATATCGGAGGTGCCCGGTGGCATGTCGATGAGCAGGTAGTCGAGGTCGCCCCACTGGACGTCTTCGAGGAAGTGCTGGACGGCGCGGTTCAGCATCAGGCCGCGCCACATGATTGCTTCGGTCTCGTTTGCCCCGGCAATTGAACCCATCGATACGACGCGCAGCGTTCCTTCGCCGACCGGCCGGACGACGGGTTTCATGAGTGTCTTGCCTTCACCGCCGCGCTCGCCCTCGATCGAGTTATCGATGCCGAGTAGCCGCGGCATCGAGAAACCACCAACATCGGCGTCCAACACGCCGACGGTAAAGCCGCGTTCGGCCAAGAGAACAGCGAGGTTGGCGGTCACCGACGACTTGCCGACCCCGCCCTTGCCCGACGCGAAGGCCAGGATTCTGCAGGTAGCCGGGATGTCGGTCTCGACGGCGTTGTCACGCGCCTTCCAGCGGGCCCGCGACATGACGTCACTGCGTTCATCGGCGGTCATCTCACCAAAATGAATCTTGACGGTTTCGATTCCCGGTAGCGACCCCACTCTGGCCTTGGCGTCGCGCATGAGCTGCGCACGCAGCGGGCAGCCGGCTGTGGTGAGTGAGATCGTGACGTGCACGGCGCCGTCAGCGCTGCGTTCGAGCCGCTTGACCATCCCGAGGTCCACGACGTTGTCGCCGAGCTCCGGGTCGATGACGCCGCGCAGCGCGTTGATGATGGCAACCGAGTCAAGATCATCGCCGACCAGTTCCGGGCTCGATACCTGTGGCTGAGGAACCGTCGTCGGATCGGTCACATCATTCCCAACTCGAGTCGGGCGACATCAGAGAGGCGCGATGCGTCCCATGGCGGGTCAAAGACCAGGGTGACGCTGACCGCCGAAACTCGCGGTAAGGCGGCGACCGCGTTATGGAGGTCTTCGCGCAATATGTCACCCATGCCACAGAACGGCGCGGTGACCGACATGTCGATCTCAACGACCCAATCACCGCTGGGCAATTCATCAGCGTTAACCCGGTAGATCAGACCGAGCTCGACAATGTCGACCGGTATCTCCGGGTCATAGACCGTGGTAGCGGCTTCCCACACCGCGGCGATCTCGAACGTCGACCCGTCATCGGCCTCGCGTGGCGTCGGGGCTTGGACAAAACCGAAGTCGACCGAGTCTTGCGGGCTGAGGCGCGCCATCTCACCGTCACGGGTAGTAACGGTGGCGGTACCACCAAGGGCCTGAAGCACCGTAACCTGGTCGCCTTCTGGCAGGGTGGCCCGGTGTCCGGCCGGGACAATGGTCACCTCGCACTCGCGCGGGAGGACGAATACTCGGGTCGAGCCGATGGCTACCGCTTGTTCGCTCACTTTCTGTTGTTCAGGCATCGTGGCGTCGGAGTCGTTCGGTGATCCATGTCCGCAGGATGTCGTTCTCGACGGTATCGACTGCTTGGTCAGCGAAACCTCCGATGAGAAGTCGCCGCGCCTCAGCCTCGGAAATGCCACGGGTGCGCAAGTAGTAGAGCGCGTCGTCATCGAGTTGACCAACAGTCGCGCCGTGTTTGCAGGCGACCTCGTCGGCGAGAATCTCGAGCCGAGGTTGCGTGTTGGCATCGGCGCGGTCCGACAACAGAAGGTTCTCGTTGGACTGCTCGGCGTCGGTACCACCGGCTCCCGGGCGCACGTCGATCCCGCCATTGAATACGCCAGTGCTCTCATCGTCGAGAATGCCGCGGAAGGATTGACGACTTGTGCAGTCGGGGGCCGCATGCACGACCGTGACCTGCTGATCGAGGACTTGATTGTCCATTCCGAAGTACAGACCGGTCAGATCAACCAGTGCTCCTTCGCCGGCCAGGCTTACGTCGTAGCCAAGCCGGCCGTACCTCGCGCCCAGGTTGAACACGTGTGCTCGGAGTTCGCTCCCAGCACCTTGAGTCGCGCCGATGCGCCCCAGATGTACCTGTGTCGAGGCCACGTCCTGGAGCACGATGTGATCGAGCGACGCCTGATCGCCAAGGGTGACCGTCGTGCGGATGTTCAAGCCACCGAAGTCGCCATCACCGAGTCTCGTCTCGACAACGGTTGCCGACGCGCCGTCATCGAGATGGATCACAACACCACTACATGATGCGCTTCCTGTCTCGTCGGGCAGCGCTATATCGACGATCTGGATCGGGGCGGCGATGTCATGCCCACCGGCGACATGGACAACGGCGCCGTTGCGCCCGAACGCGACGTTGAGAGCCGTGAACGCGTCCACGGAGAGGTCCCCATCGGTGTCGAAGTGCTGTGCCAGCAGCTCGGGTTGGTCGCGCCGTGCGTCGTCGAAGCTCAAGAGCCGCAACCCAGCGGGTACGTCGTCGAAGTCTGAGAGCGCATTGTCGACAACACCGTTGATCAATACGATCCGAGGTCCAACGAGCTGAGGGATGCTCGCCACAAGAACTGGGGGTAGCCGGCCCGTCGACGCAGTTGCGGGACCGAAGGACAGCTGGCCGAGCACATCATGTGGTGCGTAACGCCACGCGTCATCACGTCTAGTCGGATACTCCAGCCCAGCAACCATCTCGAGATCACCCGCAGTCGCGGTTGCAGTCACTTCGCTGCCCCTGAGAGTGGGCGTTCGGGAGCATCATCCAAGTCGTGGTTGACGAAGTCGGCGTAGCCGTGGTCTTCGAGATGCAGCGCGAGCGTGTGATCACCGGACTCAACGATGCGGCCGTCGACCAAGACATGCACGAAGTCGGGCTTGATGTACTCGAGTAGCCGCTGGTAGTGCGTGATCACGATCATGGATCGCTCTGGCCCACGCAGGGCATTGACGCCAGAGGCGACGATGCGCAGGGCGTCGATGTCGAGACCCGAGTCGGTCTCGTCGAGCACGGCCAGACGCGGTTCCATCACCGCCATTTGCAGGATCTCGTTGCGTTTCTTCTCGCCGCCACTGAAACCGGCATTGACCGCACGGTGAAGGAAATCCTGCTTCATCTCCACGAGGTCCATCGCCTCCTGGGCAACGGCCAGGAAGTCGCGCGCACCAATCTCGGTCTCGCCGCGCGCTCGCCGCACCGAATTCAGCGCCGTGCGCAGAAAGTACATGTTATTCACCCCCGGGATCTCCACCGGGTATTGGAAGCCGACGAACACGCCGGCAGCCGCCCGCGCCTCAGGCTCCAGTTCGAGCAGGTCAGCACCATCAAGCGTGACGGTACCGCCGATCTTGTAGCCGTCTCGGCCAGCCAGCGCGTGGGCAAACGTGCTCTTGCCCGAACCGTTGGGGCCCATGATGGCGTGGACCTCGCCCGGCCCGATATCCAGGTCGAGGCCGTTGAGGATTTGGGTCCCGCCGATCGAGGCGGTGAGGTTCTCGACATGCAACATCAGCCGACACTTCCTTCCAGGCTCACGCTCAGGAGACGTTGCGCTTCGACGGCAAACTCCATGGGGAGTTCGTCGAACACCTCGCGACAGAATCCGTTGACGATCATCGACATGGCATCCTCTTCGGTCATGCCGCGTTGGCGGCAGTAATACAGCTGGTCCTCGCCCACCGTTGATGTCGACGCCTCGTGTTCGACCCGGGCGCTCGGGTTTTTTACTTCGATGTACGGAATCGTGTGGGCACCACACTCCGGACCGAGAAGCAGCGAGTCGCACTGGGTGTAGTTGCGGGCATTCTCGGCGGATCGCAGCACCTTGACGAGCCCCCGATAGGTGTTCTGGCCGTGCCCAGCCGAGATACCTTTCGAGATGATGCTGCTGGTTGTGTCGGCACCGATGTGGATCATCTTGGTGCCCGTGTCGGCCTGCTGGCGTTTGCTCGACAGCGCTACTGAGTAGAACTCGCCTACGGATCGATCTCCTTGGAGAATCACGCTGGGGTACTTCCAGGTGATGGCCGAGCCGGTCTCGACCTGGGTCCAAGAAATCTTGGCGTCGGTATGAGCCCGACCTCGCTTGGTCACGAAGTTATAGATACCGCCGACGCCGTTCTCGTCTCCGGGATACCAGTTCTGCACGGTCGAATATTTGATCTCGGAACGATCCTTGGCCACTAACTCGACCACCGCAGCGTGCAGCTGGTTCTCGTCGCGTTGGGGTGCCGTGCACCCTTCGAGATACGAGACGTGCGAATCATCCTCGGCAATGATGAGGGTGCGTTCGAACTGCCCCGTGTTCATCGAGTTGATGCGGAAGTAGGTCGATAGCTCCATCGGGCATCGAACGCCGGCCGGGATGTAACAGAACGACCCATCCGAGAAGACCGCTGAGTTGAGCGCTGCGAAGAAGTTGTCGCGCACCGGGACCACCGAACCCAGATGCTCGCGTACCAATTCAGGATGATCCTGAACGGCTTCAGAGAACGAACAAAAGATGACACCGGCCTCAGCCAACGTCTCCTTGAACGTCGTCACCACCGACACCGAATCGACGATCGCGTCAACGGCAACGTTGCTGAGCATCTTCTGCTCGTGCAGCGGAATCCCGAGCTTCTCGAACATGTCGCGAATATCAGGATCCACGTCGTCCATGCTGTCGAGCACCGGCTTCTGCGTCGGGGCCGCCCAATAGCTGAGTGCCTGGTAGTCGATCGGGTTAATTTCGAGCTTGGCCCAGTCGGGCTCATCCATCGACTTCCACGCCTCGAAGGCCTTGAGTCGCCAATCGAGCAGCCACTCAGGTTCGTCCTTCTTCCCCGAGATCAGTCGCACGG
>Ga0302127_10002037_pt1 | contig 12207 bp, 10 predicted proteins | sample CB4_SCM_MG_FD_204452 | JGI IMG/M metagenome (GOLD analysis project Ga0302127, IMG submission 204452) | Marine microbial communities from Western Arctic Ocean, Canada - CB4_SCM | ecosystem: Environmental > Aquatic > Marine > Oceanic | place: Canada: Western Arctic Ocean | collected 2017-09-24
ATTATAGACTCTTAAATATTATAATATTTTATTGTAAATATTTGCACTTGAATAATAACTTTAATAATAAGCAAATTGGAGAGATTTTATGTTCTATTTAAGTAAGCGCGGGCGACTGCGCCATTTAGTTCATGCCTGTCTTGCCGTTTCACTCACCATCCCACTTGCAGTCCAGGCACAGGATAATAATCCGGATGACGTAGAGGAGGTTGTCGTTACCGGGTCCTACATTCGAAACAGTGCCTTCGCTGAAGACACCAACGTAAATACCGTTTCTCAGGCTGATTTATTCGAGTCTGGTGCAGCCAGTATGGCAAACTACATACGCGATCTCAGTTACACACAAAATACCAATACGGTAACCAATACTCTTGGTTCAGCTTCGGGTACACAGAGCGGCGTTGGCACTAGATTTAATTTACGCGGTTTGGGTGAGAATTCAACCTTGCAACTGGTCGACGGCGTTCGGGTTATTGACCAGTCAATTAACAGCTCTTTGCCGGATATCGCCATCGATCGGCTGGAAGTGGTGCTGGACGGGGGTTCGGCTACTTACGGGTCGGACGCGGTGGCTGGTGTGGTGAATATCATTCCCATCAAGGAATTCAGTGGTTTCAGAAGCCGTACTTACTACCAGAGGGACCAGGAGAGCGACTTTGAGGAAATGAATACCGCTATGTTATGGGGCAAGACTTTCAACAATGGCGTCAGCTATGTGGGCGCTTTTGATGCCCGCACCCGAACCTCATTGATGCAATTTGAACGCCCACGGGAATGGACAAAGGACAATGGCTCCTCATCCTCAGGTAATCCCGGTGTATGGCGAGAAGTAGTTGGTGCTGATGACGGCCTTAATCTGTTTGGTATTCATGGTGGTAGGCAGGTGACTCCGAGCCTGGTTGACCCGACTTGTGGAACCTTTAATGAAGGCTCACCGGGTCACGGCCAGGGTGCCTTCCCCACCCCAAGTGGCGTATTGACTAATAGGGGTACCATCTGCCGTTTTGAGTACTCCGGGGCACAGGAATATGGTCCAGAGGAAACTCTTTATAACGCGTACAACACCCTATCCTGGGAGCCTACGGACTGGCTGAATTTAAACCTGACTCTTAAGAATTCTGTGCGGCTCAACGACAGTCGAGCTTCTCCCTCTACGGCGACTTCTTCTAATAATCGGGCTGTATTACTAATTCGGGCCGACCATCCCGCTAACCCCTTTGGGGTCGATGTAGGACCCCGTAGCTGGCGTATGATTACCTTTATGGAGGATAAGGGTGGTCGCAACACAAATTTTAGCCACTCACGCACCCCGGAAGCTACAACCGGCAATAACCAGTTAATGCTGCGCGCAGAGTATGATCTTACTGATACCTGGACAGGTTACAGTTATTATTCAGCAGCAGAACAAAAGGTCAATGTAAACCGTGAAACTCCCCACCTGGGTAGAATGCAACTGGCGTTTGCAGGTCAGGGCGGCGCTACCGGCGATCAATACTGGAATCCTTTCGGCACTGCCGATTCACGTGCACCCGGTTATATCCAAGGTGTCACCGATAACCCACCCGGCCTGATCGACTGGATCAATCAATCCAGCACCGGAGACAGGTCGCGGGACTTTCTGGATATCTTTGAAACTGCGGCTACTGGCGATATTTTTGAGCTGCCAGCAGGAACGGTACGAATGGCTGCCGGATTCCAATGGCGTGACGTAGAGGAGCGCGATTTTGCTGGCCCCCTGTCGGCCATAGGTCACAATTACAATGTCTCGGTGATTTCAACGTTTGATGCAGATACACGGTTCTTCAGTGAAGCCAAGGCTGTATTCGTCGAGTTTGAGGTGCCAGTATTGGAGACGGTGGATTTGCAATTGGCGGCACGCCATGAGGAATTCACTACTTTCGGATTGGCTGCCACCACACCCAAGATAGCGGTACGTTGGGAGGCACTGCCAACACTGGCCCTGCGTGCCTCTTGGGGTGAAAGCTTCCTGGCACCTACGCCAACCCAGTCACGCCCTTTCATTAGGGATGAGAACTGTGCCGAGATTTACTCTGGCACTGACAAGTTCCTGGACGTACCCATGACGGGGGGTACTCGCTGTGAATCGGGCAACCCCAGCCTGGCGCCAGAAACCTCTGAAATTCGGAATATTGGTTTCACCTGGCAACCTACCGGTGATCTGGACGGACTGGAAATCAGTGTGGACTATCAGGAAATTGAGTACGAAGACCGCATTCGTACCCTCACTGAACAGGACACCGTGGCTTTCACCTTCCAGAATTTTCTGAACTCCGCGGGTATTACAGAAGATTCCTATGACGCGACTCCGGGCTCATCATCCCGCGCAGCCGCCACAGCCTGGTTTGCAGCTAATCCTGACTCAGGTGGTAGTGTGGTACGTTTGCCGGACGAGAGTGTAGACCGTGTGTTCCGTCAGTCACAGAATATCAGCTCGGTCTTTATCGACTTGGTTGATACCAAGGTCAGTTACAGTATGGGGACCGATAATTGGGGTACTTTTAATGCCACTTTATCCACATCCTTTTTCCTGACCTACGAGTATCAAGGTCAGTTCGGCGGTATAGTGGACGCATTGGGAAATCAAAATGGTGGTACCGGTATCGTACCTCCCATTCCTGAGTTCAAGTCAAACCTGAGAATTAACTGGTTCATGGACAATCAGAGTGCCTCAATTTCGGCTAATCACTGGGATGATGTGAAATTCGATGGTAGGGTATACGACAATTATAGTGATGGATGGATCGCTCCTAACACTATAGAAGCGGAGACTCGCGTAAACGCACAATATGCCATCGTCCTTGAAGACTATTTCAACAGTGAATTTACTGTCAGCGCTGGCATAACCAACCTCTTTGACCGAAGGCCTCAACGACTGCCTATTCTGGGTGGTTTTGAGTCTCGACTGTCAACCCCATGGGGTCGGCAGTTCTGGATGTCAATCGACTGGACTCCTGGCGGCTAAGCCATAAAGTCTTAAACCAGCCGGGTGCTAATGGATTAGCCTCCGGCGGTTATCATAACCTGAATGGGAGAACTCTTTGGTTCTCCCATTTTTTATATGCAAATTTCTTCTATAAACTCGAGTGGAAAATATAGCCACCATTAATCCAGAGGACGACTCAAGCTCGACGCCGGCAGACCACTGGCAAACACTTTCACGGGTAGTTGAGAAGCTTGGTGGATTTTACGTAACGCTACTGAATGGACTTCAAGCACGCAACTCTTTAGGCATACTAAAAACAATACTTTCCTCCACCCCCTCAAGCTCCTCCGGCGTTTGGTGACAGATATTCCGCAGCTGCTCCACCACCTGCTGCACAAGTATCTCAGGTGCCGAAGCCCCAGCAGTAACCCCAAATCGGGATTTATTTTCAAACCAGGCCGGCTCTAAATCATCCACGCTATCAATCAAAAAAGCATCACAACCAATTCGTTCCGCCAATTCCTTTAAGCGATTGGAATTCGAGCTATTAGGCGATCCGACTACCAACAACAAATCACACTCCAACGCCATCTGCTTCACTGCATCCTGACGATTCTGTGTCGCATAACAGATATCTTTTTTTCGCGGCCCCTGTATAGAGGGGAAACGCCTGCGCAGCGCATCAATCACTTTGGAGGTATCATCCATGGAAAGCGTAGTCTGAGTAACGTAGGAAAGTTTATCTGGGTCTGACACCTGTAATTTTTTAACATCATCCGCTGATTCGACCAGGTATATTTTCCCACCCGTACTGTTATCGTATTGACCCATAGTGCCTTCAACTTCGGGATGAAATTGATGACCGATCAAAACACATTCCCTACCTTCTTCACTGAACTTTATAACTTCAAGGTGAACTTTAGTCACTAGGGGACAAGTAGCATCTAACACTTTAAAACCCTTCTCCGTGGCCTCTTTTTTCACTACTTGTGAGACACCGTGAGCGCTGAAAACCACGATCGAAGACCTTCCCCTTTCATCCAGAAAAGGAATGTCTGATAACTCGTCTACAAAAATAGCGCCGCGCTTACGCAGCTTTTCTACTACGAACTTATTGTGCACTACTTCATGTCGCACGTAGACCGGCTCACCAAAAAGATCCATCGCCCGATTCACAATATCGATGGCACGATCAACCCCAGCGCAAAATCCACGAGGATTTGCCAATTTGATTGATGCAACTTTTCTAGGCTTTGATTGACTACTCATTTCTATCAGAGTTTAACCTCAACAGCCTCCACATCAGGCGAAATTACAGAAATAATGGAGGCGCAAAATACAATGGTTTTACCAGCCAACGGATGGTTGAAATCCACTGTAACTGTTTGATCGGTAATCGACTGCACAACTCCGGGCAGATCGAAACCAGCAGCGTCCTTAAATGAAATCATTAATCCCACCTCGACCGGCAACAAGCTATCACTCAGTATATTCTTAAATTTTTCGGAAGAAAAATACTGCACATTCTTAGTATTAATCTCACCGAAGGCTTGACCGGGAGATAATAAGGCCTTGGTAGACTCACCGGCTTTCATCCCTATCAACACCTGCTCAAAACCAGGCAGCATATTCCCATCACCTATTTTTAGTGAAGCCGGCGAAGCGTCAAAATTTGAATCTATCTCTTCACCATTATCCAGCGCCAGAGAAAAATGCAGATTGATACTGCAGCCCGCGCTTATGGAAATTTCGGAATCGATACTCATTCTTTACCGAACAATGCGATTATAATCCAAAATGAATTATACAAACTGTCTCTTCTCGCCAGCGCCAGAGATATTTTCAACACAGCGATTACAAATTTCCGGGTGAGAAGAATTCATCCAGATATTTTCTAGATGATGCCAACATCGCGCGCATTTTGTGTGCCCAGATGCTGAGACTTCTAACTTCAAGCCATTTAAATCCGTACTGACCGCAGAAAATTTTGCGTTAACCAGCGGCAATAATGACACCTTAGAAACAATGAAGGCAAAGCGCAATTCAGATAAAATCCGCGCCAGTAACTCAGTGAGCTCCTCATCGCAATAGAGAACCACTTCTGCACTTAAACTGGAACCAACTACTTTTTCGGAACGTTTATTTTCCAACTCCTTATTCACAGCCGTTTTAACTGCCATAAGCCTTAGCCAGAATTGATCCGGAAAATCTATAGATTCAGGTAATTCGTCGACCGCTTGATCGAAATCTGACAGAAAAATTGATTCTGCTCGCTCGCCGGGAATGTTTTGCCAAATCTCGTCTGCTGTAAAACTCAAAATAGGTGCCATTAATCTGCTAAACATCTCCACAATATGGTACATCGCTGTTTGCGCCGAACGCCTCGCATTACCATTAGTTTGCGTTGTATAGACCCGATCTTTAATCACGTCCAGATAAAAACCACCGAGTTCAGTCACACAAAATCCATGTAATTTTTGATAAATAATTAAAAAATTATAGTCGTGATAATAAGCGATAACCTCTTTCTGCAACTGCTGACAACGGTGCACAATCCACGCATCCAAAGCCAACAATTCATCCTGCAAAACCAGATCGGTCGATGGATCAAAATCATTCAAATTGGAAAGCATGAATCGGGCAGTGTTACGAATACGTCGATAGGAATCAGCAACGCGTTTAAATATTTCATCGGATACAGCCATCTCGCCGCGATAATCGGTCGCCGCTACCCAGAGCCGCAGTATATCCGCGCCATGCTGCTTGTAAATTTGTTGCGGTGCAACCGTGTTGCCCAACGACTTTGACATTTTTTTGCCTTCTGCATCCACAAAAAAACCATGGGTTAACACCTCTTTATACGGCGCAGTACCATTCATCGCTATTGCTGTTTTGAGAGAAGATTGAAACCAGCCTCTATGCTGATCAGAGCCTTCAAGATAAAGATCCGCAGGATAGCCCAACTCTTCTCTTTGCTGCATCACTGTGTAATGGGTAACACCAGAATCAAACCAGACATCAAGGGTATCCCCTACCTTCTCGTAAAGTGATGCCTCATCTCCCAGCAACTCCTCTGGCTCCAATTGAAACCAGGCTTCTATGCCTTCCTTTTCGATTCGCTGAGCTACCTGTTCTATTAGCTCCGCCATTTTCGGATGTAAGGCTTGGGTTTCCTTATGCACAAACAGCGTGATAGGAACGCCCCAAGTTCGTTGCCTGGAAACACACCAATCCGGGCTCCCCTTTAACATCAGCTCGATACGGGCCTCGCCCCATTCCGGTATCCATTTGATTTGTTTTACAGCTGCCAGCGCCGATCCGAGCAGGTCTTGTTCTGACATACTTATAAACCACTGTGGTGTCGCCCGATAAATAAGCGGCGTCTTGGTACGCCAGCAGTGTGCATAGCTGTGCGTGATGGTATCAACTGCTATCAACGCGTCCTTCGCCTTAAGCAAATCAATCACCTGTTCATCCACTTTATAAACATGGGCACCATTAAATTCACCGGCAGCGGCTATAAATACACCATTTTCATCCACCAGGTTTAGTGTGCCCAAGCCATAAGTCTGACCCACATTAAAGTCATCCACACCATGGTCAGGTGCTGTATGAACGGCCCCAGTGCCAACCTCAGTAGTGACATGTTCGCCGAGTATTACCGGGACCTTGCGATCGAAAAATGGGTGTTGTAGCTTTTGATTTTCCAGTTCCACACCCATGGTAACCGCGAGAATTTCGTGACTCTCACAGCCGTAGCGCTGCATGACATCCTCAACCATTGCACTGGCCAACAGGATTATTTCAGTCCCCGTACCAAGATCGCACCGAACCAACGCATAGTTCAATTCTCCATGCAAACAAACCGCCTGATTGGAAGGGAGTGTCCAGGGGGTAGTTGTCCAGATTACTACTGAAAGCGGATCTGTCACTCCAACCGCTTTTTCAACGCCAAAACGTGACAAAAAATCTGCAGCATCATCTACTTTAAAACGCACATCGATAGCAAAAGAGGTTTTATCCTTATATTCAACCTCAGCCTCGGCTAAAGCCGAAGCGCCAACGACACTCCAGTAGACCGGCTTGTACCCCTTAACCAGATGACCGCCTGCAACAATTTTGCCTAGCGCTCGCACGATATTCGCTTCGGTTTCGAAGTTCATTGTCAGGTATGGATTATTCCAATCGCCAAACACGCCCAAACGTATAAATTCTTGTTTTTGGATTTCGACTTGTGTGGCAGCGTACTCACGACAAGCTTTGCGAAACTCTGCATGGCTAATCTTTGTGCCTGCCTTTCCCTTCTTCTTTTCTACATTGTGTTCAATCGGCAATCCATGACAATCCCAGCCCGGAACGTAGGGTGCATCGAAGCCGCTCAGCTGTTTCGCTTTAATAACAATGTCTTTGAGTGTTTTATTGATTGCGTGACCCAAATGTAAAGCGCCGTTTGCATAGGGGGGACCATCGTGCAAAATAAACTTTGGCTTACCACTGTTTTTTTCACAAATGCGTTGGTACAGCCCCATATCCTGCCATTTCTGTAGCATTTCTGGCTCACGTTGAGCCAGGCTTGCCTTCATGGGAAACGCCGTATTTGGCAAATTTAATGTATCTTTGTAGTCGCTCATTAGGGTTTCATTTTTACTAGATTAATTTTCAAACTGTTTATGCTATACCACTGCTCAGTTATGTGTTCTCATACTTGATTATGCAAATAAAGTTCTGACTTTTTGCACATCCAATCCTATTTGTTGTTTCAATTCGTCTAAATTATCAAACTTTTCTTCCTCTCTAACTTTGTGTCTGAATATCACTTCTATTGATTTACCATACACATCTGTCTGAAAATCTAGCAGATGGGCCTCCAACAATGCATTGCCATTATCCGATACGGTAGGACGATAACCAATATTAACGGCTGCCTTGTATAATTCGCCGTTTAGCTTTACTTCACAGGCATAAATGCCAGTGAATGGAGGGTGGCGCCTATGTAAATTCACATTACAGGTCGGGAAGCCTAAACCTTTGCCTAACTGTTGCCCTTTTACCACTTCCCCTTTCATCGAATAGGGTCGTCCCAACAAGAGTTCAACAAGTTTGAAATTACTTTTTAATAGCTGTTCCCTTATTAATGTACTGCTTATGCGCTGGCCATTTCTCTCATAAGCTGATGTTTCGATAACTTCAAAACCGTTTTCGGCACCTTTAGCTTGCAGTAAACCATAATCACCCTGACGCTTATGTCCAAACCGAAAATCATTCCCTATGACTAGCGCAGCAAGGCCCAGCCCTTCCACCAGAATTTCCTTTATATAGCTCTCCGCACTCAGTTGACTTAGTGCCTCATCGAACTTCAGTTGGTAAACATAATCAATTCCCAAGCTCTCTAGCAACTCAAGCTTCTCCTTCATTGTTGTCAATCTGGCAGGGCAGTTTGCGTCTGCGGTAGCAAAATATTCCTCAGGGTGGGGCTCGAACAAGATCACCAGGGCTGGCAAATTGAGTTGTTCTGCTTTTTGCTTGAGTTGATCAAGGATTAGCTGGTGCCCTAGGTGTACGCCATCAAATTTGCCGATGGTGGCAACACACCCTTGTTGGATTCTACTAAATCGATTGATATCTTGAATTACGATCATTGCTAAACCGGCACCTGCGGCCAAAAGCGAGGAATTATACTCTTTTCTCCAGCAGCTGTGCAGAGTCCCTGTGTTATTTGTGGCTGGCTGTGCAGGGCTCCAAATTCAAGTAATGACCTCTGAGCCCCAGCAATTGGCGCTGTCAGGAATCTGGCAATGATCAACAGTAGAGACTATGTCGAAATTAGCATAAAGAGCCATTTCACTTGTGTCTAGCTGTCTAAGAGAAAACCCCTTGCCGAATTTATTTTCTTTGCCAGATAATCTGAACCGCCTCTATCCGGATGTAATTTCTGCATTAGTTGTCGATAGGCATCAGCAATTTTTTTAGCATCGACAGGATCTGTCAAACCCAATATCTCCAGAGCCAGCGGCCGAGTCAATTGCGAATCATCAAGTTGCGGTGCTACCGAGAATTGACCTGTCTGTTCGCCCGGCACATCTCGCCAATCAGTATGGTTGCGATCGAGATATGCTATAAGCACCTGCGCCGAATCAGCATCGCCTTGGCACTGCGTATAAAGTTCCAATAACTGATGAATTGATAGTGATGACAATTGCTTACCCTGGAGATAGCCCTTAAGTACAGCTCCATCCATATTGCCAGTATTGTGTTCCAGCTCCATAGCCAAAAATTCCGTACGAATTGTTGATGTTTGCTCACTCTCCCTGGGCTTGCCCATCGACCTCTTGCTGTTAAACATCTGCCACATTGGAAGTAGTCGCATCAAGGTTGGCAGCATTCTCAATAAAAAAGTAGCCGCCACCCCGATTGGAGCCAGAATAAAATGAATTGGCAGTCTACCTAATAAAACAAGAACTCCAATCAACATTAAGCTCGCAACGAGCAAAAACAATAAATTGAATTGCTTCTGAGTGAGGTTGAAGCGCTGGCTTACAGACTTGACAACCAGGTAGCCAAAAACCGGTAGGGAAAGTAGTGCCAATAAGCGAATTATCATAGTTAGTTCTTAGAATGATTACGGCTTCATCTGTTGTGCCAACAGCTTAACAGTTTTATTCGCCTTTTTGCTAAAGCCCTGCAATGCCTTAAGGCCCCCTGCCGCATAAATGGCAACAGCTTTCAACAGCTCCTTGAGCTGATCTGCACTGCCCGCATCAAACTGAGAATAAGCACCCCCTGAAAGTCTACTCATTTCCAGGTAGGCTTGTCGGGCAATCGGATCACCGCGTTCCTGAAACATAAAAAGAGGGATATTCAATAGGCCAAGCTTACCGGATAGCTGAGCCAGAATATCTATGTTTTCCTCCATGGCATCACCAATATAAACAACACACTTGACCTTGTTTCGATCATTCTCCGTAATCACATGCCGCAGTAACCTTTCAAGTTGGGTTGTGCCAGCCTGACACGTTATTCCCATCATGGTGTTAAGCAATGCATCCGGGTCAGATTGCCATGGGCTGCTAAAAAATTCACCAAAGCCGCGAAAGTAGCAGAGCTGGACCTGAAGCCCACCGAGCGCCTGAGTGCTAGCAAACATCTCAGTCTGTAACTGGCTCGCCACGTCCCAGGCAGCTTGCCTGCTTGCTGTCGCATCCAGCGAAAACACCAGCCGCGCATCACCAGAAGTGACGCGCGTTTTCGCAAGTTTCTGCAAAAAGTTCTGCACTTCGTTTTTGCTTGAGACCGGATGCTGATCGGCCATCTTACTGTCGACTTGTTTGCTTTTTCGAGGCTTATACAGGTTTTTCATGGTTGGCTATCGCTTCAATGGCGGCATGCTCTTCTCTGTCCTTTAGAAATGATATCAGCAATAGCGGCACAATCACTAGGTACGTGCCCGTACCAATGCTAAATGCGCTGGCAGAAGTATAATGATTACCCTCACTCGTTGCCGTTAATTCGAGCACGCTGTTAACCGAAATCCCACCATCATCTCCGATTATGTCTGCTATATGGATGCCACTGCTATCAAACACTCCCTCGATAAAGGTATCAGAGAGTGCCCCGGCAGAGGGGGTAATGCCTACCAGATCGATCTGGTAGGATTTCCCCGCTTCCAGGCTAACGGCAAACCAATCTCTATCATCGGGCTCTTCTACCGCACCGTTGGCGGAGCTGTCAACTATTACCAGGCCAGCTATCGATGGTGTTTCACCATAATCACCATTAATTCCCAATAGATCAGCAAAGGCTAACCTGCAAGTGCCAGTATCGCTGACATGGTAAATTCAAGTAGGCTGTTCAGATAGGCGCCACCATCATCATTATCGGTGCCGGGAATCAAGTTGCCACTAGCATCATAAACTCCTTCCAAGATGGTATCTTAGAGCGTACCCGCGTATGAAAGTTCTAAAATTCGCCCTCCCTGTTTTCCTATTCATCCTAGTCTTGACTGTATGTGGTTCTGGAAATGATATTGCTATGATCAAAAGCCATAGCGATTCAAACCTTTATAGGACTTAGATGATTTTTCCGCATACACATAAGTTCGAAAAATATTATGTGACTGCAATCCAAGCAAGAAGACTGAATTATGATCAATTTGGTAACGTTTATAGGACTAAAGATAAAACTAACAAGCGCGCCCATGGGCAAAGTCAAAGAGTGGACGTGGGCCCGTTGCTATACGGGCTTGGAGCGGCAATCAAGAATCATGGAACACTAGCACCGCCCAATGGCCCAATTGACATCGATTGGGATGGCTTCTATGATGGACATCGTGACTTCGTATGGTGTTGCAAAGGCACTCAGACCGGTAAATTTGCAAGCAATGCAAACTGCAGATTCGACTACCAAGGATGACGATCGAGGGCCTAGTCGCTAACCTTTTGCCCGCACATCACTCATTCTGCACACCCCATTAATTCAGATAGGTTCCATCTCAGCCCTATACAGACTATTCTGGACGAACCGTTAAGTATTCCAGAGAACAAGACTATGAAACTGCTCATCTCTACATTTGTTCCCCTACTGTTTATTGGGTTTGCAGGGGGAGCTTATGGCCAGCCTGATTTTGAAGAAACCAAGCGGGCGGCTGAACAAGGATATGCACGCGCCCAATACAATCTAGGGCAAATGTATAGAAAAGGAGACGGTGTTCCAGAGAATGATGCTGAAGCGGTTAAGTGGTACCTGTTAGCGGCTGGACAAGGATATGCACGCGCCCAGAGCAATCTAGGGGTTATGTACAGAAGAGGAGACGGTGTTCCCCAAAACGATCTTCGAGCTTATGTCTGGTTGTCAATGGCAGCAGCAAAGGGGAATGAGAATGCGAAAGGCAATAGAGATATAGCTGCCGGCAGACTAACCCCCGAACAGCTCACACGAGGCCAAGAATTAGCTACTAAGTGTTTTGAGTCTGAGTATCAGGACTGTGAGGGAGAGCGCCAATATGAAATCAAGCAGGCACACCTGACTGGTGAAAAGCCAAATGTACCGTTAGAGGCGGACGAATGGCCCGCTTCCGGGTATACAATGATCAGATTTATAGTGGGCATGATTGTTTTAGCGGCGATTCCGATATAAGCACCTATACCGACTCTTTCTTTTCTATTTTCCCAAATGCGCCAATGCCAATCTCTTCCTTCTTCTTGCGTTTAAATACATGCACCCAGTGTAACCTTAACTAGTAACCGCCCAGTCAGCAGCCAATCACC
>Ga0302127_10002041_pt1 | contig 12201 bp, 12 predicted proteins | sample CB4_SCM_MG_FD_204452 | JGI IMG/M metagenome (GOLD analysis project Ga0302127, IMG submission 204452) | Marine microbial communities from Western Arctic Ocean, Canada - CB4_SCM | ecosystem: Environmental > Aquatic > Marine > Oceanic | place: Canada: Western Arctic Ocean | collected 2017-09-24
CTGTCGGCGTTTCCGGGGCTGCGTCCCGAGCAAAATCACCAAATGTCGCTTGATGCCCCGATGTGTGCCTAAGAACGCCGTTGGAAACTTCGATCTCCTCTTGCGGTACTTGCCAGCTCTTTGCGGCGGCCTCGATCGGTTGCCCCTGCGCCACGCAGTTGCTCCCAAGAGTTTCGAATTGAAGAGGATCCGCCAGTACCTTGCACGGCGCCCCATCCAAGATTGTTGTAAATGTTTCGATCCGCGGGTGCAAATTCCCAACGCACCTGCGCCCAGTCCGCGTCGAGTTCTTCGGCGACAATGGTCGTCAATCCCGTTGTCACGCCTTGGCCCTTATCGAGATGCTTAATCGTCACCGTCACTGTGTTGTCGGATGCAACGGACACGAAGGCGTTCAACTCGCCGTCGCCGGATTGAGCAGCGTACAAATCTTTAGAACTGAAACCCGCAATTGCAAATCCCGCGGCGCCAAGCCCGATAACGCGTATGGACGACCGTCTATCGACTGCGACAATTGGCGGTGTTGAATCAGCGCTGGAGAGGTTTTCGATAAGTCGTTGCAAGATACTTGGGTTATCCATGGAGTATCTCCGCGGCCCGGTGAATTGCCGCGCGTATTCGGTGATAAGTAGCGCAACGACACAAGTTGCCATTCATCGCTGCATCGATAGCCGCATCATCTGGGTTGGCATTAGTTACCAGCAAGGCGCTCGCCGACATTATCTGCCCGGATTGACAGTAGCCGCATTGCACGACGTCGAGTTCGATCCACGCCTGAGTTATTGCCTGATTCGCCGCATTGTCCAATCCTTCAATAGTGACGACCGAAGCGCCTTCAACGCTTGATAATGGGATCGAGCAGGATCGAACTGGATTGCCGTCGACATGCACGGTGCAGGCACCACATTGCGCAATACCGCATCCGAATTTCGTACCGGTTAAGTCTGCCTGCTCACGTACATACCAGAGCAACGGCATGCTCGGATCGACATCGGTTTGAATATCAGTACCGTTCAAAACGAATTACGTCATAGCGGTCTCCGGGAATCGACAATTCGGTCATTGTAAATTCAAAATAGGGTCTCCGCCTACTTGGCGAAATTTCACAGTCGATACGCACTTGTTGAGTATGCGTCTTAACGTGCATCGGAAGAACTAGTGGCTAAATTGCCGGACCAATCTCAAGTTTGGAACCGTCCGAAAATCGACTCAGCCTAAAACGAGACACATCATGTCCGAGCGCATTTCCGGAGACCATATCCGCCATAATTCGCCCGGCCCCGGGTCCGATCCCAAATCCATGGCCGCTAAATCCAGCTGCCACAAACAAACCATTCACATTGGGTACCCGGTCCATGACCGGAACAATGTCCGGTGTGGTATCGATCATCCCGGCCCAAGTTTGTATCAAGGGCAGATCGGCGAGTGCTGGTAGATAACGCTTAACCCGCATGCCAATTTCTGCGATGGCCGCAGGCGAGGGATCGGGGTTTAAAACACGCTCGCGTTCGAATGGTGAGATGGTATCAGCCGACCACAAGTCCCTAGCTTTTAACCGATCGATAAGGCCGTCTGTAAATCGAAGCGAGAAGTCAGAATAGGCACGCCCAATAGTCGGTAGAAATTGTTTAAAGTAACGAAAACTGTCTCGGCATACGTAGTGATCAAAAAACCCATTCGCGGCAAGCGTATATCCACCGTCTGTGCGTTTACGAAATGCAATTCCGCTACCGGCAGCGCTTCCTTTGAATATTTCCGCGCCTGGTGCGGTGCGGGCCACGCTAGCGCGAACTGTCAATTGCGGGAAGTCGAACCCGTGGTGTCGGCAAAATAATGATGACCACGCGCCGCCCGCACAAACGACACTGTGACACTTAATTAGACCCAGTTCAGTCACGACCCCACTAACCGACCCAGCTGTGAAATCCAGAGTTCGCGCAGCACACTCTTCGGTGATCGATACGCCTCGGTTTTGCGCGGCGCGCGCCAATGCGGGAACGGCCAAAAATGGTTCCGCGCGAGCATCGCTTGCCGTGTACGCCCCGCCGATCCACCCTTGCGGAGTATTCTTGAGTAATTGACCGAGCTCCGGTTTTCCGACCATTTTCGTATCAAGATCGTGGTCACGGGCTATAGACAACCAGCGCTCTCTCGCGGCCAGTTCGTGCTCATTCTCGGCGAGGTATAAGACGCCGTGCCGCTCGAAGCCGATATCTTCGTCCAATTGCTTGGCGAAAGATTGCCAATGTTCAAGCGCTTCAATGACGATCGGCAATTCCGCACGATCGCGACCGTGCTTGCGGATCCAGCCCCAATTTCGGCTCGACTGTTCGCCCGCTACTCGGCCTTTTTCGCACACGGCGACGCTTAGCCCGCGTTGAGAAAGAAACCAAGCAGTTGAAATTCCGATGATCCCGGCGCCGATGACGACAACGTCTACGGACTTCGGTAGCGAATCGGAAAATTGTACCGGTGAATTTTCGTTTAGCATTATTTGACGACGAAGCAACATTAAGTGCCCTGCATCGCTGCCTGCCGGGCGAAATCGAAGTATGGCGACTAAAAGCGAGGCTTGTCTACGAGTAGATGGCTAACGTTTACACATTTCTTCCCTTGGCCGAAGCAGGTACAAAGTTCATACTAGGCTCTCGGATTTCTCGTACTGGAAAGTACAGACTGACTGCGATTTGTGACGCCAATACGCGCTTCGTGAATCACCTACGACACACCTTTCCAGGCGACGCGAAGTGGCAACAATAGTGCGAAACTGGCTTGCCGATCGTGCACATAGAATCGCACCGCCATGCTACAAGGAGTCAGATTTAATTGAACTCAGATCGAAAAATGCGCCTCGGCGCTTTCATGCGCCCAGTGAGTATTCACACGGCTGCCTGGCGCTACCCACGCGCTTATCGAGACGCGAACTTCAATTTTGAACATTACCAACGATTTATTGCGAACTTAGAGCGCGGTTGCTTTGATGCGTTCTTCATGGCGGACCATCTCGCGGTGATGAACATGCCGATGGCCGCATTGAAACGCAGTGCAACGGTGACATCATTTGATCCGTTAACCTTATTGCCGGCCTTGGCCGTGACGACAAAACATATTGGGCTTGTGGCAACCGCCTCCACAACCTACAACGAGCCCTACCATGTCGCGCGAAAATTCGCCTCCCTAGATCACATTAGCAACGGGCGCGCCGGATGGAACGTCGTGACGTCAGCGAATCCTCACGAAGCGATGAACTTCGGTTTCGACGAACACATGGAACACGACCAACGCTACGAACGCGCCCATGAGTTCTACCAAGTCGTGACCGGATTGTGGGACAGCTGGGCCGATGACGCTTTTCTGCACGATGCCGAGAACGGTATTTATTTTGACTCGGCTAAACTGCGTGTTCTTGATCATAATGGCCCTCACCTAAAAGTTCGTGGCCCGCTAAATGTCGCCCGTCCAATTCAAGGCTGGCCGGTAATCGTTCAAGCGGGGGCTTCAGAGGCCGGGCGGGCGCTTGCCGCTGAAACAGCGGAAGTTGTATTTGGAGGTTCGAATACCTTAGTCGACGCACAAGTTTATTACGCGGATGTAAAACGCCGGATGGTTACATTTGGACGCGACGAAAATGATCTCAAAGTGCTCCCAGGCGCATTTGTTGTGGTCGGTGAGACGGTCCCCGAGGCTCAAGCAAAGAAGAAACTATTGGATAGCCTAGTACACCCAGATAGCGGCATCGCCACATTATCCGTGTTGCTGGGTTACGACGTATCGGGTCTAAATCTCGACGAACCACTGCCGGAACTCACGGAAAGTAATGCCAGTAAAAGCGGCCAGCAAAAACTTGTTGAAATGGCGCGCCGCGACAACCTCACGGTCGGGCAACTAGCGCAATACGTCGGCGGCAGTTTCAGCTCGCTAGAAATCGTCGGAACCCCAACGACAATTGTTGATCAGATGGAGGAGTGGTTTCATTCGTCCGGATGCGACGGATTTAACATTATGTTCCCGTATTTACCCGAAGGCCTCGACGATTTTGTCGATAAAATCGTTCCGGAACTGCAGCGCCGCAATTTATTCCGACGCGAATACGAAGGAACGACTCTGCGCGAGAACCTCGGGCTCGCGCGACCGGCCGACAAATTTTAGTAGGGCCCTATCGACACCTGGGACGAGTACCTAAGGTGACAGATATTCTTCCAGTTCCGTCGCCGAAATATCGAGTACCACGCGTTTCGCGATAAAGGAATACAAACTGCGGCACAAAATTTAGGTTAGGCGTCTCGACACAAGTGCCGCTGCCTCCTATACGGTATGCGAGGAGGCGTTCGAATTATGGCGACAACGCAAATAGAAACTAGAAAGTCTACTGTCCACACGAGTGAGATCCGAACAGAACCCTTGTGGGCATTCGAGTCCCACACGGGCAAACCCGCGACCCGCGGGGCTGCAGCTATTGCACACAAGTGCCGCGGTGCGGACAGCGAAACGTTCAACGGCATGAGCGGTAATAATTATGCACTCGCGACACGCGATGCTGAGAATCAGCTGTTACCTTGGGACGAGATCGAATCGCACGTCCGAAATTTTCTGCAATTCGCGAAATCGAATCCGACGTTATCATTTACAGTACTCGCGAGTGCGCAAAAGAAAAGCCTGGCGGAACAAGAAAAGTTTACTGATCTATTGCGCAATTCGCCGGCAAATGTGGTTTTACCGGGCCGCATTCTCGAATCTCTAGATCGATTAAGCAGCGTCCGAATTGTTTTTCTCGATTCGAATTTTAACGTCGATCAAGACGAGCGAAAACGGGTGCTCGATCAATACTTCGCGGCGAATCAATGCCTATGGAATGCCGACGAAATCGAAATAGTGAGTTTCGGTTCCGCGCAATCGATCGTGTCAAACGATAAGTTCGCGAACGAGCGCGGTTTTCGGCACCTAATCATGCGCGCGGATCCGGAAACCTACGGGGATTATGCTCCGCAAGCCCGAGAAATCTTATCCATCGCTTACGCAACTCAACTTGTTTGCTTAAACGACCCAACTGGAACCAGATTGGCTGATTACGCTTGGCTACTGGCGCGGATTTACAGATCGACGAACTGCTAATTGAATAAGGACTAAATCGCCTGTTACGGTACTCGCTATGGCGAGAGTTCAAGATGCCGCCATCCATAATCTAATGTAAGCGAATAAACCCTGTCCCCGCTATAATGCTCTGACATTGTAAGCAGAGAGCATTTTTATGCCAGACAGCGAACGTATTTGGGTTTTCGAATCTCAAATCGATGGCTATCACAGTGAAGGTGCGGCCGCGATCGCATTAAAACGCCACGCTGCGGAGCTCGGGCAGGCTAACGGGATCGTTGGCAGCAGCTACGCGATTCCGACTCGCGATAAAGACGAAAATGCTCTTGAATGGCCCAATATAGAAGCTGCCGTAAAAACGCTCCGAGACTACGCCACAGACAACCCCAATATTCCCTTCAAACTATCACCCGGGTCCGCGCACACTCTGGTTGCGAACGATCGGTACGCGAAAAGTCGCGGCTACAAGCATCGAATTATCAACCTCGATACAGAACGCTACAGTGACGACGCGAAGCAAGTTTTGGAAATGTTATCTATCGCATACGCGACAAAACTTGTCTGGATAAATGATCCCGACGGTACCAGTACCAGCTTTCAAGTTGCTGGGATCCATTTAGGTGCTTGCGCAGGATTGGAGATAAACAGTGTCACCATCCATTAGTTTTCGCTCACACCGAATTCCAACAACCGACGATTTCAGCGAAAAGAGCAACAATGGCAAAATTTGATTTTAGTGGTAAACGGATCGTTGTAACGCATGCGCATGCGTTTATGGGACCGAAACTCGTCGAAGTGTTCGAAGAGTATGGGGCGACGGTAGTTGCCGACGAGCAAGACCTCCTCGACGGTGCGGCGGTGAGTGCCCTAGGCGAGCGGGCGGGGCATATCGATATCCTAGTGGCGAATCTCGGCGTACCTGCACCGTCGACAAAAATAACAGACAGCAACGAAGAAGAATGGCGGCACGTCTTCACCCACATGGTCGATCCATTACCATTACTCATGCGCTTGGTCGTGCCACAAATGACCGAGCGAGGCGCAGGTCGCATCCTCGTTATGGGTAGCGCTTCTGCGCTTCGCGGAATGAAGAGAACCTCAACCTATAGCGCGGCTCGGGGAGCACAACTGGCATTCGTACAGGCAGTTGGGGTTGAGTTAGCACCACTTAACATTCAGGTAAATGCGATAGCGCAAAATTTCGTCGACAACCCGACTTATTTTCCGCCAGATCTGCAGGCCAACCCGGCGTTCCAAGACAGAATAAAACGCGAAGTGCCGCTGGGCCGCTTAGTTTCCCCGCGCGAAGACGCCGATTTTGCCGCATATTTGTGTAGTGATGCAGCGGCGTGTTTCGTTGGACAAGTATTTCCAGTGTGTGGTGGATGGGTGCAGCGCTGATGCTGTTGAATGATTTTCGACGTCACGTTACGGCGCAATAGTTGAATATTATTCCGAACTGGCACAATCGAATAAGGATCCGAAGATGAACGGTAATGAACATTTTAGCGCAGCGGTCCAGGGAATCACCGAAAAATTCGAACTCGGAGACTTCGAATTGCAGCAAGGAGCGACGCTACGCGGTGCGTGGATTTCCTATCGCACACACGGCAAACTGAATGCGGCGAAAGACAACGCTATCTTGTTTCCGCATATGTATTCGGGCTCGCATAAGGACATGGAGCTTTATGTAGGACCTGGGCGAGCTTGTGATCCGGATAAGTATTTCATCATATTGCCGGGTCAATTTGGTAATGGCGTTTCCAGCTCTCCGAGCAATACGGCCGCTCCGTATAACCAAGGCGCATTCCCGAAAGTGCAGATCGAAGACGACGTGATTGCTCAGCATAGACTCGTGACTGAACAATTCGGCATTTCCGAATTACAACTCGTAACGGGCTGGTCGATGGGCGCGCAGCAGACATACGAATGGGCAATTCGATTTCCGAACATGGTCAAGCGTGCGGCACCGATTGCGGGAACTGCGCAATGCACCCCTCACGATCAACTGTTTATAGAATGTCACATGAGCCAACTTCGATCGGATCCGAATTTCGACGACGGCTTCTATACTGCACCTCACGCCTGCCATATCGGATTACGCCGACACGCTCAAGTGTGGGGAGTAATGGGATGCTGCACGGAGTTCTACAAAAAAGAGGCGTGGCGAGACGGCGGATTTTCTTCGATGAACGATTTCGTTCAGGGCTACTACGAAAATTGGTTTTTACCAATGGACCCAAACAATCTATTAACAATGGCCTGGAAATGGCAACACGGGGACTCTAGCCGCAACACAGGAGGCGACCTTGCCGCTGCGCTCGGCCGGATTCGCGCCAAGACATTCGTGATCCCGTTCGCCGATGACATGTTTTTTCCCGTCTCAGATATCGAAGCAGAACAAAAAATGATCCCGAACAGCGAACTCAGGGTAATCGAGAGCTTGTGGGGCCATTTCACTATGATCTCGATGGATCCGGCAGATCACCAAAAAATCGATGACCAGTTGTCCGAATTGTTAGCCATCGACGTTTAACCTGCGTCCAAATATAGAACATCGGAGCAAAGATTATGAACGACTCAGACGTTGAAAATATTCTAGGTCGATTGCAGTACCTGGAAGACTTGGAAGCTATCCGCCACACCTGGCGGGACTACTGTCTCCGGCTAGATTCGGAAGACTGGATTGGCCTTGGCGATATTTACACCGAAGACGGCGTTCTTGAGATGGTCGGTTTGGATGCCTTGCTACCCGGTATCGACGGTGTTTATCGGGGGCGAAAAAGCATAATCGACGATTTCTACGTGCCGGCGATCGACGGCGCAGCAAACCCAACCGCGAAACTTTTCGCAACGGGACACATCAGTACGAACATGCAAATTGACCTTGATGGCGACGAAGCAACGACCTTAGCGTATTTCTTTGAAATTGTGGCTAACAACACCGTATTAATCGGCACCTATCAGCACCGGATGCGTCGCGAATCGGATCGCTGGCGGTTCGCGTTTCTGAGAATCTCAGTGCGCTATCACGCACAGTTAGCGGCGGAGAATGTCGGCGGGCAAAGCCTGCAGGAAATTTTAGCCAAGCCGTATCACCTCTAGTGCCCGTCGGATGGATTTTGAAAACACGGTTTGGTATTGCGCATAACGACGAAACTATCGAGGCGATGCTGCACTAAACACCGAGCTCGTGAAGCTCAAATGTGGAATCTATTTTCCATCTGCTTTCGCAGGTAGCATTATGCGTCGCCGAGTAAAAAATCTAAAACCGCGTGGTTAAATTCTCTCGGCTTTTCAGCGTAACCAATATGACCTACTCCATCGACCAAGTGAAATCGGGCATTTGGGATCTGGGCCGCGATTTTACGTCCGCCATCTGGTGGCAGTACGCGATCATCACTGCCGGCAATAACCAACGTGGGCCGCGTAATCTTTGCAATGTCATTTGATAAATTAAAATCGGCCAGTGCACCCGCCAAGACATGCTTGTACGCATCCAGTTGGTTATCGGCAATCATCTCACCCAACCATTCCGCAAGTAGCGGATCAGGCGGTTGTGCCAAGGCCTGTGCCAAAACGAGCGCCGCATAATCATCCATCGATGTTTCATCTAAGGCTTTCAAGCGCGCACTCATAACATCTGCTGGAATGGCGAACTCACACGCGGTATGAGCAAGAATTATTCGATCACATAATAGAGGCGCGCTGAGTGCGACTTGTTGTCCGACAAATCCACCCATCGAACTGCCCAAAAAATGAATCGAGTCGAGCCCGAGAGCCTGACATACGCCGATTACGTCATTTGCCATGAGTTCGATCGAATAGTGCTCTCGCCCAGAAGGCTTGCTGGAACGCCCGAAGCCACGCAGGTCCACCGCGACTACGTGAAAATGCTGGCTAAACTCTCGGACTTGATGAACCCATAAACCGGCGTTCGTACCGAGACCATGTACCAGCAGCAGTGGCTCACCGGCTCCCCACTGGCGAACGTTTATATCGATGTCACCAATGTGCATTAAGGCCATAAGACGTTCCTTACGATTTTCTACCTCGACGTTGTGGAGCGCGGCGAAATCTAGGTGACGCGCATGTCTCGAGGAACAATATCGCCGTGTTCAACAATTAATTCATCGTCTAAGGTCAATGTGCAATTACGCATCGGTAGATCAAGATGGCACGGCGTATCGTTATCGCCACCGAATTCCGTGTCCGGCCCCATCGAAAATAAAACGTTGCCGTAACATGCACGTCCATCCATACCGATACCTGGTAAATCTACTGACCATTGGCAGTCAGCATTGAGCCCCCAACCAATGTGCGAAACCGCAAACGCACGCGGATCGTCGTAGCTTGCGATGAATTCCTTCAATGCAACTGCATCGCTACCGCCGTTGATCTCCACGACCGTCGCATCCCGGATGACAAACTCAATTGGCGATTTAACGAACTGCTTAAGTGGATAAAGTATGTCTTCGACATCCATCACGACCCGGCCATTCACGCCATTGTCCGCCGCCAACGTTGCAATAAACCCGCCAGGCCAATGGTCCCATCGACCGGGTGTTACCGTGTAGCCGTATTCTGTCAATATCGATTTATCTGCCAACTTGTAAGTGACGTCGGTGCCAGCGTCATTAGTGAAGCGCATTTCCCCCGCGTTGCCAAGCCGCCGTTCTGCCGCTTCGACGCGTTTGCGTACACTCGGATCCGGTAGTAATCGTTCTAATATTTCGCTGGGCTCTACGACCAATAACACCCTTGCGCCGGCCTCCTGCATGGCGATCTGCTCACGTGAAAACAGCAGCAACATGTGGTCGATTACAATGTCCGCGTAGCAACACTGGCGGAGCGATTTTGGGTGGTCACTTAACGGGTTCTTACCCACATTTGCTATACGTTCACTGGCGTCCATCGTTTGAGCAACGTCTAGATTAACGTCGATAACCCTCGCACCCAGGGCGCTCGCGACGCTAAGCGACGTTTCAGCATATTCTCGAAGTACGTCACCTTCGGACAAAACGGCGACTGATTGCCCAGGGCCTATTTCGCATAATTTAAATTCTTGAGTAAATAGTTCCGCCAATGCTTCCATGTCTGCATTCTCCGCAATTTAAGCGTGCGCTTTGCCAAACGATTTCGAATAACCGCCGTCGATCGGTTCGGGATATTTTTCACTTCCCGTTTTCAGCGCCGCTGCACCCTGGGTAATGCGCGATCGTCTCGCGTCTTTGTTGTCGTCAAGCAGTGCGTCGAGGTAGTAGTTAAGCAGGTGATGGATTGCTCGTTCCAATTTTACCGTCGGTCCGGGATTAAAGCCGTTCGACTTAACCCCAGTTTGCAGGGACTCAAGCATTGCTTCGTCTTCGGTTGCGACGAGTCGAATGAAATCTGCATAAATTTGGTTTTTTTCCGCAAATCCTGGTTCGTCGAAAAATTCATTGGGCAATTGCGTATAAATCGTTACTTCAGTTCGGTTAACGTCTATCGGCGTTGCCACCCATGGCTGAATTAAATCGTGACGTCCAAAAATATTCATCGTTGGCCGCACCCACGTCGTACAAGCGAACTTATCCGTAACCTTTCCTTCAAGCCACGGCATTTGTCGAAATAAAGTCACGCCGTTCGGCGCCATGGTTAATGCTTCATAAACAGCATTGTAGCCCTGGCCGGTCAAATTAAAACGAAAATCGTTAACTGGAAAGTGCGCGCCGAATGAGGTCTTGTGAATTACTCCAACGTGATACATATCCATCAAATTTTCCGGTACAAATTTCCAATTGCACGGGACTTCGAATACGAACTTGTCCGACGTTCGGGTATTCTCGGGTTGCAGAAACGCTGCGAAATCGCGGACGCCATCCTCGTCCAAGCACTCGCCTAGAGAACGACGACTCGGATCGAAATTAATAAAAATGTACCCACCCCACGTATCGACCCCTATCATCGGCAGTCGGCAACTTTCGAAATCGAAGCCGCTAACTTCGTCGCTGTGCGGCGCAACCGACAAGCGACCGTCCGTAGCATAAGTCCATCCGTGATAGCGACATGTAAATCGCTTTGCATTGCCTTCCCCAACTGCCACTTCAACGCCACGGTGCTGACATAAATTTCTAAACGCGCGAAGTTCGCCGTCGGATCCTCGACAAATTACGAGAGGTTCTCCAACAATACGCATAGCGCGGTAGTCCCCGGGTTCTTCAAACTCTTCGATGCGTCCAACACACAACCATTCACGCATAAAAATCGTGTCAATCTCGCGTTGGAAAATCTCTTCTGAAGTGTAGTAATGACCCGGTAGATGCCTCGCTTCGTTTAGATTTGCGCGTGTATGCTCGATTTCTTTGCGAGTTTGTAGATCTAGCTCTGCGATCGTCGTCATCGATTTGATCCTCCTCGTTAATTGAATCCCGACACCCCGATGCGTCTAATGCCCAGACGGCATGATCATATAGTTGAGCCAACAAAGCCTAGCCCAAGGTCGATGGTGGCGCAATTCGAATATTTCGCTAACGTACCGGCTATTTCTCACGTCCGTAGGCCTATTTCGTCATTTCGAGCGCGCGCGCTTACGCGCAGCGCGTATTGAAAATACTCACCTTCAATTTAGGCGCATAGTAGTAGCGCACTTTGGTATTAATTGAACAATCTAAAAAACCGGGTCATCGGCAGTTGTCGGCGAGTAATTTTGGAATACCGAACACGCCTTAGGCGCCGGAACTGGCTAAAGTCCCTTCGCTTCGGAAATAAGTTGCTGCTATCCACGACGAGCAACGCAAACGAAAAAGTTGAATTTTAAAAGCGCGCGGCTCATTGCTAGAGGAATCATTGTTCAGAGCGACTGAGCGCTATCATTCGGCGCAACGCTGGCTTTACTTAATCGACAATATAATAAACTTGCATTTTGCTAATGCTGCGGTTTAACTTAGGGTCGTTGCTGGCACGGGGACGATGAAATGCAAACTCGGATGATCGATAAGCAGTGGTCGGAAAAATATCCCGATGTCGGCAAAGGCCCGGTTGCCACTGAGCCCAACATCTCACCGGAGTACTTCGAGCGAGAACGAGAGTTGATCTTTCGCCGTCACTGGTTAAATGTCGGCCGTGTAG
>Ga0302127_10002042_pt1 | contig 12200 bp, 10 predicted proteins | sample CB4_SCM_MG_FD_204452 | JGI IMG/M metagenome (GOLD analysis project Ga0302127, IMG submission 204452) | Marine microbial communities from Western Arctic Ocean, Canada - CB4_SCM | ecosystem: Environmental > Aquatic > Marine > Oceanic | place: Canada: Western Arctic Ocean | collected 2017-09-24
GACGATTTCGATAGAGCCTTTAAAGAGGTCGACGTCATCATTGGGCCAACTTCGCCGCATACAGCATTCAAGCTAGGATCAAAGAGCGACCCTGTTTCGATGTACCTCGAGGACATCTATACCATCGCCGTTAATCTCGCCGGATTACCTGCCGCGTCTATTCCAGTAGGCATAGCAAATGGCCTGCCTATAGGCATGCAAATAACCGGCAAATACTTTGATGAAGCGAAGATCCTCAATGTGGCTCACCAGTTCCAGCAGCACACAGATTGGCACAAGCAGAAATCAACAGCGATAGTAGCTGTTAGCGGGGAGTCCTAATCATGGAATGGGAAACAGTCATAGGCTTAGAAGTACACGTCTCTCTGTCCACGAAGTCGAAGTTATTCTCGGGCAGCTCCACCGAATTCGGAGCGCAGCCTAACACTCAGGCAAGTATTTTTGATTGCGCCCTACCCGGCACGCTGCCTGTATTCAATGAAGAAGCGCTAAGAATGGCGGTTCGATTTGGCGTTGCGATAGGTGCCAAGATCGGCAAGCGCTCCGTGTTCGATCGCAAGAACTACTTCTATCCCGACTTACCAAAAGGATACCAGGTGACCCAACTGGATTTCCCTACTGTTGGCAACGGGTCGCTGAGTGTCACTCTCGCCGACGGCAGCGAGAAAGTTATCGGTGTTACGCGCGCACATATCGAGGAGAACGCAGGCAAATCGCTGCATGAAGAATTCAGCGGCATGTCTGGAATCGATTTGAACCGCGCCGGAGAACCTCTGTTAGAAATAGTCTCCGAACCAGAGATCACTTGTGCAGAAGAAGCTGTCGCCTACTTAAAGAAGCTACACACTATCATTCGTTATCTGGATATCTCTGATGCGATCATGGCACAAGGTTCCATGCGCTGTGATGTTAATGTCTCAATACGCCCCAAAGGCGATACTGAGCTTGGCACTAGAGCGGAAATCAAGAACATCAATTCGTTTCGCTTTGTGGAAAAAGCAATTCACTCCGAAGTAGCACGCCAGCAGGAAATCCTTGAAGACGGCGGAAGAATCATTCAAGAAACTCGACGCTACAACGCCGACAAAGACGTGACAACTTCGATGCGCAGCAAAGAAGTGGCAAATGACTACCGCTACTTTCCCGAACCGGACCTACTGCCCGTTGTTATAGATGACGAATACATAGCAGCCGTCAGAGCACAGCTTCCAGAACTCCCTGACGCAAGAAAGGCGCGCTTCACCCATGATTATTCACTGAGTAATTACGATGCCGGTGTCCTAGTGAGTAGCCGAGAGTTGGCGGAGTACTATGAAATTGTGGCCACATCGAGCGACGATCCGAAACTCGCCGCGAACTGGGTCAGTCAAGATCTCTTAGGCTTGCTCAATAAGAAAAACTCCGAGATTGCAGATTCGCCCATTCAGGCTGAACGCCTAGCGACACTGATCACACGCATCAAGGACAATACGATCTCTGGCAAGATCGCCAAGACCGTGTTCGAGGCCATGATCGATGACCCGTCAGATGTCGATGCAATCATCGAAGCTAAGGGCTTGAAGCAGGTTACCGACTCGGGCGAGATCGAAAAATTGGTGCTTGAGGTTATCGAAAAAAATCCAGCGCAGGTACAGCAATATAAAGACGGCAAGGAGCAGGTAATCGGCTTTCTTATCGGCCAGTGTATGCAGCTATCGAAAGGCAAGGCCAATCCAGCGCAGGTTAACGAGTTACTTAAAGAGAAGATGCAATGAGGGAAGATAAGAAGTCGGGAGCACAGAGGACGCAGCAGGCAATTCGAGATGAAGAGTGGTCTGACGAACGTCTGAAGGCCGGTCTCGATGTGCTTCCACCGGAAAGCCTGCCCCGCGACTACAATATTCTGCTACGCGCCTATCGCGGCATGACTGCAGATCTGTTCGCTCGATTCATTGTGTTCTATGCGGATGCAGGCCATGACATTAACGCCAGTCTGGAAGATGGCAGCACCTTTCTGGACTTGGTGTCACTCCATAGGAAGTCAAGCGAGTACGGGGAAATACTAAAGCAGGCGGGAGCTAGCCCGAAGGCTAACTAGCGCGAGCGTGGTGGACGTCTACCACCGGAACTTGGTTTCCCAGAAGTCCTGCTAGCGGGTTTTGCTTTAAACTTAGAAGCTCTCTCGTAAGCTGGCGCCTTTGCCAACATCGCATCTTCTGGATGTATGCAATCCAACTTCGAACCGAGCTTCTCTTCGATATCTGGCAGTAGAAACGAATCATCTTCGCAAGCAAAGCTGATCGAAGTACCAATCGCTCCAGCCCTACCCGTGCGTCCTATGCGATGCACATAGTCTTCCGGTTCTTCGGGCAGCGTGTAATTTACTACGTGTGTAACATCATCGATGTGCAATCCACGGCCCGCAACATCTGTCGCGACTAGTACCTTTATCTTGCCACCCTTAAAGGCATCCAATGTGCGCACTCTTTGGTTCTGTGCGACCTCACCTGAAAGCATGCCGCATTCAATTCCGTTCCGAAACAGATTATCCGCAAGTTTTCTTACCTGATCGCGGCGATTGCTGAACACCATGATTTTTTCAGCTTCTGGCTCAGCAATGAGATTAAACAGTAAATTATATTTTTCGGCTGTAGTTACGAGATAGACGATCTGATCGACCGCATCCGCCGCCACTTTCTCTGGCTCGATTTCAACCATGATGGGATCGACTGCCCAACGCTGTGCGAGCTCTATGATGGCAGGAGTAAACGTCGCACTAAACAACAGAGTCTGTCGACATTCCTTCTTCGGAGTGCGCGAAACAACAGATCGCACCTGCGGGATGAAACCCATGTCCAACATGCGATCAGCTTCGTCTAGTACAAGTACTTCGACTGCCCCGAGATGCAGATTCCCATTCTGTACAAAATCCAGTAAACGACCGGGCGTCGCCACTACAATATCGACAGGCCTGGCATCTAGCGCCCGATTCTGTTTTGCATAGTCTTCACCACCAACCATAGTTACAACATGCATGTCGCAACCATCTGTTAGCAGCTGCGCATCGCTAGCTATCTGCTGTGCTAGTTCCCGCGTGGGCGCTACAATTAGAGCACGTGGCTCGGCGATGTAGCGCTCCTGCTCAATCGGGTTCGAAAGAAGATCGTTAATAATAGTAATAAGAAAGGCCGCTGTCTTACCGGTGCCGGTCTGCGCCTTGCCAGTAACATCATGGCCATGCAGCGTATGCACCAACGACTCCGCCTGAATGGGCGTACAGTACTCGAACCCGATCTTCTTGATGGCGTCAGCGAGTGGCTTCTGTAAATCGAAGTGACTGAAGGCTAGCTTTGGCTGTTCTATTTCTGAATCCATGAGTTATTACTATATAAGGTATATGGAGTTTACGGCTGAGACTTAGGAAGCCTCGGACTACTCAGGGTACCCTAAGCGCGAGCATCATAGCCCTATGCGCTAGACACTTCAAACTTTGTACTGGCTAATTCAGTGGAGAATGGGGGATTGCTACCCTCAAACCTTGCGACGATAACTGTGTCGCTAAACGCCGCAGGCCGCGCAGTCACTATCTCGCGGGAGTCGCATCTCGCGCCATTGCAGGGTGCTGGCATTGAGCAGAAGTAGCCGTCCAATCAGAGGTTCTCCGATGCCGGTAAGCAGCTTTATCGCCTCCATCGCCTGTACCGCGCCGATTATGCCTACCAGTGGCGCCATCACACCGTTCTCGGAACAGCTTGCATCATCGTCATCACCTTGCGAATAGAGGCATTGATAGCAGGGACTGGCTGGGTTCCTGCTGTCGAACACAGTCACCTGCCCCTCCATACGAATGGCGGCACCCGAGACGAGCGGCTTGCCGTGCTCGATGCACGCACAATTGATCGCGAACCGAGTAGTGAAATTGTCGCAGGCGTCGACGACAAGATCGGCCTGACCGACCGCTTCACTCAATTCGGTTCCCTCGAGGCGCTTCTGCAGTGCAGTGATTTTTAGATCCGGATTGAGACCCAATAAGGCTTGTTGAGCCGATATCACCTTGGGCTCGCCGATCATAGATTGACTGTGAGCAACCTGCCTCTGCAGATTCGTCAGCTCGACCACATCATCATCGGCGATGATGAGATGACCAACGCCGGCAGCGGCAAGATACATAGCTGCGGGACAGCCCAACCCGCCCATGCCGACGATGAGCACGGTCGCATCGATTAGTTTCTGCTGTCCGGCAACATCCAACTGAGGCAGCATAATTTGGCGCGAGTATCTAAGTAGCTGTTCGTCTTTCATTTATTTGCGCTTCTACATTTCAGAATAACTAGTTTACGTACCGCGCCTTCGTCAATCTATCTAACCCGGCTAAGTCTTTTACACATTCGATATTCGCATAGCCGGTATCGACTAATATTTTTTCAACATCCTGCTTCTGCTGAAACCCGTGCTCGATCAATAGCCATGAATCCTTCTTCAAACAGTGCCGACTCTGTTCGGAGATGGCACGAATATCCGCTAGGCCATTCTCTCTAGCAACCAGAGCGGCGATCGGCTCGAAAGGCAGACTGCCTTCACTTAAGTGCTTGTTGCCCGCTTCCACATAGGGAGGATTTGCCGCAATGAGATCGAAATGATCAGTCGGCAGACCATCACACCACGATGTCTGAATAAACTCAATATTCGAAAGCTGCAGCAACTTTGCGTTATCCGCCGCAACTCCGAGAGCAGATTCACTGCTATCAACTGCGGTCACGACCCAACGTTTATTGTTGGCAGCCAATGCTAAGGCGATGGCGCCACTGCCCGTGCCGAGATCGAGGACTACAGCGATAGCTGAATTATCAAGCAGCTCTAGCGCGGTTTCCACCAGCAGTTCAGTCTCGGGACGCGGAATAAGAACCGAAGGGTTTACTATCAACTCGAAATCCCAGAACGCTTGCCTGCCGAGAATGTAAGCGACAGGTTCGTTCAAACGACGTCTGCCACAGTAGTCGTCAAATTTCTTGAGCTGAGACTCTGTTAACTCTTGGTTCGGCCAAGTGAATAGATATTCTCTAGATTGCGCGATAGCTTCAGCGAGAAGCAGTTCGGCATCGAGCTTCCAGCTTTCGCTAACTTGTTGAAGTGTGTTGGCTTGCACTAGCGCCTGCTTAATCGTTGCCATCGTAACGTCTACACCTAATCGTCTTCAGCCAAACCCGCTAGCAAGTCTGCCTGATACTCATTGATCAGCGGTTGAATCACGACTGCAAGATCTCCGGACATCACCTCGACTAAGTTGTAGAGCGTCAGCTTGATACGGTGGTCGGTAACGCGACCCTGGGGATAATTGTAGGTTCGTATCTTTTCGGAGCGGTCGCCACTACCCACTAGCTTGCGTCTGTTATCGGACTCTTCCTGATGCTGCGCCTGCGTTGCTTCGTCCATCAGTTTCGCCTGCAACAGCGACATAGCTCGCGCCTTGTTCTTGTGCTGCGAACGCTCGTCCTGACACTCGACGACTATCCCTGACGGTAGATGAGTTAATCGAATTGCAGAGTCAGTCTTATTCACGTGCTGTCCACCTGCACCACTTGCACGAAAAGTATCTACACGCAGATCGCCCTTGTTGACCTCGATCTCATCGATCTCATCCATCTCCGGCATGATGGCGACAGTGCAGGCCGAGGTATGGATGCGGCCCTGTGTCTCGGTCTCAGGAACTCGCTGCACGCGGTGCGCTCCGGATTCGAACTTAAGCTTCTCGAAGACGTTCTTACCCTCGATACGGGTAACGACTTCCTTATAACCGCCATGCTCACCGTGCCGCTCGCTGATGATTTCCAGCTTCCAGCCCTGCAGTTCTGCGTAGCGGGAATACATGCGCAGCAAATCACCTGAAAATATTGCCGCCTCGTCGCCACCGGTACCCGCACGGATCTCTATGAATACGTTGAGCCTGTCTTTGCTATCCTTTGGCAGAAGCAGGGTCTGCATGTTCAGCTCTAACTCTTCTATCTCTGCCGTGTTGCTGCGAAATTCTTCGCCCGCCATCTCGCGAATATCCGGGTCTGCATCCTTTTGCATCTCTTTTGTCTGTTCGAGTTCTTCGGTAACCGCAGTGAAGCGGTCATAGCTCTTCACCAGCTCTTCGATCTCCGCGTACTCTCTAGACAAGTCACGAAAACGATTCTGATCGGAGATGATCTCCGCATCGCTGAGCAACGCCTCCAGCTCACCGAAGCGATCCTTTAGATTGTCTAATTTATTTCGTATCGAGTCTTTCATGGCTTACTTCTTTTTGTCCGTTTCTTCACCGGCATTCGGTTTAGATTCTGAGCTTAGCTCAAAGAGCTCCGCCGTTAATTCCAATAGCTCATCGCGACCTGCCGCACTAGCCTTCTTCATCTGCACACTAGGGGAGTGCACAAGTTTCTGCGTAAGCGATCTAGCTAGACTGCTGACCACTGCTTCTGCCGACTCACCCTTCTCTAGCGCCTTCAGCGCTCGCTCTAATTCTTTCTCGCGAATCGCATCGGCCTTATTGCGAAATGCTCGCAGCGTGCTTACCACATTCAATGATCGTAACGCCTTACGATAATCTTCCACACCGCGCTCGATAATCGATTCGGCCTGTGCCGCGGCATCGGCCCGGCTCTTCACACCGTCTTCGATTACGTCACTGATGTCATCGATACTATATAGGTAGGCATCGGCGATCTCTGAGACTTCTGCTTCGATATCGCGTGGCACGGCGAGATCTATTAATAACATGGGTTTATGCTTGCGATGTTTCAGTGCTCGCTCAACTGCGCCCTTACCTAACAAAGGTAATTGACTGTTTGTCGATGAGACGACGATGTCTGCCTTAATCAACTGCCCGGGAATATCGGAGAGCAATACGCCGTGCGCATCGAAGCGGCTAGCAATCTCCAAGGCATTGTCTAGAGTTCTGTTCGCGACCACTATTTCACTCACGCCCTTCTCAACAAAATGCTTAACAACTAACTCGATCGTGCGACCTGCTCCAATAAGCAGAACACTGAGGCTAGGCAAATCTGAGAAGATGCGCTCCGCCAATGTTACTGCCGCGTAGGCAACCGAAACCGGATTCTCACCGATAGCGGTATCGGTGCGCACCTGCTTCGCAATAGAGAATGCCTCCTCAAATGCGCGACCCAAGGACTGCGCGACAACTTCCTGATCTTTCGACACGGCATAAGCCGATTTAATTTGACCTAATATCTGCGGCTCACCCAACACCATGGAATCCAACCCACAGGAAACCTTCATTAAGTGCCGAACTACATCTTCACTCGCATGGGAATAGCTGCACTGTTCTAGCTCACCCACTTCTAGACCATGAAACTTCGACAGCCACGCTACTATTTCTGCTTGCCGATCTACTAACTGACGATTCTGAGAAAGTTCATCGCCGGCCGGTGCCTCAGAGTCACCTTCGGCAAAATCCAAATAGATCTCTGTACGGTTGCAGGTAGAAACGATCACCACTTCCGCGATTGGCGGCAAGGCATAAATCTCGGCAAGGGCTGACTCCACGATCTCCGGAGGGAAAGCCACCTTCTCGCGCATTTCGATATTCGCCGTATTGTGGTTTATACCTATTAGTACCAATGCCATGAATTAACCGTTCAAGCGGATCGTGGTGAAATCGCGACAATCGTCGCAGATTAATTTGCCAATATAAAGGGGCCGCTATGTTACTAAATATCCACTCCAGTTCCCATTAGAGACTGATCTCTCGATCTGGACAAAATTAGGATACCTCCGAGGCTGTTGGCAGCCAGAGTAGCTGTTACAATACGAGCCTAAGCAAACACATCGCCCGCATGGGCCTAAACTGTAAAATATGAACAGAATCAATAACTTTGCCATCTCTCTGGCCTGCTTCAGCCTTGCCGGATGCGCCGCACCTGTGCCGCCAACCGATAATCCCGAAACCGCTGCCACAGCCCAGTCGACAGCAGCTCAAGCTGCGCCTGTACCCGAGATCGAGTACGGCAGCTTTACCGAAGATCAGCTGTATGAGGCCATCGTCAGCGAATTGAGCGCTCAGCGCGGCCAAGTAGTCGAGGCCGGAGAGAGCTATTTCGACCTAGCCATGTCTACCCGAGACCTCACCATAATCCAGCGTGCCATTCAGTTCGCCTCGGTCAATGCTGACACCAACGCCCTGCTGCAACTTGGTTTGTTGTGGGCTCAGCTAGAGCCAACAAACTCGCAGCCACAGCTATTACTCAGCATTCAATTTCTTGAGAGTGGCGCCTTCGGACAGGCTATCTCCCATATGTCGAGAGTCCTCGATCTCGGTGGCAATATGGATTTCGCAGCCCTATCGTCTCGTACTGGCCGCCTCAATCCCCAAGATAGATCGGTGCTGATAGAAAACCTGCGCCGGCTAAAAGGCGAATTCGGCAATCAGACATCCATCCATCTAACGTTGGTACAGTTGCTAGCACAGAACGGGAATTTCGAAGAGGCCCTCACTGAGATTGAACTGTTAAAAGACGACACGGATCTCACTCCAAACATGGTTATGCTCGAGTCGCAGATCCTCCAGAGCTTGGACAACCCCGAGCGTGCAACTCGCGTAATGCGAACTGGCGTAGCAAGATTCGAAACAGACAAGTCGCTGCGTCTCAACTACGCACGCCTGCTCATTCAAAATGAAGAGTATGAACAGGCTCAGGAACAGTTTCAGATTCTAGTAGAACAAGACCCGCAAGATTGGGAAACGCTCTACTCCGTCGCGCTACTAGACACACAACTAGAAAATTTCGATCGTGCCATAGCTGCCTACACCAAGTTAATTGCCGTTGATCAGCGCGCTGATGAGAGTCAGTACAACTTAGGGCTCATCTATCAACAACAGGACAATCTAGGAAAGTCGATTGAGAATTTTCGGCAAGTGCGCATCGGCACGAGTAATTTTCTCGCAGCACAGCAACAGGCAACGCGACTCTCGATTCAAAGCGGACGCCTCGATGATGCCCATGACTGGCTAAGCCAACTCTCTCGCGGACAGCCTCGACTCGAGGTGCTCTTTACGACGATTGAGTCTTCACTGCTTATTCAGGAAGGGCATCCCGATGCCGCCGAGCAGCTTCTTAACACTGCTCTGAATAAATTCCCGAACGAGACGGACCTACTTTTTGCACGCGTCTTATATTACGACTCACAAAGCAACCCAGACGGGTCCGAGCGCGATCTAAAGCAGATTATTATCATGCAGCCCGAAGATTCCCGTGCGCTGAATCACCTCGGCTATATGCTCGCCGATCAGACCACACGCCATGAAGAGGCGCTGGAGTTAATAGAACGCGCCATCGCAATCTCTCCCGGCGAACCCGCCATCATCGACAGTCTCGGTTGGGCTTTGTATAAAGTTGGCCGCTATGAAGAAGCTCTGGTGCAGATGCGCCGCGCTTTCGCCGCCTTCCCCGACGACGAGGTGGCCTCCCACCTTGGCGAGGTACTTTGGGCATTGGAACGTTTTGATGAAGCCATGCGCGTCTGGCAAGATGCGCTCGAGACCGAACCTGAAAGCCCGCTCATAGCCGAGGCAATGAAAAGACTGCAAGTCGCAGAATGAATATCAGACTCAAGCAAGACTATTCATTGAGGGCGATGAGCCGAACAGCCACAGGCTTGCTGCTCGCGACAGCGCTTCTTTCAGCCTGCGCTGCCATAGCCCCTCCCGCCGAGGAAAACAGCGACTGGGCACGCCAACGTGACCAACTGCAGGATCTTGATTCCTGGGAGCTAAGCGGTCGGGTGAATGTTCGCTACGACAATGAATCGCATACGCCACGCATTATTTGGCTGCAACAGAACGTCGAGTACCACATACGCCTTTGGGGCACATTTAATGCGGGCAACACGCTAATCGTCGGCCGCCCCGGCTACGTAACTCTGGAAAACGATGGCGAGACAGTCGATGCTAGCAGCCCGGAAGAACTTATTCTGAGGCAGATGGGCTACGAACTGCCCGTATCACAACTGAATTATTGGATTAAGGGCCTCCCCTCCCCCGATTCCGAAGCACAACTAAGCTTCAATGAACTAAACCAGCTCACCACTATTGAACAGGCAGACTGGACCATCAACTTGAGTGATATGCGCCAATACGGACCGATTAGCCTTCCGCGCCGTGTAGAGCTAACACGGCCGCGCAACGATATTTGGCTACGCTTTATCGGACTCAACTGGACCACCGACGCATTGGCCGACGAGCTTGCTAAAGAATAAATAGAAAAAATAGACTGATGACTAAGCAATCCACCCAATTCCTGGCACCCGCCAAGCTGAACCTGTTCCTGCATATCACCGGACGTCGGAAAGATGGCTATCACGAGTTGCAGACCGTGTTCCAGCTGCTGAATTTCGGCGATCGGATGGCATTTAAGGTGAGTAACGACGGTATACTCAGTCTGCACCTGTCCTCAAGCGAGAGCGTCAAGACCGACATCCCTCTGGAGAACAACCTGGTAACTAGCGCCGCTCAACTACTAAGACTAGAAGCAGGAAATCCGCTTCTTGGAGCTAGCATCAGCCTACAAAAACGACTTCCAAGTGGAGCTGGTCTAGGCGGAGGAAGCTCGAATGCTGCCACCTGCTTGGCGGCCTTAAACCAACTCTGGGAGCTAAATCTAAGCACTGACGAGCTCTGCGAGATCGGCGTCAAACTAGGTGCGGATGTGCCCGTATTCATACGCGGAAAATCGGCCTGGGCCGAGGGAATTGGAGAACGGCTCAGCCCTGTAGAATTGGGGGATAGCTGGTATCTGGTGGTATCTCCGAAATGTTCCGTCTCGACCGTAGAGGTTTTTTGTCATGAACATTTGACACGGAACTCTCCAGCCATCAAAATGGCCGACTTTCTGGAAGGCACCGCCCGAAATGACTGTGAATCAGTCACTCGAAAACTGCATCCAGAGGTAGATCAAGCATTCGAAATTTTGGCTAGATTCGCCGATTTCAGGATGACCGGAACAGGCTCAAGTCTTTTTGCCAGCTTCAGCAGTGAAGCAGCTGCCAAGGAAGTGCTGAATGCACTGCCGGACAATCTACCGGGATTTGTTGCCAAGGGCATCGATTCTCTAGAACAAGATTACAGTTAGAAGACGAATTATTGGGGTGTCGCCAAGTGGTAAGGCACAAGGTTTTGATCCTTGCATGCGTTGGTTCGAATCCAGCCACCCCAGCCATTTTCTAAGACAGTTGCAGAACAAAGTAGAGCTAATAGAAGTAGCTGTCTTTTTAAAAGTATTTATACCAAATAGAACGATTCATCCCTAACTGCGTGCTCTGACACTAATAGGAACTCACCGTGCCAAATAATTTGATGGTCTTTACCGGCAATGCCAACCCTGAATTGGCAGACAATATTGCCAAGCATATCGGTATTCCTCTGGGCTATGCGAGCATTAGCAAATTCAGCGATGGTGAAATTTCTGTAGAGCTCAACGAGAACGTCCGCGGCAAGGACGTATTCCTCATTCAGCCTACTTGCGCACCAACCAACGACAGTATCATGGAATTGTTGTTGATGGCCGACGCACTGCATCGCGCATCGGCAAATAGAATTACAGCTGTAATTCCCTACTTCGGTTATGCGAGACAAGATCGCCGCGTTCGATCAGCGCGCGTTGCCATTAGTGCCAAGGTAGTTGCCGACATGATCGGCACAGTGGGCGTGAACCGCGTACTCACTGTTGATTTGCACGCCGAACAAATACAGGGCTTTTTCAATATTCCAGTGGACAACGTCTACGGCTCACCGGTACTAACCGACGATATCGAGCGGCAAAAATACGAGAACCTGATAGTGGTCTCGCCAGACATCGGCGGCGTGGTTAGAGCACGTGCTGTTGCCAAGCAACTGAACGTGGATCTCGCTATTATCGATAAACGCCGACCAGCCGCGAACGTAGCGCAGGTCATGAACATCATCGGTGACGTAGAAGGACGCAGCTGTCTTATCGTCGACGACATGGTCGACACAGCAGGCACTCTCTGCAAAGCCGCCGACGCGCTAAAAGAGCACGGCGCCGCGAAGGTAATGGCCTACTGTACGCACCCGGTACTATCTGGCCCGGCAATCGAGAACATAGAAAATTCAAGCCTCGACTCATTGGTAGTCACCGATACGATTCCACTGAGCGAAGTAGCAAAAAATTGTAAGCGCATACGACAGCTATCCATGGCTAAATTAC
>Ga0302127_10002050_pt1 | contig 12189 bp, 10 predicted proteins | sample CB4_SCM_MG_FD_204452 | JGI IMG/M metagenome (GOLD analysis project Ga0302127, IMG submission 204452) | Marine microbial communities from Western Arctic Ocean, Canada - CB4_SCM | ecosystem: Environmental > Aquatic > Marine > Oceanic | place: Canada: Western Arctic Ocean | collected 2017-09-24
ATGATATGGAAACATCAAACGCTATAGGTCTACAACATACTTGGCAGTCTTCTACGTATTCCTGGCACTCTACTGTATTGTCAATCAATACCACGATCGGCTCTCCACAGTACGGGCATTGTAATTTGTGTTCAACAAGTTGATTCATAGCGGAAGTGAGTCTCGCAGTTCTGAAGAACTGAGGCAATCACCTGCGTGGGGGAACAATCCGCGATATCCCAGGTAATATCGAAAAAAGGTGAACCAAATATGCAACAATTACTACGCCAGATTCAGTAAAATAAGTCATGGAGCAGGCTTGGCTATGAATACGGAACAACTTAAAAAAGACTTTTATCGAGATGGATGTCTCGTTTTGCCTGGGGTTTTCGATGCCGATGAGCTGGTCAGGTTAGAACATGAGGCGATAGAGACGGTGAAGGAACTTGATGCGCGAATAGTGAAAGGCATGCAAAGGACGAATCCCTGGTTTGCAGATCAGCTACGTTCCGGCAAGCACGTCGAATTACTCAAGATGCTGCTGGAAGATGAATTGGAGGCGTCAACCGCCGCTTTTTTTGACCAGATTCCCGGTGAAACCTCTGGTATCACTCCGCACTTCGATGCCATTGGACATTACAGCGCCGGGGCAACCATCTGGATCGCTCTGGATAAGGCCGATACCGGCAACGGTTGCATGTACTATGCTAGAGGCAACCATAAAAACCAATACGAGTACAGCCTGGATCTACCTTTTGACGCCGACTCCGAAGGTGCTTTCCCCGTTGAAGTCAATCCAGGTGACATTGCCATTCACAACACCCGCACCGTTCACTGGTCGTTTGCTAACGAAATCACATGTTCTCGACGAGCGGTGAGCTATTTCTACTGGGCTGCCTCCTCGAAACCAGATGGGAGGCGGGCAAAAGCATTTGCTACGTAGTGTAAGGAAACAGTCCCCACCTACTCACGGTGCGCGGAGCTTCCTGGTATCAGTTCAATTAATCATTTATTCTCTATGGCTCATCGTGAAAGCAGTTAGTGGTAAAAGACTATGGAATTTATTCAGGTAGAAAATGGTGATGTCAGTCTAAACGTAGCAGTCAAAGGCACAGGTCCGGTAATTCTGTGCGTCCACGGCTGGCCGGAACTGTGGTACTCCTGGCGTCATCAGATTGAGTATTTTTCTGCCAGAGGTTTCCGGGTCGCTGCTATGGATGTCCGTGGATACGGGGGGAGCACAAAACCGGACGCGATCTCGGATTACTCAATGCGTAAAACCTGCAGTGACGTGGCAGCGGTTGCTAAAGCTTTGAGCCCAGAACCAGTGATCCTCATGGGTCACGACTGGGGTGCACCGATTGTCTGGCAAACAACCCTTTGGCACCCTGAACAAGTACGGGCAGTTGCTGGTCTGAGTGTCCCTTATTTTCCTATTGCAGAGGGTGCTTTTGTCGAGCAGATGAAATTCGTCTACCAGGACAGATTCTTTTACCAGATCTATTTTCAAGCCGAAGGTATCGCTGAGGCGGAAATCGAAGCTGACTTGCCATCAGCGCTGCGAAAAATCTATTTCTCACTGTCGGGTGACGCCCCTTTGAATGATTGGCTCAAAGACAAGCCCGCAGACTCAGGTCTGCTAACAGGAATGATCGATCCACAGCCGTTTCCAGCCTGGCTGAGTGAAGATGACCTGCAGGTGTATATTGATGCATTCACTGCTGGCGGGTTCAGGGGACCAATCAATCGTTATCGAGCGCAGGGGGTAGATGCGGAGGAATCCGGGCCGATCAGAGGGCGCCAGATAGAGCAGCCAGCTTGTTTCATTGCGGGATCTAAGGATATCTGCAGAAATATTGTTCCCGGCATGGACCTGTACCAAAATGTTGCTGGCGGATGTAATGACTTTCGTGGCTCAACGATCATCGATGGCGTTGGTCACTGGGTTCAACAAGAGGCCCCCGAAGCAACCAATCTGGCCCTTGCTGCATTTGTGGATGGCCTCTCGTAGAGTTTTCCTGAAATGCTGTTTTGATTTTTCCTGACAGCTCTCAATACCGTGAGAAGAACTCCCAGATAAGTTCCGTCGCGTTGATACCGGAGTTATCCTGCATTTGCTTGCCCTTTTCCTTTCCAACATACGGGGTACCTGGCCAGTAATGGATAAACCCCTCGATTCGATAGAATCGTGCTTCAGCACCCGCACCCTCAGTCCTGTAGATATAGGCGGTGGTGTTTTCAGAGACCTTAACTGTCTCCGGTTTCGTAGCGTTGTTTAACTTTGCAAAGTACTTCACCGAATCGTGTGCCGAGGGGGTTGGCATATTGTCTTTATCCTTCGCATCTCCACCCTCGACCGGCACCATTGAGTCTGCCGTGCCATGAAGATGAATGAGTGGTTTGGGCCCCCCGGGTGAACAGCTATCCACAGTGACGCCATTCATCAGTCCGGCAACGATGCCCGCACCCCTGAAAGTATCACCCGCCTGACAAATCAGCGTATAGCTCATATAACCGCCGTTAGAGAACCCTGCCACAAATGTCTTCTCAGGATTCAGCTGATACTTTTGCTGCAACTGTCTGGCCAGTTGTGAGAGAAAGTCGACATCGCTGGTGCCGCCGTATCGATCATCCGCATTCTCAGCGTTCCAGCGCAGAATCGCAGTCACCTCAATCCAGGCCAGGTCAGTCAGCCCTAGAAAATCAGTCAGGTAGATCGATTTTTCCAGACTTTGTGGATACACCACAACAAATCCATGCTGGTCAGCAAGCTCGTTGAACCCCCGGCCGTAAGTCCAGTCGCTCGTCATCGACATGCCGTGGAGTACAAACAACAGCGGTGCGTTTTCAGCCAGGGTTTCTGGTACATGAAGCTTATAGGTTCTTCTTATCTCGCCGTGCTTAAAGACATGATCCTGGACACCCTGCGTGTTTTTATGTAATTCGTTTTCAGCGGAGTCCTTCTCGTCTGCTGCATAAACGCCGGGGGTCAGCCATAGCTGAGCCAGCAGACAAATTGTGAATGTTCGTAGAGTCATGGTACTTCCATCTGTGAGAAGAAGTGGGGCTGGAGTTTAGTTGAGCGTATTTTGAGAGACCAGCTTTCTACCAAGGAATACTGACTTTTTTAGACAGCGAGCTTAATCCGGCAGACCAAGCACTCGTTTCGCAATGATGTTGCGCTGGATCTCATTGCTGCCGCTTGCGATCGAGAGGGCCCGTGTGAAGAAGAACTGTCTTGTCATGTCGATCTCATCGGGCGTAAACACTGACTCGTCGACACCAAATGCCCGCGAGCCATTCAGTTTCGTCAGCAGGCTGATGTACTCCTGCTCCAGTTCACTGTTGACGGTTTTAAATATAGATGTGGCTGGGCCCGGTGTTGCGCCATCACCCGATTCTTCAACCACGCGCCGCTGGGTGAGCCGCAGTGCAGTCTGATTCATCTGGTAGGTGATGATCTGGTTTCGCTGTACGGGGTCTGCAATCTTGCCATTGATCTCACCGAGAAATTTTCTGGCTTCATCAACCAGTGAGTTATCACTGTCATCGGAGCTCTCGGACACAAGAGATTTCATTCCAGAGCGTTCATGTTGCAATAGTCGTTTACCTACGGTCCAGCCGCGGTTTAGTTCGTCGACTAGATCACCGCGTGCTGCCTTTGCATTGTCGAAGAATACCTGGTTGAACTCGGATACGCCGCTGATCATGGCTATGGGTTGAACCGTGACACCAGGCTGATCCATTGGCAGCAGCATAAAGCTAATGCCGTCATGCTTGGATGCATCTTTGTCTGTTCTGACCAGAATGAACATCCAGTCGGCTTTGTGTGCGCCGGAAGTCCATATTTTCGATCCGTTAATAACAAAGTTATCGCCCTCGAGCACGGCCTGAGTTTGCAGGCTGGCGAGGTCCGATCCGGATCCAGGTTCACTGTATCCCTGGCACCACACCACATCTCCCCGGGCGATAGGCGGCAGGTGTCGTGCCTTTTGTTCTTCGGTACCAAATTCCAGTAGCGTTGGTCCTATCATTGAGGTCCCGAAAATCTCTAAAGGGAGTGATGCCTCAATGCGAGACATTTCTTCCATGAGTACGGCGTATTCCTCTGTTGTGAGCCCAGCGCCGCCATATTCTTTAGGCCAGTCGGGTACCGTCCAGCCTTTTTCGACCATGCGCTCTATCCATAGGAGGGTATCTGGGTCGCTGATAGTTATCTTGGTGACACCCTCATATACCTTGGCTTGACCACGGGTGCTTGGTGGGCAGTTTTCCTCCAGCCAGGCCCTGGTTTCTAGTCGAAATTTAGCAATGGTCATAATCTTCAATCTCTGCCACATCAGCCTACAAGGATATTGTCTGCAGGAGGCGGAGTAAACAAGTCGACTCCTCGATTTAACACGATGTACCTGACTGTTTGCGACCGCGATTGCTTCCTATTGGGTGCATTTGTTGGGGGAACTTTTCTACTGATCCCGCACGAATGTGCGGTTGGTGCTGTTCAGGATGGTTCGGGTGCGATAGTCTTCGTGCCTTCTGAATAAACCACATCTACATACCAGCCGAAGGAGCAAAACTGATGGCAGATAGTTTCATTTTACCCATGGATACCAAGGACGATGCCTTGGAGTTGATTGGCGGCAAAGGCCGATCATTGGCAAAGATGTCCAATGCCGGATTTGATGTCCCTTTTGGCTTTCATCTGACGGCCGATGCCTATCGCGCCTTCGTCGCGGAAAACAATCTGCAGGATCAGATTGTCGCCCTCGCCAAACCCGCGCTGGACAATGAGTGGGTCTCCTTTGAACCTGCATCGGTGGCTATTCAGAAGCTGATCACTGCCTGCGAGATATCGGACGCTGTCACCAGCCAACTGCGTGAAGCCTATGCCAGTCTGGGCGGCGACCCCGCGGTAGCCGTGCGTTCATCAGCTAATGCCGAAGACCTGCCTGGCCTGTCCTTTGCCGGGCAGCAGGACACCTACCTGAATATTAAAGGTGAGCAAGCCCTGCTCGAGGCAGTGCGTAATTGTTGGGCCTCCCTTTGGACCACGCAGGCCATCAGCTATCGACATGAAAACGAGATTGATCAAGGTTCAGTCGCCATGGCCGTGGTTGTGCAGATTATGGTGCCCGCTGATGTCGCGGGCATTTTGTTTACCGCCAACCCGGCAACGGGTGATCGCACCGAGATGATTATTAATGCCAGCTTTGGGCTGGGTGAGGCGGTTGTCGGCGGGCAGGTCACGCCTGACACCTTCATCATCGACAGAGAGTCAAAGCACGTCAAAGAGACCATGATCGGGCCGAAGGAACAGATGATTGTTGCAGATGGCGAACAGGGCACCAAACTGACCGATGTGGAAGTTGCTGATCGTGATCAGTCTTCGCTGTCCGATGCGATGTTGAATGATCTAGTTGACCTGGCGTTAAAGGTTGAGAACAACTACGACGGTCTGCCCCAGGATATTGAGTGGGCGATTGTTGATGGCAAGATTGCCCTGCTGCAGTCCCGTCCAATTACCAATCTGCCACCACAACCCCTTGAAGTAGAGTGGACCCCACCCCCGGAAATCCCGGCACTGGTGCGACGTCAGATTGTGGAGAATATGCCAGACCCTGTCTGCGAGCTGTTCGATGAGCTTTACATCCGCTATTCGCTGCGCTGGGACAAGAAGCACAAGATTTCGAATTACGCCACACTCAACGGTTTCGCCTTTCAGATTATGGACCCAGGTGGCATTACCGGCAACAAGGAGGAATGGCAAGCCGGTATTCGCACCGCACGTGAGAAAGTGGCTGCCACCCCGGAAGGTATGGCGCAGGAGAAGCATGATCTGGATCTGTTTGTCAGTGAACTATCCGACGAAGACCGGACTGAGTTTCAGAAAATGGCGGATGAGCTGAGCAGCGATAACCTGCCAAACGCAGTGACCATACCGGAAAGTAATGATCCGACCTTCACAGCGTTCCACAAAACCTTCACCAATGACAAACAACACCGGGACTGGCGGGAACGCGCCATGCCGGAACTGGATGCTGCCACGGCCAAATGGACGGCACTAGATATTGCTGGCGCCTCTGATGCAACCCTGATGGAAGGCATCAGGGACCTGACCGAAGCGGAAGGCTGGTACTGGGCAGGTAACGGCGGACATACTTTTGGTGTAGCCAAGTCTGTGGATGATCAGCTGCAAAGTTTTTTGAGAGATACGCTTCCTGATCATAAATTCACCAGCGGTCTGTTCCTGAGTGGCTTCAAGTCGCGGATTATGTTGGCCAATGACGCGTTGTTTGAGATTGCCAAAGTCCTTAGAGCTGATGAAGAGTTGAAACTGTTGATTTTAGCGACACCGCCCCACAGGCTCATGGGTGAGCTTGAGGCAAGGTCTGATACCCAACAGATACTAAAAGATATCGACACCTATCTTCAGGAATATGGTCATCAGGGATACAGTCTGGATTTTTGTGAACCCACGCAGCAGGAAGATCCTTCCGCGCTATTCGTTACCCTGAAGAACATGGTGCGTCGCAAAGATTACGATCCTATACAGCATGAACAAGAAGCCAGCAGGAAAAAAGAGAAAGCGCTGAAGGAAATTGGTGAGCTACTGACCGGGTTGCAATACTGGCAGTTCCGTTATCGTCTGTGGTTTGCCAGCAAGTATTACCCGATGCGTGAGGAATCCTGTTTTGTATTGGGTATGGCCTGGCCTGCACTGCGACCTATGGCCGCAGAGTTAGGTCGGCGACTGGTAGAAGTGGGTACATTCAAACAACCTGATGATGTCTACCACATGTATACCGCTGAACTGGATGAAGCCATGACGCTTCGAGCGGCAGGCAAGGGGAAGCCGGCACTGGGCGAACTGGCACAAGAGCGAAGAGAACTGCGGGAGAGGCGCAAGCTGCTGCATCCGCCGGGTACTTGTCCGCCTGAAGCCAGTGAACTGCCGGGCATCGCATTCAAGGAAACCCAGATCAAGAATGACGACAGCAGCGACACATTAATGGGTATCCCGGTCAGCCCCGGCGTCATTACCGCTGAAGCCAGCGTGATCATGAATCCGTCCGAGTTCAGCAATATGCTTCCCGGATCCATCCTGGTTTGTCCGATGACATCGCCCGCATGGACGCAGCTGTTTGCGCACGCGGAAGGACTGGTCACCGATATCGGCGGTATTTTGGGTCATGGTTCCATTGTTGCTCGCGAGTACGGCATACCCGCCGTGGTCGGAACCGGTAACTGTACCCAGCGCATCAAACACGGTCAGATGATCGAAGTTGATGGCGATGGTGGAACGGTCAAGTTACTTGAGGAAGATTAACCGGACTTGTTTGGTCTTTGCAGTTTGGGTGACAGTGGCCACAGCCTTTGCGGCGCCCAATGATTCCTCGGATGGGACGTTTGTACACTACGCGTCCTTTCCTTCAAATCTGGTAGAGCCTCGTCCAGTTGATGTATGGCTGCCCGCTGACTATGGCGTATCGGACGACCGTTACCCGGTCATCTACATGCACGATGGGCAGATGGTGTTGGATAAGCCAACGTCTCCGTTAACCGGATTTTGGATGACCCTATCGGGTTGGTACTACGGTGGCCTTTTCTGGGATGTGGACAAGACAATGGCTCGCCTTATTCGCGAAGAAAAGATCCGGCCGGCAATTGTGGTCTCTGTCTGGAATTTGCCCGGGACAAAGCGCCGCGATGAATATATGCCGCAGAAACCTGTGACCGAGGAGGTGGCCCAACTGATATCGGCCAGCGGGTCGGATATCACACGAGAAAAGATCACGTCAGATAACTATCTCAAATACCTGGTGGAGGAAATCAAGCCTCTCATTGATAAAACCTATCGCACTAAACCAGACAAAGAAGATACGTTCATCATGGGGTCAAGCATGGGCGGCATGATTTCAGCCTATGCCATATCCCAGTATCCAGAGGTGTTCGGCGGTGCTGCCTGCCTCTCGACCCATTGGCCCTTGGGCGATGGTGCGGTGATTGATTGGTATGAGAATAACTGGCCGCAGGCTGGCTCAAATCGTCTCTATTTTGACTACGGCACCGAAACCCTTGATGCTGAATACGAGCCCTACCAGCAGCAGATGGACGCGTTGATGCGTAAACAGGGCTTTATCGAGGGTGATGACTGGATAACGCGTCGCTTTGATGGCGCCGATCATTCACCCAAAGCCTGGCGTGAGCGATTACACATCCCGCTTACATTCTTGCTCAGCCCACAATAGCTTCTATGACCACTGCTGCAATTTTGTAGGGTAAATCTGTCGGTTGCTGAACCATATAGACGAAAGTCAGTTCCTCGGAATGGTTAGGCAGAGCAACTTGCTGGCCATTTCCTGACTCACCTCACAATAATCATAAGACATTTTTGTTAGAATTAGCCTAATTGAGTATTGAAAGATAAGTTTATGCAAAAAATCCGTATTGGGCTGATGGGATTTGGCAGGATAGGACGCCAGTTGTTCCAACAAGCCCTCGAGAGAGAGCGTTTCGAGGTTGTCGTCATATCCGATATCGGTCAGCCGGAGATTCTGCATCATTTGCTTGATAAGACCATGGGGCAGGACTCTGATGTGACGCTGGAATCCAACTACCTGGTTAGCGAACGTGGGCGGACCAGGCTGATGCCTGCAGATCATCCCAATGAAATACCCTGGGATGTGTTCGACGTAGATTTTGTGATCGATGCCAGCGGCCGTTTTCGCTCAATGCAGGAACTTAACCCGCACCTGGACAATGGCGCCAAAAGAGTCATTTTGTCGGTCTTACCGGAAGGCGATGTTGATCGGGTGGTGCTCTTCGGTGTCAACGAAGCGAGTGCCACAGCGGATGACCGAATAATATCTGCAGGATCAGCATCAACGACAGCAACTGCACTTGCGCTCAAAATCATAATGGATCGCTTCGCGATTGAACACGCCACGATGACTTCGGTACATGCCTACACCAGCGACCAGGCCCTGCAGGACTATGCCGGCGCAGATTATCGGCGAAGCAGATCGGGGGCTGAAAACATTATTCCCAACAACACGCCGGCGCTGCATTGGGTTCAACAGGTTATACCGGAGGTTAGTGGGAAATTTACCGCCTATGCGTTAAATGTCCCAGTTCAGGTGGGTTCAATGCTGGATATTACGGTTGCTTTCACTGAGGCGATACTAGATGTCGATAGTATTAAGGATCTCTTTATTACGGCTGAAGAAAATGTCCCGGCGCTGGTTGGAACGACCAACGACCTGATTGTGTCATCTGATATCAAAGGTTGCACAAAGTCCCTGCTCGTTGACCTGCAGGGCACGATAAAAGCGGGTTCAAAAATAGTGAAGCTATTGGCCTGGCATGAATCTCTGGGCCATGCGTGTCGAATACTTGATATAGCGGAAACCTATGCTGACCTCGATGCAACAGAACGTAAGGAGGCCTCGTCATGAGAGTTGCCATTAATGGATTTGGTCGTATTGGTCGTGCTGTGTTTCGTATTGCGGAAACGTTGGATGATATCGAGATAGTAGCCATCAATGACCTGTTTGATAACGACGCGCTAGCGTACCTGCTGACTTATGACACGGTGATGGGCCGTTTCGAGGGCGACGTTAAGATTGAAGATGAAGAGATGGTGACACCAAGGTCCCGGGTACGAATGCTGAAAGAAAGAGATCCAAAGCAGTTACCCTGGCGTGAACTTGGTATTGATGCGGTTGTGGAAGCAACGGGAGTTTTTCGCAGTCGGGAGCAGGTCGCAATGCATCTTGAAGCGGGAGCGAAACGGGCACTATTGACCGTGCCTGCCAAGGACGAGATTGACTATACAGTCGTGCTTGGTGTCAATGAGGATGGCTTGTCAGCTGAACATCGGATCGTTTCCAATGCCAGTTGTACGACCAACTGTCTTGCACCGCTCGCCAAAGTGCTCAATGACGCTTTTGGCATCCGTGAGGGTGTTATCAATACCGTGCACGCCTATACCAATGATCAAAGCCTGGCGGATGTTCCGCACTCTGATTGGCGTCGTAGCCGTGCCGCAGCGGAAAATATCATTCCGACGTCGACTGGTGCTGCAAAAGCCGTCGGTGAGGTTCTGCCGGAATTGCATGGGCGCCTCGATGGTATTGCATCCAGGGTGCCGGTAGCGGATGGATCCGTCGTTGATCTGTTTGCGGAGCTCGATCGCGGGGTGACGGTGGCTGATGTCAATGAGGTGGTTCGTGAGGCCGCGAGTTCAGATCGTATGGCGAAGGTTCTGGAATATACCGAGGAGCCGGTTGTTTCTTCAGATATTATAGGCAACCCGCACTCGTCGATATTTGACGCGCCCCTCACACAGGTCGGCAGTCAGCGTTTTGTCAAGGTGCTGAGTTGGTATGACAATGAGTGGGGCTATTCGAACCGGATCTGTGATGTGCTCGCCATTATAGATAAACTTGATGGTTGACGATTAGACTCCTCAAAGGGGGTATTGGTCTAAATGAAAGTAAAAGTTTTTGAGGGAATTGGTGCGGAAATCACCGACGTCGATATTTCCGCGGGCCTTTCCCCGACGACGTTTGCTCATGTAAAGCAAGTATTCGCAGATCACGGGCTTGTTTTTTTTCGGGATCAAACCATCGACGAACAACAGCATATTGAATTCTGTGAGCAGTGGGGTCCGATAAATATCAACAGATTTTTTACTGCGCATGATAACTATCCGCAGATTGCACTGGTCACCAAAGAGCCGGAGCAAAAAATCAACCTCGGTGGCACGTGGCACACAGACCATTCCTATGATGTTGAACCAGCCATGGGTTCAATTATTGTCGCGCGGGAACTACCAGAGACCGGAGGCGACACCTGGTTTACTAATATGTACAAGGTGTTTGAATCATTAAGCCCGGGTTTACAGGATACCTTGCTCGGATTAAATGCTGTGCATTCCGCCAGACATTCGTTTGGGTCGAAAAAAGGCTATCAGTCGAACAAAGATGCCCGTGTCGGTAACGCCGAAGTGGCGGACGCTATGGAAGATGTGATTCACCCTGTTGTGATCGCACATCCACTGAGTGGTAAGAAATCGTTGTATGTCAATCCTGGGTTTACCCGTCGCTTTGAGGGATGGAGTCGCGAGGATTCTTTGCCGATACTAAAACATCTCTTTGAGGTCGCCATAAGAGAGCAATTCATCACTAAATTTCAGTGGCGACCGGGGTCAATCGCGTTCTGGGATAACCGGGCGACCTGGCATTGCGCTCAGAATGACTATCCGGGCCAGCGCAGAGAAATGCACAGGATCACTATTAAAGGTTGCGCGCTTACCAAGGCATAATTCACTAAAAATACAGTATGTCAGCCGTGCTCTACATAGGGCGGAGATAAATGGCAGAACTTAAAACCAAAAAGAACAATGCTTCGGTCACCCCTTTTGTCAAAGCAGTGGAAAATGATCAACGTAGGGCAGATGCGAAAGCGTTGCTGAAACTGTTTAGAGAGGCGACAGGGTTACGGCCAAAGATATGCGGCGATTCGATCATTGGCTATGGTAGTTACCACTATAAACCCCCACGTAGTTCGCAATAGGGTGATTGGCCGCTGACAGAGTTTTCCCCGCGAAAAATAAATCTGTCAATTTATATCATGCCCGGGTTTCGCGACAAGAAAACCAAAGATCTGCTGAATAAACTGGGAAAGTACAAGACCAGTGTCAGTTGTCTTTATATCAATAAACTCTCCGATGTCGATTCGAAGGTACTGACCAAAATCGTTAGTCAGGGGTTTATAGAAATGAAGAAGCGACCTAATGGTGGTTACTAGATTACTAACTAATTGAGGAAAAAATTTTGACGATTAAAACACCTTTATGCGAGACGCTCGGTATTGAGCATCCCATCATCCTGGGTGGCATGATGGGCATTAGCGATGCAAATCTGACGTCAGCTGTATCCAACGGCGGTGGCCTTGGTACATTATCCAGCGCAACCTTTGGGGTCGATGGCACGCGGTAACAACGTCAACTACTGTCCGAGCAGACCAATCGCCCCTATTCGGTGAACCTGCCACTTTTTCACCCGATGGTACCGAATCTTTTGGATTTGCTACCGGAGTTTGGCGTTCGCATAGTCACCACGTCGGCCGGTAATCCTGCCAAATACACCGAACAACTGAAATCCATGGGCATCTACGTGATGCATGTCGTGTCATCGGTTAAAACAG
>Ga0302127_10002052_pt1 | contig 12181 bp, 8 predicted proteins | sample CB4_SCM_MG_FD_204452 | JGI IMG/M metagenome (GOLD analysis project Ga0302127, IMG submission 204452) | Marine microbial communities from Western Arctic Ocean, Canada - CB4_SCM | ecosystem: Environmental > Aquatic > Marine > Oceanic | place: Canada: Western Arctic Ocean | collected 2017-09-24
AGTACTCATGGACAACGCCACAACTATTGAGACTGCGCGCGGCGACTGCATTGTGTTGTGTGGCACACGGTTTTACCTCAACGAAGTAAACGAATAACTAATTTCCAAAGCCAGGGAACCTCTGATGCATTGCATTTTTTCGTGATGACAAGGCGAATCCACGCCGGGCGAATCCACGCCGGGCGAATCCGCACGCAGAAAATCGCGAAGACGCTTTGAATTCGCGAGGTTTCGAGTACGGGTTCGCGACCAACCGTTATCAAACAAGGAAAACTGAAATGCCCCACCCCAATGCTATCAATGGTCACTTCAACAGTGAAATTCGGCTGTGCCTGAAAGTCCCTGGAGACGCTCCTTACCATCCTTGCAGAGAAGCCTTCCCGGCGGATGACGTGCCCAGATCAACGGTGATTCATCTCACCGACTGGGATCAATCAACTGTCTATCCGAATACGCGTCGCGATATAAGAATATCATTACCCGAGAATCTGGATGGCGACGCGGCCCTGCTGGTTTGTCAGGATGGCAAGGACTACGTAGATCGTGGCGGCGCCGTGCGCGCGGTCGAAGTTCTCGATTCACTCATGCATTCTGGCGAGATCCCGCCAACCGTCGGCGTCTTCGTTGACCCAGGACAATCCGACAGCATCCCCAGACAGCGTAATGTTGAATACGACACCATGGACGATAGCTACGTCACGTTCATCGACGATGAGATCCTACCGCTGGTTGAGAAGACGGTAAACGTGACCCTCAGCAGAGATCCGGCAGAGCGTATTGCGATGGGTATCAGTAGCGGCGGGATCTGCGCCTTCAACATGGCCTGGCAACGTCCGGAATCGTACGGCAAGGTTATTAGTCACTGCGGCTCATTCGTCAATATAAATGGCGGGCACGAATTCCCGTTGATGGTGAGGAACACGGCCCGCAAGCCCCTCAAAGTATTCCTTCAATCCGGTGAGGGCGACGTTAACATCCCGATGGGCAGCTGGCCGATGGCCAATCACCAGATGGCAGACGCACTATCCTATGCGGGATACGACCACCGATTCGAATTCGGGACAGGTGGCCATAACCGGCGCCATGGCGGAGCACTGTTTGCCGAGTCTTTGCGCTGGTTATACAAGGACTCGGGCGTTGGCAGAACAGCTGAGCAAGATGAGAAAATGCAAAACGAGATCCTGGAGCGGATGCGGGCACTGGCATGAGCCAGGGAACCGCTGATTAATTGCATTTTTTCGTAGTGGCAAAGTGAATCCGCACGCAGAAATTCGCGAATTCGCGTTAAATTCGGGACCGGCCGGCACAGTTCAATCCTACTGATTTTGTTGCCGGTACCTGATGGTTCGGCAGCGAGCGCGCCACTCCCGCATGTCATGAAAAGCCCGATTGCTTACTGACCCATTCTATCGAGCAGAATGTATACGGGATGGTTTGATGAGAAGGGATGCCCCATTGGTATGGAATGGGTGAACTTATCGTTAACAAAAAATCGTCACCTAGTGTTTAAAAACTTTCGGGAGTACCGTTAGTCACAAGGAAGCTCTAATAACAACAATGTTGGAGAAATAGATGAGTGACCTCGGCCTAGTGGAAGGCTACAAGGTGGCAGATACAGACGAACTGCCGCAGTTGAGCTTTCGTAAGATGTTTCGATTGTCTCTACGTACATGGCCGTACATGCGCCCCATGCTGAAACACCTGTACGTGATACTGGCATTTGCGCTTGCTGCTGGTTTGCTTGCCATGGCCACCGGATTTATTGGCACCGATCTGTTTACTAACAAAGTTCTCATAGGGGAGAAGCTCCAACCTATTCAAGCGAGCGTGTTGTTTGTTGGCGACGAGTATGTCACCACGGACCCAATGAAGCTGGGTCAGGGGCCGAGGAAAGAGAGCAGCGGGAACAAAGCTTCAGGCAAAGGGAAGGCTGCTGGCAAAGGCACACGGGTCACCGCCGCAGAGGACGCTGAATACATCGAACCGAAGCTGACGCAGGACCAGCGCCGCACGGTACGCAACCGGTTGCTTATCTGGGGTGCCATTGGCGGGATTTTCGGTGCGATATTACTCTCGGTGGGCTATTACTACACCACCTGGATCTGGCAGAGCATCAATCAAAATCTGCGAGTTGCGATGGTCGGGAGAGTCGAGAACCTGTCCCTGAAATACCATGACAGTGCCCGTGTAGGCGATGCCATTTTTCGGGTTTACCAGGACAGCGCGATGATTGTCAACTTGCTGCAGAGCGCCATCATCTATCCGTTGATGACGCTTTACGGTGTCATTATTGGGTTGGTGTTCATTTCAGCATTTGATCCGTGGTTTGCCCTTATGGTGATTGTGGTGGCGGTACCTGTCGCCTGGGTGATTGTTGCTTCCACGCCTCGCATACGCCGTCGCTCGCTGGCGAATCGGGTAGCAAACAGCGCTCTCACCTCTGGTGCACAGGAGGTGTTTGCGGCGATCAAGGTAGTGAAGGCTAACAGGGCCGAGCGTCAGATATTCGATCGGTTCAGCTCGGAATCAGCGCGGGCACTAAACACGGCGTATTTCTTGCGCCTGGATATGGTACTGCTAACGGCGGTTGTCGCGCTGTTAGGAGGTGGCATGGTGATTATGTCCGAGTACATCATGGTCACCTGGGTGCTGGAAAAACGAGAGACTTTCTTGGGAGCCATGGTGGCAACATACATTGGTTTCGTGATCTGGAATTACGGTGCTGTGCTAATTGCCAGAGGGCGAGTTGAGGGGCTGGCTGGCAGTGGTCAAGGCCTGCTGGGCTTGTGGATGCGGATGCAGGACCTGTTCATAGCACTGGAACGTGCGTTCTACCTGCTGGATCTTGAACCCGACGTTGTCGATCCAGCGAATCCGGTTGCTTTTCCGGCCTCCATTTCTCGCGTTTCGTGGCAGGACGTGGCATTTGGCTACGATACCAGCCGACCGATTCTCAGGGGTGTCGATCTTGCTGCCAATGTCGGTACTGTGACGGCAATTGTCGGCACAACCGGAGCTGGTAAATCGACCCTGATGTCACTGCTATTACGCCTGTACGATCCAGACGAGGGGGTGGTGCAGGTGAATGGAATCGACATTCGCGATATGCGGATAGACGATATTCGTGCCAATACCGCGATTGCTTTGCAGAAAAATGTGCTTTTCACCGACACGATTGCTAACAACATCAGCTTCGGTGCGACGGACGCTACCCGGGAGGCGGTGACGGCAGCGGCAAAAATCGCCTGTGCCGATGAATTTGTAGCCGAAATGAGCCGTGGTTACGATACTGAACTTGGCGAGCGCGGCGGTAAGCTATCCGCGGGCCAGCGGCAGAGATTGTCGATAGCAAGGGCCGTCATTCGAGATACCCCCATTCTGATTCTGGATGAACCCACAGCGTCACTCGATGCCAGGACCGAGCAGCAGGTACTGGGCAATCTCGCAGCATGGGGCAAAGAGAAGGTCATCTTCTTGATTACACACCGTCTGTCCACCATCCGTGGTGCTGACCAGATTGCTTTCCTCGAACACGGCAGGATCGTTGAACTGGGTCGGCATGAGGAGCTTATTGCCCGGGACGATAGCCGTTACAGGGCGTTTGTTGAGGCGGAGTTTGAAGGCGCGGAGCTCGATCATGAGTGATACAACTGACAATAATAATAGTTCGAATAACGGTTCGCTGCTTGCCGAGATCATGGGCAAAAATACGTTTGATGATCGTGTAGATACCCAGCCAGACATCAAAACCAGCGAAGCATTCGTATTGATCGGCCGTTGTATCAATCTGCTCGGAGAGGCAAAGGGTCTGTTTGCGGCCAAGTTCCTGCTCCAGCTAGGATTGGTTTTCCCGGCTTTGTTGCTGCCGTGGATGGCCAAAATCGTGGTAGATAATGTCATTCTGGAGCAAGCACTGGATGTCTCAGAAGTTGTGTTCCCCCCGTTCATGGATCCGATCCTTGCGCTTGTCGCGGGTCGTGACCCCATCGACATCATGTTCATTCTTACGACCATATATATGGTGATGCTGATCACCATTGGCAGTCGTGGCGGCGGCACTGGCGCTGGCCTGTTAACGGGTCGCGATGCCGCGACCCAGGCAGAGGATGCCATCAGTGCCGGCAGTAGTAGCGGCGGCGGTCTCTGGGGTGTTGCCGAGTTCATGGTCAATGTACGGCTTACACAGACAATGGCCAATCGCCTGCGCACGCGGCTGTTCGACCGTCTGGCCCGCCTTCCGATGACTGTGTTGGATGATCAGCGTATCGGCGACTCTGTTTTTCGTGTGCTCTATGACGCACCATCTGCCCCTGACCTGGCATACCGACTGTCCTTTGTGCCCTTCTTTTACCTGTTGTCAGCGCTCATCAATCTTTACATTCTGCAGTACTCCTTTGGTGCGGTTGCACCAGAACTGGTGTGGATAGCCTGGGCGACCGTGCCGGTTGCGTTTTTAGCCACTTTTCCGTTCACTGGCGCCCTGCGACGCACTAACCAGAATAAACGTGCTGCCGGTTCAGCCACAACCAATGCGATGGAGGAGTCAATCAGTAATGTCGGTGCTGTGCAAAGCCTGGGCGCAACGGGCCAGGAGCAGAAGAAATTTGCAGATCGAAGTGCACAGACTTTCCTGCGCGAACGTTATGCGCTCGCAGTGATTATTGTCGGTGGCCTGGTGGCTGGTGCCGCGATGAGCGCCGCCGTTATTTACATCACGATCCTGGTGACGGAACGCGTCATCAGCGGTGAAATGTCACCGGGTGATTTTGCGGTACTGATGGGTGTCTTCTATGGTATCGCGGAACCCGCCTCCTACTTTGGCCAATTCTGGATCAAGGTGCAGGAGACCATTGCGGCAGTACGTCGCGTGTTCTTTTTCATCGATTATGAGTCCGAGGAGGATCGGACCGGCGGCATCAAGCTGGACAGGATCGAGAAGGGCGTCCGCATGGAGGATGTCAGTTACCGGTATCCGGATGGTCATCAGGCGCTCAGCAACATCACCCTGGAACTGCCTGTTGGTGAACTCGTTGCGTTGGTTGGGCCAACAGGTGCCGGTAAAACATCCCTTGCATACCTGATCCCCTCACTGCTGCTGCCGTCATCGGGACGTGTGTTTATCGATGACCATGATGTAACAGACATTGATATCGATTCGCTGCGCCAGCAGGTCACCTATGTTTTCCAGGAGCATATTCTGTTGTCGGAATCGATTCGAGGAAATCTGCTGCTGGCGAAGGCCGATGCAACCCTGGAGCAGATGAAGCAGGCGCTCACAACCGCAGGTTGTATGGAGTTCATTGAAGATCTACCCGATGGCATCGACACAGTTCTTGGCAGGTCCGGCGATACCCTGTCTGTAGGGCAGCAGCAAAGATTGTCGATCGCGCGTGGCCTGGTGCGGGATTCAAGTGTGCTTATTCTGGATGAGCCAACGGCCGCCTTGGACCCGCGAACCGAAAACCAACTGGTGACATCTCTGCGAGCGGCCGCCGCCGATAGACTGGTAGTCGTAATTGCCCATCGATTATCGACGATCCGCCGGGCGGATCGCATCGTTTTCCTTGAGAACGGGGAAATTCGGGATGTGGGCGACCACGATACGTTGATGGCGAGCGCGGATAGTCCCTACAGGGAGTTTGTGGCGTTGCAGGCGGGCTCATAGGGCTCCTATGACCATAAACAACCATGCGTGAACTTGCTGTGTAGGACGTTCCTGCAGAGCGGTCATCACTCTTGGGGGAACTCCAACAGTCGTGGACTTGGGTACAGAAGCGACTACGAGTACCCTAGGTCCCACAACGTAAGCGAGGTCATTTAATGTTTAGTCTTGACGGTTACAAGCCGTTGGATTTAAGTCCCCGACTGAAAGCAAGGATCTATCGAGTCGATGGCGCCGCGTGAAGAAGAGTCTTCGGCTCAATCGGTTCGCCCACTCCGCCGCGAGCCGGATCGATCTCGAAGGTGCACCCAGCCTTAGTGATTTCCACACGGTGTAAAGTGCCGTAACAATACAGGCTGAAAAGAATCAGCCATTACAGAACTGGAGAATGATATGTCTGACCTTAAACCCGTAGGTGAATTTGGATCTGTTGAATGGTGCGAAGCCTGTGGCAAGGCTGGTGCCAAGATGCTGCAGGACGCCAATCTACCGGCAGATACCGCCTGGGGATTTACCGAAAACTACCTCTATCCGCCGGAAAGAATGCTGGAAGGTGGACGCGAAATATCTGCCTTCTACTTTATGGTGAAAGACGGCGTATGTTCTGGCGGTGATGGTGCACCGGAAGAATGTCTAGCCTTGGATGGTTTCCATATCAAAGCGGTATGGGGCTCCATTTGTAGCCAGTCGCGAGCCATTTACGACAGTTCAAAACAGCGGGGTGCTGACGAGGCTGTCATGTACAAAGACATCATGGAGTATATAGGTAGGAAAGAAATTTGGAAGAAAGGCAAAGCTGGCAGCGCAAAATCAATGAATTGGCCACCGCTTATTGGTGCCGCTGTCACGGTGGGCCCAGGATTCCACAATATTGCCGCCAGTATGCAAATGCCATCTCCCGAATACGAAGCACTGCCTCTCACCGAGATGCTGGTACCGATCTTTTCAGAGATGACTGACGAACAGAAAAAATCTTTCCTGAATCTACTGAGAATTGAACTGTAATGAGCGAAAGTCTTATCATATCCTTGGACAGCCAGGTAGATTCGCTGGAAATTGTTGGCGGTAAGGGCCGTTCCCTGGCAAAACTTACCAACGCAGGATTCGACGTTCCTGGCGGATTCCAGATCACCACCCAGGCCTATCGCCTGTTTGTTACAGAACACAACCTGCAATCTCAGATCCTTGAACTGGCAAAACCGCGGATTGTGGAAGGAACCAGTTCCTTTGAGCAGGCATCCCGCGACATTGTCAGCCTGTTTCATGAACATGCCCTCAATGAAGAGATCACTCAACAGATCGTAAAGGCCTATGAGGCACTGGAGGGTACCCCAGCGGTTGCTGTCAGGTCATCGGCCAATGCTGAGGACCTGCCGGACCTGTCTTTTGCAGGTCAGCAGGAGACTTACCTCAATGTGACGGGTGCCAATGAGGTGGCCGCTGCAGTGAGAAACTGCTGGGCATCTCTGTGGACGGCTCAGGCCATCAATTATCGTCATGAGATGGATATCCAGCAGGACGTGGTCGCCATGGCTGTTGTCGTGCAGATTATGATTCCATCAGAAGTATCCGGCATTTTGTTTACAGCGAATCCCGCCACTGGTGATCGTGATGAGATGATCGTTAATTGTAGTTTCGGGCTGGGTGAGGCCGTGGTCAGCGGCCAGGTCACACCGGACACCTATGTTGTCGATCGGCAAAGCCTTAAGACCAAAGAAACCATTATTGGCGCCAAAGACCAGATGATTGTCTCTGATGGTAATCAGGGAACCCGAATGGAGGACGTCACTGAGGCACAAAAGAAGCAATCGTCACTCGCAGAAACCGCTCTCAACGAACTGGCCTCGGTTGCCCTGCAAATCGAGAAAGAATTTGACGGTGTTCCCCAGGATATTGAATGGGCGATTTCTGCAGGCAAACTCTGGCTGCTGCAGTCACGCCCCATTACCCATCTGCCAGTACCGCCGCCAAAAGATGTTAGCTGGCCCGAGATTCCGGACGCACAGCTACTGAAACGTCAGGTGGCAGAGAATATGCCTGAGCCGCTGTCGCCCCTGTTTCAGGACTTGTATCTCAAAGGGCTTTTTGACTCACAGAAATGGCCGGACGACTGGAAGTGGGAAGGTATCCATACCAGGAGCTGGATGAAGAACTTTGTGGTAACCACCGTGAACGGCTACGCGTTTCAACCTATCTATCATTCTGGCGCCGATGAATGGAAGGTCGCTATGGACAAGTACGAAAAAACGCAAAAGTCCCAGCCCTGGTATAAGACTCTTAAGGGTGCCATTCGCAATAAATATTTTATCGATCAGCTCAAAGGCGGTCCCTTCCATTTCATTTATCTGATCGCCAGGTTTTATCGGTCGTTCAAACGCTATCCTGTGCTCAAGCACTGGGAAGATGTTCAGCTACCGAAGTACCTTGCCGGTATCGAGAGATGGGACAAGCTTGATTACGCCGAGGCAACGAGCGATGAACTGCTGCAATGTCTGAGAGATTTGAGTTTGACCGAGGCAAAGTACTGGCAGGCACTTCGGGGTGTCATTGGTACTGCCAAGGCAACCGACGGTGGCTTCCAGCATTTCCTGGAAGAAAATGCCCCTGACGAAGCTATGATCAGTGGTACCTTTCTGTCCGGCTTTTCATCCAGAACGCTGGATGCCGAGTTGGCGATGCGGGTAATAACAGCAGAAATACGTGAAAACCCCTCGCTTTATGAACTGACCATTGTGACACCCGCAGCAAGACTGCTTGGTGCGCTGGGCAATCATCCAGAAGGTAAAGCGACAAAACAGGCCATTGACCGGTATCTCCATGACTATGGGAGGCAGATCTTCAATCTTGATTTTGTCGATCCCACTCTGGAAGAAGCTCCCGTGCCTTTTGCCATGAGTCTTAAAGCGATGGTGAGAAATCCCGGTCGGGACCCGGCAGTCAGACAGAAAGAACTGGGGATTAATCGGCGCAGCAAAATGTGGCAGGCGATGAAGTTCTTCAAAGGCGGAAAGCGACTGGATTTTCTGCAGACTTACTGGACTGCACGCATCAATTATCCCACCCGTGAAGAGGCACTGTTTTACATGGGGCTAGCCTGGTCGACCCTCCGGCCCTGGGCGCTGGAACTCGGTCGACGCCTGGTGGAGATTGGTACATTTAATCAGTGTGATGACATCTTTTATGTCAGCAGTAAAGATCTTGAAGCAGCCATCACCGCGAGCGCCAACAACGAAGCACTACCGGCACTGGGCCAGCAGGCACAGGCACAACGGGAATTGCGGGCCCTACGTTTGCGCATGGATCCGCCATCAGCCATACCACCACTGAAAGAATCCAAAAACACGGTGAACCCCCTCGCCACCATCTTTAGCAACAAGGATAGTGGGGGAACCCTAAAGGGATTCGCCGTTTCACCGGGTAAGGTATCCGGCGTAGCCAGTGTTATTATGAGTCCCAATGATTTTGACAAGATGCAACCGGACTCCATACTGGTTTGCCCGTTGACCACGCCGGCATGGACTCAGCTGTTTCCCCATGCGACAGCGCTGGTGACAGACATTGGCAGCATCCTGGCCCACGGTTCCATCGTCGCCCGGGAATACGGCATTCCCGCAGTGCTCGGTGTTGGGAATGCTACCCAGCAGATTAAATCCGGAGACATGCTGGAAGTTGATGGCGACCGCGGCACCGTGAAAGTGCTCCCACAGGAGTGACCAGAATGAAAAAGCAGGGTTGAACAAAGCCACAAGCTGTGTGAATTCGATAAATACCACGCGGTTAAAATATCCTGCGCAGAGTAGGAACGAGGATACATATATGCCAGAACAGACCCTGGACCCACGGCGTCACATCCCGCTAGGGAGCATCCAGAATCTACGGGATCTTGGTGGGTACTCGACAACCGATGGTGGCACCACTCGATGGAAAACGTTCCTCCGATCCGCTGGCATGTCTGCATTGACGAATGCCGACCGGCAACAGATGCTTGATTACGAAATCGGGTCTGTGGTCGATCTGCGATCATTGCAGGACATCAAGAATACCCCCAATCCATTTGCGGATCTGGACGCTGTCGCGTATCACCATCTTGATCTTTGGGGAGACCGGGTATCAGACTTCAAATCCTCTACAACATCGCTGACACAGCAGGAGAAACTCGCCGATCTATATCGCACTGGTTTCGCCCGCTGCGAGCAAATCATCGGAGAGATTTTGGGTACGCTGGCGGACGAAGGCAACCATGCAACCGTGTTTCATTGCAGCGCAGGAAAGGACCGCACCGGAATGATTGCCGCGCTCCTACTCGGTGTGGCTGGTGTGCCTTACGAGACCATCGTCGCCGACTATGCGCTGACCGCCCTGTACCTGGACGACCCACACAGAGACCACTCGAACCCGGAGCCCATGTTTATACCTGGGGACCAGTCGCACAAGCCTGACTCGATACCGTTACCGTTGTATTTTTCCAGCTGCCTGCCGGAAACCATGATTTTGGCGCTTGCGTTCCTCGACGAGGAATACGGCGGTGTCGAAGGCTACGTTCGCAAGATCGGTCTTGGCGATGCCCAGATTCAACGTCTAAGGTCGAAGTTCGTCGAGTAATTACCAACGAACCATACTAACGAACTATATGGGTGTCGCTGGTTTTTCGCATAGCGAGTTGATTCTCATTTACGCGAGCTCCGTTAGCGCCCGGATTGGAAACAACTCACCGCTGATGCGCTCGGACGCTGACGATGCAAGAAACAGCGCCAATTGTGCAACATGCTCTGGATCCGGTGGATACTGCAGGAGAGGGACGGGCGAACCGTCTTTTTTTGTTTTGGGTGGTAGCCAGTTGGCAACGCCTTCCGTTGCCGTCAAACCCGGCGCAATGCAGTTCACGTTGATGTTGTGTGGCCCCCAGCTTACTGCCAGCCCCTTGGTCAGGTTGATCACGGCTGCTTTGGCCGCACCGTAGTGTACAAAATTGGGTGACAGTCGCATGCCCGCAACGGAGGAAATATTGATGATCTTGCCAAACTTGCGTTCTATCATGTTCTTACTGACGGCAACGCTGCACAAGAACACGCTGTTCAGATTAAGTGCAATGGCGGCATTCCATTCTTCCGGTAGTAATTCTTCTGCCAATTCCGCCTGCACCACCTGTTACGATGGCGACCCTACCTGATAATTGTCCTGACATTTTGTTTCCTTTTGTCGTTAGTTTTCTGATGCAATGGGTGCGACTTCTTTGATAAATTTTTCCATCAGATTACGCTTCTCCTGACCTGCACCAATCAATGTCCCTAAGGTAAAGTCGGGAACAATTAGTTCTTTGACGCCCGCCTCATCATAGGCTGCAACGATGTCTCGGACTTCATTGACGTTGCCGATGATGGCAGGGCTTGGCATACGCAACGACTTCATCCGTTTGAGGTAGCTTTCATCCTCGGAAAGGAAAAGAAGGGCAACACCCGATCGTTCGATCTCGGCTGGATTCCTGCCAACTGTTTCGCAGTGCTGATCAAGAATCTTCATTTTTTTGACCAGCGTATCCACGTCTCCCCACACATTCCATTCGTCGGCGTACTTTGCAGCGATCTTTAACGTAACTTTTTCACCACCACCACCGATCATCAATGGCAGTTTCTCCTGAACGGGTTTTGGTTCCAGGGGTGCACGCTTGAGTTGATAGAACTCACCCTCAAAATCTGAATATTCGTTGGTGAACAACCCCTTTATGACCTGACAGGCTTCATCCAACATTCGCAGTCGGCTGCCTGCGGTACCGTAGGGAATGCCGTAGGCCTCGTGTTCGTTTTGTTGCCACCCCGACCCTAGTCCAAGCACGACTCTGCCACCGGAAAGATTGTCCAGGGTTGTCACCATATTGGCGAGCACCGCAGGATGTCGATAGGTATTACTCGTGACCATGGTACCGAGGCGTACCCGGGGCACGTCACGCGCCAATGCTGCCAGAGTGATCCATGATTCGTGAACGGGTATCAATTCATCTTCGTCCGGCAGAAAATGGTCTGCCAGCCATAGGGTATCCCATCCTGTTGCTTCAGCATGTTGAGCGAGTGTTTTGGTATCTTCGTAGTTACTTCTTGGATTGGGCCAAAAACCAAATCTCATCTTGTTTTCTGATTTGAATTAGGCGTTCCAGTATAAACGCTAACGGGGATAAATGGCTGACTAATATTGGGTGATCTCCTTTTCTCTTCAATCGGAGGTTCACGCGAAGCTTACTCATCTTTATACTTACGCTCATGTCAGCACACACCCGGATCTACAGATGTTCCAGCTCTTAGACGGTTTGAAAATAATAGACCTTACGACTGTGGTCCTTGGACCCTACGCAACCCAGATACTTGCCGACCTTGGCGCCGACGTGCTCAAGATTGAATCCATCGAGGGCGACGTGTTTCGTGCGGTGCGACCCGGACGCAGAGATGATCTTGGAGTTGCCTTTATGAACTACAATCGTAACAAGCGCGCGATGTCGCTTGATCTGAAGCAGGACAAGGGCCAGCA
>Ga0302127_10002055_pt1 | contig 12171 bp, 11 predicted proteins | sample CB4_SCM_MG_FD_204452 | JGI IMG/M metagenome (GOLD analysis project Ga0302127, IMG submission 204452) | Marine microbial communities from Western Arctic Ocean, Canada - CB4_SCM | ecosystem: Environmental > Aquatic > Marine > Oceanic | place: Canada: Western Arctic Ocean | collected 2017-09-24
CAAGCATCTGAAAGGCGCTCTCGAATCGTTCATCGATAGCTGGCATTGCGGCCATTTATGTTAAAACCTTCCTGCGAAATTGGGCTACTCTGGGCACTGCTGGACTGCCCATCGTTACATTTAAGCAACCGTAACGACGTCGCGCAGGTCTTCTAGGGGTCGTTTGTGATAACGGTCACGCAATTTCTGATCGGTAGCCAGAAACTGTGACCTTTTAGTCACCACTCAGTGGCGGTCACCCGGTTCCAGCCATTCGGAACCCGAATTTCCAACTCAAAATGAACGACTTGCCAGCGCTGCCTGCACTTTACGTAAATAATTACGATTGACTATTATTATCCGGTGACTTTAGTCCATTTTGGACAGTCGATCAGGTTCTCGATTTCGACGATGGCGGCATTCGAACTCCGCTCCACGGAGTCGCCGATCGGCATCAAGAATCTTAGTCACACTATTTTACATTTCAGCGTAGAATTCTACATCGAATTATTACGAACAGCGAGCAGAAACACTGGTGTCAGACGGTTCAGAAAAATCTATTCAGAAAAGAATCTACGAACTACAAGTGGAGCATCGTGATCTCGATGTTGTTGTCGACCGATTGTCATCACAACACGATGCCGACCAACTAATGGTGCGGCGCCTAAAGATTCGGAAGCTGCGGCTTAAGGATCAGATTTCTATACTAAAGAGCGAGTTAATCCCAGATTTAGATGCTTAACATTAACTGGATTACTTTGCCTATTTTCTCATCATGACTGTAGCAGACGACACTATTCAAAGCCGGTTGGCGCTCCTAATACCGATCAATAACCTCGGTCTGCAGCAGCAAGAACAGATGCTAAATTCCGCAAAACTTTGGGAATTTAAGAAAAAAGAGACAATTTTTACCCAGGGAGATCGGGACAACTGGTCGTTCTACGTTACCGAAGGCGAAATCGAGCTCTATGCCGATGATCAGCTGATAAAACGAGTGACTGGAGGAGAAGGTGCTTCTTTCCACGCGCTCGCTCAACTCCGGCCGCGCCAAATGTCGGCCCGAGCAAAAACGAAGGCAAAAGTACTGCGAGTCAATCGCGGGTTACTCGACCGCCTACTGAGCGTCGAAGAACGTCCTGTCGCTTCACAACCCGATATCGAAGTCACCGAACTAGAAGTTAGCGCGTCCGGTCATTGGATAGCTGAGATGCTCCAATCCGATTTGTTCGCCCACATACCGCCGTCAAATATCCACAAACTACTGGAAACAATCGAAACGGTGGCGTTTAACGAAGGCGACGTCGTCATAGAACAAGGTTCACCTGGGGACTATTACTATGCGATTCAATCGGGCCGCTGTGAGGTCCTACGCGCTGGAAAAACCGGAAAATCGCTCAAGCTCGCGGAGTTAGAAACCGGCATGTGATTCGGCGAAGAAGCGTTAGTCTCAAATGCGAAACGTAACGCAACCGTCAAAATGCTTAGCGACGGCGAACTCGCGCGCCTAACGAAAGAAGATTTCATCGAGCTCATCAGGACTCCCGTGTTGCGCGGAGAATCGTTACAGGAATCGCGCGAGCGAGTGAACTCCGGCGCACTATGGTTAGACGTACGATTTCCGGAGGAACACACGGCTGATGGCTTGACCGATAGTCTAAACATTCCGCTGAGTAGCCTTCGCGCGTCGCACGGAGAATTGAATAAAGATCTGCCGTATGTTGTGTACTGCGACACTGGCGGGCGTAGTTCTGCGGCCGCATTTTTACTTACACAAGAAGGATTCGAAGTTTCATACGTCGTCGGAGGAGCTATTGACGAGGTTGCTACGAATAAAATCGCTGATTCGCAATCAATTCCGGAGCAGGCGCGCGTCGAACCTGCTCCGCTAAAGAAAACTCAACAGCTCGGGCAATTCGCTTCGCCGAAACAAGACGAAATCGTAGAGGCTGATATCCGCGCTCAATCCTTGGCTGCTGGTCTAGAGAAAGCTAATTTTCAGATTGAACAAGCCAAACGTGTTGTGGCGCAAGCCGAAGCGGCAAAACGCGACGCGGATCGGGTAGTTGCCGAGAAACTCCAAAAAGAACGCTCCAAAATCGATCGTGAGTCGGCTGCTAGGCAGGCAGAATTGGTTGAAGCGCAACGGCTGAAGGACGAAGTTGCAGCAAGACTCCGAGAGGAACGTGCCGATATCGATCGCGAGTCGGCAGCTACGCACGCAAAATTGGTTGAAGCGCAGCGTCTCAAGGGTGAAATCGAACGTCAGCAAGTGCTTGCGGCGGAAATAGCTCGCAAACGCCATCAAGAACAAGAAGACCGCACGGCCGCACTGGAACGGGAGGCCGATGCACGACTCCAGGAAGACGAAAAGAGAATAGAAGAGCTGTATCGGAAACAAGCAGAAGGGCTCGATTCTCTTGCGCAACAGCGCGAAAAATCAGAATCGGATATTAAGCAAGCTTGGGAAGAAATCGAAACCGAATCGACTATCTCAAAGGAACGACTCGAAGCGGCAAAAGAGCTCGAAGCTGAGCTCATGCGCATGGAAAAAGAAAGTGCCTTGGAGCTAGAGGCGAAAGAGCGTGAAATGCGCGCGACCCTTCAGGCCGAGTTGGACGTCGAGCGACGCAAACTTGAGGCGGAATTTGCGCGCACAGCGGAAGAAATCGACCGGGCAAAACGTGAACAAGCAGAAGCAGCAAAAATAGCCGCCGCAGCGAAAGCAAAGCAAATCATCGAAGAATACAAGCAAAGCCAGGAGGCCCTGCAGGCCGAGCAAGCAGAAAAGCTACTGGCTGGAAGAAGGCAAATCGAAATTGACGCCGCGAGGCTAAAAACACAACTCGAACAAGCTGCCGAGACACGTCAGGACGCGGAGAGCATAAAACGCGAAGCCGAACGTCAACTAGCCCAAACGCGGCATCGTCGCGACGTTACGGAGGCGAGTTTACACGAAGAAATTGCGGCTATAGAAGAACGCGCGCGTGCGGCAACAGAACGATTGCGCAGCGCCGTCGCACAGGAGAATAGCGCAGAATACGAGCACCTAGAATCTGAACTACGACTCGAGCGAACATATGGAACGAAAAACGAAATTAATTTGCTCTTGCAGAAAGAGCTCGACGAGTGGGTGGAAGAACAAGAAAGAGTGCAGGAATCTACCAGCTGGCGTGAGGAAATCGAGAAACAAGTAAGCCAAACCGAGCGAATCAAACATCGAGCCGTACAAGCGCAGCGTGACAACACCCGCTATGACTCCGATCTGCTAGATGAAATCGCGGTTCAGCTTAGCGGTGATCCATAGCAGGGAGAGCGGTAACGTTCTGCGCCCAAAAAGGGGTTGATTTTGTAGGATCAGCGGACAATCCCAGGCGCGAGGAATTAACCGGGCCGGGCTTGGCCAAGTCATGCTGTCCGACGTACAGATTCCAAAACTTCGCCGCCGTCGAAATGTTCATAAAGTTTTTCGTCGAAAAACTGATCAACAATGTGCTGCGCTTTCGGGCGCAAGTCGAGGAAGTTGATACCCATTACGCATCTCGGGTCGTCTGGAACTGTGGTTAAATAGGTAAGGCTTCCGCCGGCCGACAAAGTAACCGCCCCGGTAGACAGGGGTATCGCGATGGCGATTTGTACGATCGAGGAGTTGTCCGGAGATATTTTGCCGCCGTTAGGGTGGAGGATTTGCGCGGTCGCGGTGTTGCAACGGATCTGTATACCGCCTGGGCCGACATTCACCAATTTAGCCGCGCAATGCTGTCCGCTCGCGTTCCGGAACGCGACTGGAATATCGAGCGCGAGCCGCGGGTAGCGGCGCTGTTCGTCGAGTTTTTCGACCAGCTTCCAGGCAACAGCGGCTTTTTCCATTTCGGGCGATCTTGGTTTTTTCATGTCTTCTCAATCTCCGCAAACTGATGTTGATTTGAGGGCAAGCGTAGACCAGATGATATGTATGTTGCCGGATACAGTTCTCATTCTTCCACACACGGACGTGCAGCTAACAGTCGTTCACAAACTTGTTCCAGTTTCGCCGGATCAGAACGTCTCAATGCCTTGATCGGCGCACGAGGACGGATTGGACTGGACGATGTAACATGGTCGTCGAATCGCGAAGAGCTTGAACGGACAGCGAGAAGCATTGATTCCAGTACTAAAACTGGGGGTGTTTTGACCAGGCGCAATCAGTGATTTCGGCGAGAAAGTCATCAATCCTAATCGGATTGGCCATGTTGGTGGTTCACAGTCGAACGACATGCATTACAATATGCGCCCAACACAAATATTTGAGAGGTTCCATGTCAAACAACCGATTTGCGGGCACAGATACGTACGTCGCCACGGAAGACCTGATGATGGCTGTCAATGCGGCGATCACTCTTGAACGTCCACTGTTGATCAAAGGCGAACCCGGCACTGGCAAGACGATGCTGGCCGAAGAGGTCGCGAACTCGTTAGGCGCCCCTCTAATTCAATGGCATATCAAATCCACAACGAAAGCCGCCAAGGGCTTATACGAATACGATGCGGTGGCCCGTCTAAGAGATTCTCAACTCGGCGACGACCGCGTGAAAGACATTCGAAATTATATCCTACAAGGAAAATTGTGGGAGGCGTTTTCGATGGACAAACAACCGGTGTTGCTAATTGATGAAATCGACAAAGCTGACATCGAATTCCCGAATGATTTGTTACAAGAACTCGATCGTATGGAGTTTTACGTCTACGAAACCAAGGAAACGATTAAAGCGGTCCAAAGACCGATCATCATCATCACGAGTAATAACGAGAAAGAACTTCCCGATGCATTTTTGCGTCGCTGCTTTTTTCACTACATTCAATTCCCAGATTCAGACACAATGGATACGATTGTTAAGGTCCATTTCCCGGATATCAAGAAACGTCTGCTGGCTGAGGCCATGGAATGCTTTTTCGAGTTGCGTGAACTACCCGGTTTGAAGAAAAAACCCTCCACCTCTGAACTTCTTGATTGGATCAAACTATTAATCGCAGACGACATTCCGCCTGAAGCCTTGCGTGAGAAAGACTCGCGTAAAGCAATTCCGAAACTCTACGGCGCGCTATTGAAGAACGAACAAGATATGCATTTGTTCGAGCGTCTAGTATTTATGTCGCGACATTCCGGTGCTAACTGAGCTCTTTTACAATCTGCGCAAAGCGCAGATACCGGTTTCAATAACCGAGTATTTGATGCTTCTTAGCGCATTGGATCACCATTTAGCTGGCTATAGCGTCGATTCGTTCTACTATTTGGCCCGCTCCGCTCTTGTAAAAGACGAACGGTTCTTCGATCGCTTCGATACGATTTTCACTGATTACGTCAGTGGCAGGGAATCGGTATTCGACGAAATTGTCGGAGAAGTCCCGCTCGAATGGCTTAAGCAGCAGAAAGAACTCAATCTTAGCGACGAAGAGAAGGCGCTAATTGAAAGTTTGGGTGGCTGGGACAAGTTAATGGAGACGCTACGTGAGCGTCTAGCCGAGCAGAAGAAGGAACACCACGGCGGCAGTAAGATGATCGGCACCGGCGGCACCTCACCATTCGGTTCGGGCGGATACAATCCCGAAGGCGTTCGAATCGGCAACGAAGGGAAGCGACAAGGCCGAGCAGTAAAAGTTTGGGAACAACGCAATTTTGCAAACTTAGATGACCAGCTTGAACTAGGTACCCGAAATATAAAAATCGCGTTACGCCAACTACGGCGCTTCGCGCGCGAAGGAGCGGAGGAAGAACTCGATCTCGACGATACCATTTCGTCTACCGCGCGTAATGCCGGTTACTTAGACATTAAAATGGTACCGGAGCGCCACAACACGATAAAAGTGCTACTTTTTCTAGATGTCGGCGGCTCGATGGATCCATATGTAAAAGTTTGCGAAGAGCTATTCTCTGCTGCCAAATCGGAGTTTAAACACCTCGAATATTATTACTTCCACAACTTTATCTACGAGTCAGTCTGGAAGGACAACCAACTCCGTTCGAACGTTCGCGTCCCAACGACACAAGTGATGAACAAGTTCAGCGCAGACCACAAAATCGTATTCGTTGGCGATGCGACCATGAGTCCGTATGAGATCATGGCCGTCGGTGGAAGCGTCGAACACTGGAATGAAGAGCCTGGGGCTAATTGGATGGCTCGGATGATGGCCTTATATCCGTATGCGGTTTGGTTAAATCCGCAGCCGGAAGATTACTGGGGTCATATTCCGTCCATTACCATGACAAAAGAACTCATTTCCGATCGAATGTTCCCGCTGACAGTTGACGGACTTGAACGCGCGATGAAAGCGCTGAAGAAATCCCACTAAAGCGCCCGGAGCCGTGCGTCGGCGAACGCTATTGCGAACCATTGCTGCGCTGTGTCTAACTAGTGCGATCGTTGCTGCCGCGCAAATAGCCGAGGCGGCGTTACAACCGACGCAACTCGGCGTGATCGTTAACGACGCAGACCCCCAGAGTGTTGCTATTGGTAAGTACTATGCCGAACGCCGTCGAATACCCGCCGATAACGTTATTCATATTAGTTTCCGCTCCGATAAACCGGTACTTGACGCTGCCGTGTTCAAAGAAATCTATCAACATGTTCGAGCACAATCGAAACAAACCATACAAGCCTACGCGTTGACCTGGGCATCGCCCTATCGAGTCAATTGCATGTCTATCACCTCTGCATTCACATTCGGGTATGCGAAACGTTATTGTGCCAAGGGCTGCACCGCGACCGCGCCAAACCCTTATTTTGATAGCGATAGCGAGCGGCCAATGGACGACTATGGTATCCGTCCAACGATGTCGATCGCTGCGCGCACATTCGAAAACGCAGCGTTTCTTATAGATCGGGGCGTTCAATCAGATTTTACAAAACCGCGGGCGAGCGCCTATCTCGTTGTTACCGGCGATAAAGCCAGAAGTACCCGCGCAACAGATTATTTCAACGCCAGACGCAGTTCGGCCATGCAAATTCCCGTTAAAATCGTACGCGCCGAAGGGATCCGTGATGTATTCGATGTCATGTTTTATTTTACCGGCATTCGGAGCGTCCCCTTTCTGGATTCGCTGGGATTCTTACCGGGCGCGCTAGGCGATCATTTGACATCTTCCGGCGGTAAGATGCCCGACAGTAGTCAAATGAGCGCAATGAGGTGGCTTGAGGCGGGCGCCACCGGTAGCTTCGGCACGGTGGTCGAACCGTGTAATTTTCCGCAAAAATTTCCGAGCGCGAAGATCGCTATGAAGCACTATTTAGCCAGAGATTCATTGATAGAGGCGTACTGGAAGAGTGTCGCATGGCCCGGCCAGGGTATCTTCATCGGCGAGCCGCTGGCTAAGCCGTATGCCGATATGCCCTCGATTAAATCGATGCAGCCTGCGGGAACTTTACTAAATGACTGATAAAATTGAGACGCACAATTCGCCCGCTCGCTGGTGGCCGATTATTGTTTTCTTAGTTCTGCTGGTTGCCGCGGTTCCGTGGTACTGGCCAGATTCCGATCACAGCATCATTTTCGGTGTACCTGCTTGGGTGGCGTTGGCGGTTCTCGTTTCACTATTTGCGTCAATTTTCACCGCCTGGTTACTTTTTAGGCCGTGGCCCGGCGAATCGTCCGAATCGACTACGTGCCCAGGCCCGGAGCGCGAATAGGCCATGAGCGGCTTACTTCCTTTTGGCCCTGGTGCGTGGGTTTTTATCAGCTTGTACCTGCTCTCGCTAATTGGCATTGGTCTGCTTGGAAAACGCGCACGAAAAGAGAATTCGTTAAACGATTTCTATCTAGCCGGCGCGGGTTTCGGCGCTCCCGTTTTATTTCTTACTTTGTTCGCCACGCAGTATAGCGGGAACACTTTCTTCGCTTTCACAGGCGCGACGTATCGAATCGGATACGCATGGATCACTAGCTTACATTTCATGACTGCGATCGTCGTGTGCTACTTCATCTATGCGCCGCGATTGTTTGTCCTCGCGAAAGCACGAAACTATGTAACCCCGAGTGACTACGTCCAGGACAGATTTCGCAACAACGTTCTAACCGTTATCGTGACGCTAACGCTCATCGTCGTATTGTGTAATTTTCTGCTCGCGCAATTAATGGCCATGGGTCGCGCCATGCAAGGGCTCTCCCAGATCGATCAGGACACCGCGTATATCGGTGGCGTAATTGTATTGGCGCTCATTATGGTGATCTACGGAACCTTAGGTGGATTGCGGGCCGTCGCATGGACCGACGCAATTCAGGGAGTAATCCTAATGTTCGGATTCGCGATATTGCTCCTATTATTGTTCGACCTATACGGCCCGTTAGTCAACGCCACCAACGTGCTTATGGCCCAAGACCTGACCTCTGGAACTCGCAAAACATTACCCCCGAACGCGCTTCAATGCCGCGAATGGCTGAGCTATATTTTAACGGTTGGATTTGCCGGTTCGCTTTACCCGCAGGCGATTCAACGTATCTATGCGGCACGCTCCGCCATTGCGTTACGTCGAAGTCTAAGCATCATGGCGTTCATGCCATTGCCAACGATGATCATTGCCGTGATTGCCGGCATTATGGCGGCTGCGTATATTCCTGGACTTGAAGGTGCAGCATCAGACCAGGTTTTTGGGCGTGTACTGCGCGAGATCCAAGCGCACTCGACCATTGGATATGGGGTCGTTGTTGTTCTCTTGTCTGCCGTGCTTGCTGCGATGATGTCGACCGCAGATTCCGCGTTATTATCGATCTCATCGATGTTTACTAAAGACATTTATGCACGTTTTATCCGCCCGGATTCCAGTCAGGTACATCTAACCGCAGTTGCGAAATCCTGCTCTTGGATAACGATTGCGCTGCTAGTTGGCCTCGCTATCGCGTTGCGGTATCACGCCTCACTCGTCGCCCTGATGGATCGAAAACTCGATTTATTGATCCAGATGGTGCCGATATTTATGGTCGGTCTCCGCTGGCCCGGATTGCGTGCTGGACCTGTTCTGATTGGGTTATGTACGGGGATTTTACTCGCAATGCTGTTGGCCTTTGGCGGTTTTGATTTTGTACAAAAAGGCAAAATTGCCGGTTTTCACCCGGGTCTGGTCGCCGTCCTCCCTAATCTCGCTATCGCAATACTTGGTTCACGTTGGGTCAACGCAAGGGCTACCTGACGTAAAACGTCACTTGTTAATTTTATTTGTCACCCTGGCCCGACAACCGCGCCGCACCATCCCAAACGCCACTGCGTCCTAAACGCCAACTCGATCACACATCGATTGGCAGAATTTGAACCGCATCTCACTTTCAGCCGCTTAAAACTCCGATACAGTCAATTGGAACGCAAATTGCCTTTATTCAGGTAATAAAAATTAATTACCCACTGGAGAGGCGCTAGCAATGAACGTCATGTATCAAATCAATCCTGAAGTTGTCGAGTACAGCGGATACGTCGATTTAAACGGGCAGTACATTCCGTTTTCAATGGCCGACGACGTATTTACCCGGGCACGGGCTATCGGTGCACGTGTTCTGTTGCGATTAGAGCTCGATGAGGAACAAGAACTCACGGGAATTTTTTATACTAATGACACCGGCTTGTGTGCTTAATAAACGTAATTATGCTCGAATACACGGACGTTTCTCGATCGCGCCAAAGCTCGTAGGCGCCGCAAGACAACAAATAAAGGCGAAACTGAGTCTAATCGAAGCATCGATACCCGCTGCTATCATGCACTCTTATGATGCCCGGCGGATACAGAAACGACACAAGCTATCGCGTGATAGTCGCGGCCGTCCTACTAATTTTAACCGGCTGTTCAGACTCCGCTTCTCGCTACCACCCGCTAGATACTAGGTCGTGGTGGGACTACGAAACACAAACAACAATCCTCGAAAAATCGCAGCGCCAACGCTTGCTGATAACCAACCTCGGTAGCGGCGTCTATGGCGGCGACAACATCGTTATCCAACGACAATCATCAGGACAAGAGATTTATCTAAGCCTAACTCCAAGTGCTATCGAACAGGTCGGCATTCGAAGTCGGACCAAAGTCACGCCCTCCTCTTGCAGAAATATCATTCTGCCTACCGATATTGAAGTTGGCGCCTCGTGGTTAGCGAAATCTAGACTCGCGCTGATCGAAAGTCGCACATTCGCACGACAGGACAAGCTGCGCAATTTCGATCTACCAATTGAACTAACTTTCACGATAACGGCAATCGACGACGTCATCGACATACCTGCGGGACGATTTGACCGATGTATTCAAATTCAAGCTAACGGGACCCGCAGATCGTGGAAACGCCAGAGCTAAGGTTTATGTTCAACACCGCCAATGGTTTTCACCCGGGGTTGGATTGGCAAAGTCCGCGCGCGAAGAAACATCTGCCAGTCCATTCCTTACCGCCGGCTTCTACACTCAGGAATTGTTACGTTACGAGCGGTAATCTTTCGACCGGGACCAAGCGGATTGAAGTAATTTGCGCCACCAGGGAATCAAAATGCAACTGACGCTTGTCGATTTTCGTCGCCTGTTATAGGCTCGCGCCGTGCTTGAGCCGAGAGCTCTGTGCGATCCACCGAAAACCGAGACCATCATGACCCCGAATGACTTAAACACCTACGCAGAACAAGGCTTCAATCGGGTCGCAGTGACTCGTCGGGTTCTTGCGGATATGGATACGCCCTTGAGCGCGTATTTGAAACTTGCTGCAATGCCTTTTACCTATTTATTAGAATCTGTTGAAGGCGGAGAAAAATGGGGCAGATATTCAATCATCGGTTTGCCGGCGAAAACTGTACTGAGCGCGAAGAACAGCGAATTAACGATTTCCACTCATGGCAAAATCGTTGAACAAGTTGTGACATCCAATCCCTATGAATTTGTGCGCGGCTACCTTGCTCGGTTTAAAGCTCCACATGACGAGGTCACTTCCCGATTCGCTGGCGGGCTAGTCGGCTATTTCGGTTATGACACGGTTCGCTATGTCGAGCCGAAACTTAGCGAATCAACCCCCTGCGATGATCTCGAAACACCCGATATCCTCTTAATGCTGTCGGATGAATTTGTCGTGTTCGACAATCTAAAGGGCGAAATCCAATTCGTATGTTATGTCGATCCTGCGGCGCCTGGGGCACTTGAAGAAGCGAACGCAAAACTCACACGTCTTGGCGAAAAACTCGCTCAGCCGCTGCCAAAACAATCCGACGAATATGTCGTCAATTGCTCCCAACCACCCGAGTTCGTTTCCGAATTTGGACATGATTCATTCGTCCGCGGCATTGAAAAAATCAAGCAATACATCCTCGAAGGCGACGTAATGCAAGTTGTATTGGCGCAGCGTCTGTCGACGGATATCGCTGCGCCGCCAGTCAATGTGTACCGAGCATTACGCCACTTGAATCCTTCGCCCTATTTATACTTTATGGACATGGGGGATTTTCAAATTGTCGGATCTTCTCCTGAAGTTTTCGTTCGTCTCGAAGGCAAAACAATAACCACTCGGCCACTCGCTGGGACTAGGCCTCGAGGTCAAACGATTGAGGAAGATGAAAAACTTGAGAAAGATCTATTGTCGGATCCAAAAGAGCTCGCGGAACATTTAATGCTGATAGACCTTGGACGCAACGACGTTGGCAAAGTTGCCTCGACGGGGACAGTCAAGGTTACTGAGAAAATGGTTATCGAAAAATATTCGAACGTTATGCATATATCATCGAACATTGAAGGTGAAATTGAAGCCGGTAATGACGCGATTGATGTGCTGCGCGCGACTTTACCCGCTGGCACGCTCTCCGGTGCGCCTAAGATAAGGGCGATGCAAATCATCGACGAACTGGAACCGTTAAAGCGAGGTATCTATGGCGGCGCCGTCGGATACATATCGTGGAACGGCAACATGGACACCGCGATCGCAATACGGACTGCGGTAATTGCAAATAAAAAACTGTTCATCCAAGCCGGCTGCGGCGTCGTCGCGGATTCTATTCCGGAAGCGGAGTGGGATGAAACAATGAATAAAGGGCGCGCAATGTTTCGCGCCGTTGCATTGGCCGAGCGCGGCTTACGCCACGAAGCAGACGGTTCCTAACGAGACTGTAATTATTTCTGTGTAACTGCAGTTTAGTTACGTGTAGTCCACGAGGCGGTCTTCGAACTCGATGGTAAAGCGGTTAAGGGCGTTTCGCCAGTTGCGTATGGGCAT
>Ga0302127_10002058_pt1 | contig 12160 bp, 11 predicted proteins | sample CB4_SCM_MG_FD_204452 | JGI IMG/M metagenome (GOLD analysis project Ga0302127, IMG submission 204452) | Marine microbial communities from Western Arctic Ocean, Canada - CB4_SCM | ecosystem: Environmental > Aquatic > Marine > Oceanic | place: Canada: Western Arctic Ocean | collected 2017-09-24
GCTCGGGCTCTAACTTGCTCCGGCTGATGCTGGTGCAGGCCGGCATTGCAGTACCCCATCCTGCGCACCTTCTCGCCCGTATGATGCCCCTGGTGGCGTCTTCTGTCGCCCGAGCGCGCTTTAAAGATCGGCCCGCGGTGGTTATTCTTTTGGCTGGCGTGCTAGGGTGGTTTGTGTTTGAACAGGGAACGCTCAGGTCAGGGCGATAACCCGGCGGTCCCTCGCCTTTTCATTGTCGGCCATGGTGGTTGCGGCACCGGCCATGTTTTGTGCTGAATATTACGTAACTGAACAACATTTCAAGCCGGGAAAAATCTAATGCCCTTAAGTCAGATCCACCCCCATGGCGGTGAACTAAAACATCTGCTGGCTTCTGAAAAAGAGGCAGAGCAACTTAAGGCCAAGGCTCTGGAGTGGACATCGCTAACGCTGTCTGAGCGCCAGGTTAACGAGCTTGAGCTGATTTTGAATGGTGGTTTTTCGCCGCTTGACGGCTATATGACCGAGGCGGATTATCGTTTGGTCTTATCCGACATGCGGTTAGCGGATGGCACGTTGTTTCCCATGCCGGTTTGTCTGGATGTCTCTTTCGAATTTGCCGAAAATCTGCAACCGGGTAACCATATTGCTTTACGCGATCATGAGGGCCTCATGTTAGCGGTGCTAGAGGTCAGTGAGATCTGGCAGGTTGATATTCAACAAGAAGCCCAGTCTGTCTATGGCACAACCTCTCTCGCGCATCCAGGTGTCAGGTTGTTTATGGAAAACCGACACTCTGTATGCCTGTCCGGCAAGGTCAATGGTTTAGAACTGCCGCTTCATTTTGATTTTGAATTTGCCCGTAATACGCCACAGGAATTACGCGAGCATTTCCAGCGCATGGGCTGGACCAACGTAGTTGCCTTTACCACCAGTGAGCCGATGCATCGTTTGCAGCGTCAGGTTACCCTCGATGTCGCCAGAGAACTCCAGGCCAATGTTCTGATCCACCCATTACTGGGCGAGGACCAACCAGGAGATATGAATCGTTTTGCCCGGGTGCGGGGCTACCGCGAGATTGTGCGTAAATATCCGCATCAATTGGGCATATTGTCGCTGCTGCCATTGTCACGGCGCTCAGCCGGACCTAAAGAAGCGTTATGGCACGCGATCATCAACCAGAACTACGGGTGCTCTCACCTGATCGTTGGGCCGCAACACGCATCGCCCAAAGATGTTGAAGAGGCTGGATTCTACGAGCCGTTTGCGGCCCAGCAACTGGTATCTGCTTATCAAGACAAACTTGGAATCACCATGGTGCCCACGGATGAATACGTGTATGCGCCCTCTAGGAAAATGTTCCTGCCAAAGCAAAAGATCGACCAATCAGCTGAAGAGGTTTTGTCTTTAACACGCAGGCAGATGCGGCAGCTCTTGCTTAAGGGAGAGTCTTTGCCTGAGTGGTTTACGTACCCGGATATTGAGCGGGAGTTGGCCACTGTTTATCCATCTCGCGAGAAGATTGGCTTCACGCTGTTTTTTACTGGCCTGTCAGGGTCGGGCAAATCCACCTTGGCCCGCATGATCCATTCACGCCTGATTGAAGAAGGGGGTCGCCCGGTGACCTTGCTCGACGGCGATGTGGTGCGTTTGAATCTGTCCAGTGAATTGGGATTTTCAAAAGAACACCGAAACTTGAATATCCGTCGCATCAGTTTTGTTGCCAATGAGATAACAAAAAATGGTGGTATTGCCATCTGCGCACCGATCGCGCCCTATACACAGATGCGCCGAGGTGCGCGTGAGCTGATTGATCAGCACGGTGCATTTATCGAAATACATGTCTCTACACCGCTTAAGGTCTGTGAGGCGAGAGACAGAAAGGGCCTGTATGCCAAGGCGAGGCAGGGCATTATTCCGGAATTTACCGGCATCAGCGATCCTTACGACGAGCCAGAGCACCCGGAGTTAAGAGTTGACACCAGTCAGGGCACGCCAATGGAGCAAGCTCAGAAAATCATGCTCTACCTGATTAGAGAAGGTTTTCTGGGTAACGATAAAGAGGAATTGTGAACGATGGATATGCAGGCAGTTGTCGATGTGGCCCGTACAGCCGGATCTAAGATTCTAAAGGTCTATGCGCGTGATGATTTTGGTACACGACTTAAATCAGATGATAGTCCGCTGACAGAAGCCGATCTGGCCGCGCATCATGAAATTGTTGAAGGGCTGACCCGGTTAGATTCATTGATCCCCGTATTGTCCGAGGAAGCGGCTCTTGTCAGTTGGGAGGAGCGTCGTCAATGGGTGCGGTACTGGCTGGTTGACCCACTTGATGGGACTAAGGAATTTATCAAGCGTAATGGCGAATTCACGGTCAACATTGCCTTGGTAGAGAATCATCAGGCAGTCCTGGGCGTGGTTTATGCACCAGTACTGAATGTGACCTATTACGGCGATGATAGGGGCGCGTTTAAGCTGGAAGGGTCGGCTATTGAGGATGCGGTTGCGATCAAGGTCAAACCGCATCAACCTGGCGAGATCTGGAAAGTAGTCGGCAGTCGCTCACATGCCGGTGATTCACTGGTTTCGTTTCTTGAGGCACTGGGTAAGCATGAGATGGTATCGATGGGCAGCTCCCTTAAATTGTGTCTGGTAGCTGAAGGCGCAGCACATATTTATCCGCGCCTCGGTCTTACGTCTGAGTGGGATACCGCCGCCGCACATGCTGTGGTGACGGCAGCCGGTGGCCAGATTGTTATTGCCGATAGCGATAAACCTTTGCAGTACAACACCAAGGAATCGCTGCTAAATCCATTTTTCATTGTAAGGCCAGGCTCGTGTGTGGGTTAACGAAGATCAGACAGTCTTTCTTCATCGCCATTCCCAACCAGACAGTGTTTTGAGTTTATGGGAACCTGGGTTGGTCGGTATATAGTTAAACCCACTTCCTTTGTTATCCAGGATGATCATTGGTGTGCTTGTTATTGTTACTATGGCCGTTACGGACAAGGGGAGTTATTTGAAACAGCTAGCAGCAAAGCCTCAGTTCTGATCTAGTCAGAGTAGCAATTTTCTCGCAAACTGGCTTGGTTGCCGCTTGGACCGGTTCCATTGTATTAGCGTGTGATTTGTACGTTAGGTCGAAAACTGGCGATATCCATCATCATAGTCGCCCTGTAATACTCCGGTAGAGTTTGTTCCCAGCCCGTCTTTTCGTCATTGCCCGCCAGTTGTGCGACTTAACCCACCGGGAGTTCTTTTTGCAGCGCCCTCGTAGGCCCGGTTTGCCAAAGGTGTGTTGGATGGAGAATTCGAGACCATCCCGGCACCTATGCCCGATAAACCTGTGGCCTAAGACCAGGTGCATTTCGCTAACGCCGTTGTGTGCATCGATGGGTTGTAAGAGTAAATAATTAATAAAAACATCTGGCTGCCGGTTTTGGATGCGAACCAGCTGAGCTGGCTGACCGCAATATGGTCCGACAGTACCCGGACCGCTCTGACGACCAATTTCTTTCTGATCGGATTGCTAAAGACGGAAACAGTTCAGAGTGTCAGTCTCCGGATATATCATTCGAAGTTCGCGGCTATGCCGGTAGGTGTGGACGTTGACATCTTCTAGATAAAAAAAGACCCCGGAAAGTGCCGGGGTCATAATATAGGAGGAGGATAGTAAGTTCTTAGTATGCATCGGGTGATGTCAAGATAGCGTGATTGTCGCGTCGCCTCAGTACGCACACACTGGGCAAATTCTTTTTTTATGACTATTTCCCAAAACTATTTATTTGTTTCCATACGCCAGATAACTACGCCAGCCTTTACCTCCAGCACTGATGTCATGAATGGCGTCATGCGGGTCAAAATACTCTGGATTTGTGCCTGCGTATCTTCGGCCGCAGCCTCGCTTGCATAGCGTGATCACAGAAAATTCATGTTGTATCAACAGGCTGTTCACAAGGCTCGAGTCATATTACTATTACTTTCACATCAAGGAATTTTAAGTCATGAAATTTAAAGTATTTTTTGTAACTCTTATCACAGCAGTTGCTATGGGTCCGCTTGCGATGTCAGTAAACGCATCTTCGTGCTATCACGCGAATTCTGGTGATGGTGAGACTATCGTGGATAAAGCAAAGACTAACGGTAATTTCTCGACTCTTCTAGCGGCAGTGAGCGCAGCAGGACTCGAAGACGCACTTAGAGGCGATGGTCCTTTCACCTTATTTGCGCCAACAGACACAGCCTTCGCTGCCTTGCCAGACGGCACCATGGAAGATCTGCTCAAGCCCGAGAACATTGACCAGCTGAAAGCGATACTGACTTACCACGTTGTACCCACCAGTATGATGTCAGGTCAGATAATGACGGGCGACAATCTGTTGCGCACGATCAAGGGAAACACGCTGATCGTTGCCAAAGAATACGGTGATGTTACGGTCGGTACGGCGCAGGTTATCGCGACCGATATCAAGGCCAGCAATGGCGTGATCCATGTGATCGACAGTGTACTGTTGCCTAAGATGTAACTCACAGCAAGATCAGAAAAACCGGGGCATGCCCCGGTTTTTCGCCTTCAGTGGGTAGGTAGCGCTACACACGACAGACCCAGTCACGTTGATCATCGTGAGACACAAGTTTTGTCGTTATTCTCCTGTGGACACTGATCTAGGTTTGACTGGGGTGATAGCCCAACGTTGATTTCGAAGATTACACTACGATATTTCTCATTGGGACAGCCTGTCCTAGCCCTGTTAGGTAGGCAGAGGTTTATGACAGCAGTTGATAACAACGAACAGAGACTGGCCGAGGTGGGTGCTTGGTTGCACGGTGCCGCACGTGTGGTGGCGCTGACCGGCGCCGGTATCTCCACGGCCTCGGGTATTCCTGATTTTCGTGGGCCTCAAGGGTTGTGGACGCGCGACCCAGAAGCAGAAAAACTCTCGGATATTCGTTATTACGTTAGCGACCCGGTGATTCGGCGCAAGGCCTGGCAGGCGCGGCGTGATTCGCCGGTATGGCAGGCAAGCCCGGGGGCAGGGCACTATGCGTTGGCGCGGCTCGAGCAAAGCGGCCGTCTGCATACTCTGGTGACCCAGAATATCGACGGCCTGCATCAGTTGGCCGGCAGTGCCGATGAGCGGGTGATCGAGATTCATGGCACGCTGCGCCAGGTCGCGTGCCTGCAATGTAGTTACCGAGTTGCCATGGCCGTTGTGCTTAAGCGTTTGGCCGATGGTGAAGAAGATCCTGATTGCCCCGACTGCGGTGGGATTTTGAAATCCGCTACGATCTCCTTTGGCCAATCGCTGGTGGCTAAAGATCTTGCCCGCGCCGAGCAGGCTGCGCGCGAGTGCGATCTGCTACTGGCTGTGGGTTCTACGCTGTCGGTTTTTCCAATCGCGGGTCTGGTGCCTCTGGCTCGTAAGGCTGGTGTCCGGGTGGTGATCATCAATGCGGAGTCCACCGCGATGGATGACCTTGGCGATGCCGTGCTTATGGGTGACATCGAGTTACTATTGCCGCAGCTGATCGCTCAAAGCGAGAACCGATGATAAAAATACAGGTCAAGGTCTGTTGCATGGCGTCTGCGGTCGAGGCCCGCCTTGCGGTAGCGCTTGGTGCCGATGCGGTAGGCCTGGTGGGGCATATGCCCTCGGGCCCCGGGGTCATCGGCGTGGCAGTAGCGGCCCAGATTGCCAAAGAGGTGCCTTGCGGTACCGACACTTTTTTATTAACCAGCGCAACGCGTGCAAAGGAGATCGCTCAGGATCTTGCCGTGTGCCCGGCCAGCGCGGTGCAGATCGTGCGCCACATTGATCCAGGGGAGTATCCGGAGTTGATCGAGGCCGCACCGCAGGTACGCCGGATCCAGGTGGCGCATATTGAGGACGAGGGCGCGTTGGATCTGCTCGCGCGCTACGAGCCGTTTGTAGATGCTTTTTTACTGGATTCCGGTAAGACTTTCGGGGCAGACCAACAGTTTGGTGGTACCGGGGCTACGCATAACTGGACTATCAGCCGGCGCTTTGTCGAGAATACCGACATTCCTGTCTATCTCGCCGGCGGCTTAAACAGCGCCAACGTCTTCGAGGCAATTACCCAGGTCAGACCCTACGGTGTAGATCTTTGTACCGGGGTGCGTACCGATGATCAGTTGGACCCAGCCAAACTCGAAGCCTTTATGAGTGAGGTACGGCGTGCCGGACAGGCGCTCGCCGATTGATAGGTATGGAGAAAGATTCGTGAATTTGCATTTTACCCAGACGGAATTTGCCGAGCGTATCGCCGTGGCAAGGCAGCGGATGAGTGAGCAAGCATTGGATGGCCTATTGCTGTTCAAGCAGGAGAGCATGTATTACCTCAGCGGTTATGACACCGATGGTTTCGTGCTGTTCCAGGCATTGTTCCTGGGGCTTGATGACGGTTTGATTCTGGTGACGCGCTCCGCCGATCGGGTCCAGGCGGCTTACACATCAATAATTGATGACGTTCGCATCTGGATGGACTCGCAAGACGAGAACCCGGGTAACGATGTGCGCGATATGCTCCAGAGTCAGGGTATGCGTGGTAAGCGCATCGGTGTCGAGTACGATGCCTATGGTCTTTCCGCCAGGCGCGGGCGGATGCTGGAAGCGGCGCTCAACGGTTTTTGCGAAACGGTAGATGCCTCGGATCTTGTGCGTCAGCAACGTTTGGTAAAAAGTCCGGCAGAACTGGATTATCTTCGCCGCTCCGGTGCGATCTGTCAGGCGGTTCAGCAAGAGGCAGTGACGCTTTCGGTGCCGGGTGCTTTTGAAGGCGATATCCGCAGTGCCATGCACCGGGTGGTCTGGTCACGTGATGGCGATACGCCGGCGCATGTCTGGCCCATGGGCAGCGGCCCCTCGGCCTTGTTGGTGCGTTACAAATCTGGTGCGCGGCATATCGGTGAGAACGACCAGGTGTTTCACGAGTTTGCTGCGGCTTACCGGCACTACCACGCAGCACTTACCTTTGCCCTGGTTACTGGCAAAGCGAGCGAAGCACACCACACCATGTTCAATGTCTGTCACGAGGCATTGCAGGCCTGCAAGGAGGCGTTGCGCTCAGGCAAGACCGTGGGTGATGTTTTTCAGAGCCATCGACGGGCTTTTATTGCCGGGGGTTTTGGTGACAGTTACCTTAACGTTTGTGGCTATACGATGGGCGCCATGTTTCCGCCCACCTGGATGGAAGATCCGCTGATCCGCCAAGGCGATCCGCAGGTGCTGGAGCCGGGGATGACTTTTTTTATGCACATGCTGATGGTCGACAGAGCCAGTGGCCATATGATGGCGCTGGGGGAACAGGCGATCGTGACGGATGGCGCCTGTGAGCCGATCACACATGCGCTCGATGCGCTTGTGGTCAACTGATCATCTGGCACCAGTGGATGCTGGCCGGTTGCATCGGTCGTCGCACATCTGAAGTTGCACACTTAATGATGTAGTGGGTCAACGATCCACGCGCCAGCGGGCACTGCTTGCCAAGGCCGAGTTTCAGTCCGGGGTATCTTTGACGGCAATGCCGGGTACCCAGCAGTAGCCATCGGGATCCAGCAGATAACACTCGCGCAGACCGTGTGGCCGATTCTCGCTGGTGCGCAGTACTACGTGAGCGCTGGCGATTGCCTTTGCCTCACAAGCGTCCGGGTCGATACCGTACAGGCGCAGTTCGATGCCTGCACCGCGGGCCCCGGCCTCGGCCAGCAGTGACGGCAGCGGGTTTGAATGGTAGGTATGATCAGCATGCAGTTGGATGAAGTGCCCGGCTGATTCGAGTACCGCAAAGTCGGCGTCGGCTCGGTGCATTTTCATGCCCAAGATATTTTCGAGAAAGTCGACGCTGCGCGTGACATCGCGTACCAGCAGGTTGATGCCAAAGCCTTTCAGCGCGCGGCCGAATTCAACTGCCGGGGCATCGCGTGCCGTTTGCTCATCCATGCTTGCGCTCACTATTGTCTTTTGTCATAACCATTACAGGCCGACGGGTGTTCTCGGTCAACTAGAATCACTCAGTAATAATATCGCGAGATGTGTGATCAAAAGCTGCAAACTTGCTGACTAGGTAATCACCAAAGAGATGCGGTGGCTGAAGACTTGTGGCCACAAGCCGAAACAGATGGCTCGATAAACCTGCGGGTGCGGGTGATCCCCCGCTCACGCCAGGCCGGATTCGGACCCGTACGTGCTGGCCGCTTAGTGGTGCGGATTACCAGGCCCTCGGTCGACGGCAAGGTCAAACAGGAACTGCTGAAAACTCTGGCCAGTGCCCTGGGATGTAAGTGTGCTGAACTGTCGATCGTGCAGGGGATGACAACGCGTGACAAGACCGTGCGCGTGGCGACGCCCCCTGCGGATTTGCCTGTCACCGCAGGCGCACTGGCTCGTTACCTGGGGTTGTGATCCGCCAGTGTGTCTGAGTCAGCGTGGGTCATCGGTAACGCCATTAAAGCGCTGGGGCAGCAGGCCCGATTGGAACCAGCTGACAAAGGTGATGATGCTGAATATTGGCAGGCCCAGCGCCTGGCGCAGGTCCGCAGCATAGGGGCCCATATTGGTGCACTCGAGCACGACGGCACCCACCTGCGGGTGCTCACGCACCAGCGCAACTCCCGCATCGAGCAGATCCTGGCGACAGGCGTCGACATCCATTTCGGTCTCATCGTCGAGAATCACCCGGGTGAATTCCCGGCCGCCTTCGGTACCCACCACCGGGGTGTCAGCTGGCGCGCCAGCGGCTGCTAGGTGGTCTACAGTCAAGCTCTCGCGAGAGATTGTGATAACGCCCACTTGCTGATTTTTGGGCAACAGTTGCTGAGCCAGCGGCACCTGCATTAGGGAAGAACTGGCTACGGGTACTTTTACGGCAAGGGCGATCTCGTCCTGAAACAGGGATAAAAAGCCACAGGTGGTCGACAGGCCGTCAGCGCCGTCGGCAACGAGTGATTGGCCGGCCTCGATAAAGGCATCAAGCAGACCTTCGGCGCGATGGCGCACCACCCGGTTGGGAGAGGCACCCCGCACCACGCGGTAGAGTACCGGGAAAGGCCAGGTGGCGGCATTGCCGAAATCGCCCGGGATCCGGGGGAAGACCGTATCGAGCATGAGCATGCCAACCGTAGCGCCGTAGACTGTTTTGCCGCCGTGCACTGATGCGTTTGCTTTGCCATCCATTGCTATTTCCCCTGCGGCCTTGAGTTTATCCGTCGGCTATGTCCTAGTTAGAGTTGCGGACTATTGTATACACCTGGTTACACCGCCCATGGAGTCCTCGATAAGTGCAGACAGCACCAAGTCCGGCACTGCCTTAAGCGGGTGGGTTGCATAGTCTTTGTGTCAAAGATAAAAACCTTTCCTTTAATATTTAAATTGCGGTAAATTGAGTGCTGCTGCCGGGCACAAGATTTTGGTCTGGCAAGGGCGATAGAGGCCGTATGTTGTTGCGAATCCCGATCGCTTGCGGGTGGGCTTATACACACCAATATCGCAGGCTGTAAGTCTTTGTGGCCGTGTCCGGCTCGTCGACTGCTACGTTGACCACCGTGGGTAAGATGTCGATCCTGGAGTTGCGAAAGCATGGTGATCCAGAGCACATGGTTATTGGCACCCTGGCAGGTTCGGCTACGCTGGGATTGATGATCCCACCGTTGCTGACACTGATTGTCTACGGTGTCACCATCAATGAATCTATATCCAAACTGTTTATCGCTGGGATTCTGCCTGGGCTGACGCTGACGCTGCTGTTCATGACCTATGTCGCCGTGTGGTCATTTGTACGACCCAACGAGGTGCCGCCGCCTGAGTCCCCGACCTCCTTTGCCCAGAAGATAGCCGAGTCACGTTTTTTGATACCGGTGCTGCTGTTGGTGGCTCTTGTCATCGGTTCGATGTACCTGGGTTGGGCAACCGCCACCGAGGCTGCATCGTTTGGTGTGGCCGGTTCATTGATACTGGCACTTGGCCAGGGTTCTTTAAGTCGCGAGGCTTTCTTTCAGAGTCTGCTTGGCGCACTGCGCACTTCGTGCATGATCGCGCTGATTATGGCTGGTGCAGCCTTTCTCTCGCTGTCGATGGGATTTACCGGTTTACCCCGGGCACTGGCTGAATGGATCGCCTCGTTGGGTTTATCGCCGACGGTGCTTATCGTGTCACTGATGCTTTTTTATATCGTGATTGGTTGCTTTCTTGATGGTATCTCATCGGTAGTACTGACCATGGCCGTGGTTGAGCCGATGATTCGCACCGCTGGTATAGATGTGATCTGGTTCGGCATCCTTATTGTTGTGGTTATCGAGATGGCACAGATCACCCCACCTATTGGTTTTAATCTTTTTGTGCTGCAAGGTATGACCGGCCACGAGATGAGCTATCTATCCAAGGTGGCACTACCGATGTTCGCCATGATGGTGGCAATGGTTTTTATTCTGATAGCCTTCCCGAAACTTGCTACTTATCTTCCGGACAATATGCGGTCCCGGCCAAGCGGATAGAGATATGGCTGCCCCTTAGGCACAAAGCGACTGCAAGAACCTATGATTACCAACGAGTACAAGTTTGGCAAATTGATCAATGAAATCTGGTAGTTTATTGGTTAGCAATAAGTAATTCTTATAATTAGGCGAGGGAATAATTGTTGTTACTGGTTTCGTGTTGGTATAACGTGCCCGATTACTAAGGGTGAAGATAGCACCTAGGCGGCATTGACTCCTGGCCTAATTCTCAGAGTTGGATGCTTTATCGGATAATGTTGCATAACGCAAATCAATGATACAAAAAGAGAGGAAAGAAGATGATCAAACGAAAATTGTTGTTACCGCTGATTGCACTTGCGAGTGCGGTAGCGGTTCTTGCTGCTGCCCCGGCGCAGGCCTGGGAGCCAAAGAAGCCGGTGGATTTTGTGATTATGGCCGGAAAGGGTGGTGGAGCTGACAAGATGGCACGCCTGATGCAAAGTTTGATCGAAAAGCACGGCTTGGCATCCAAACCGTTTGTCCCGATCAACAAACCAGGTGGTTCGGGTGCAGAGGCGCTCATTCATATGAAGGGCAAGCAGGGCGACAACCACACCGTGATGGTGACGCTCAACAGTTTTTACACCACACCGTTGCGTCAACCGAAACTGGATGTAGACATCTCGACTTTTACACCTGTCGGGCGCATGGCTGAGGATACCTTCCTTTTGTGGGTCAACGTCGACTCAGGTATTACCAACGTTGACGAGTTCGTGGCTGCAGCCAGAGCCGCAGGCAGTGATTGGCTCATGGCCGGCACCGGCAAGGGCCAGGAAGATCAATTGTTGACGACTTTCCTCAATAAAGCCTATGACCTTAAGATCAAGTACGTGCCTTTCAAAGGTGGCGGCCGTGTAGCTAAGGAACTGGCGGGTAACCACTGTAATTCCACAGTGAATAACCCCTCCGAGCAGCTGGGCTTTTACAATGCTGGAAAAACACGGGCAATTGCATCGTTTACCCCAACACGGTTACCGTTGTTTCCAGACGCACCAACTTTCAAAGAGTTAGGCAAGGACTACGTCTATTTCATGCAACGCAGCGTGGTTGGAGCACCAGGCATGAGTGATGAAGCAGCCGCTTACTATCGTGACGTGTTCGCTCGGGTTTATGCGACGGATGAGTGGCAGGCCTACATGACCAAAAAGAGCCTGATGGGTGGTTTTCTGACTGGGCCTAAGCTCAAGGCCTACTGGGCTCGAGAAAAGGCAGTCCATGAAGTTATCTTGAAGGATATCGGCGAGATTTGATCCCAAGTCCCTTGATTTAGTGGAAGGGAAAAGCTGCTATGCGTAGAGCCGAGCTGTTAATGGCCCTGGTTCTTGGAGCTTTTTCGGCCTACTTGATGGTTAAGAGTGCGGAACTCCCCATCGGCTGGATTCCTGATGAAGGACCAGGCGGTGGGGCGTTTCCCTTTTGGCTGGCATTTGGCATGTTGCTCTGTTGTGTGTGGATTGTGGCACGCTGGGTTAGGCGGAAAAGTCCGCCGTCACGTTCGACCGAGCCTTACCTGGCCGTTACAACGCGGAGCACCATCATCAGGATCATCGTCGCACTGACACTGATGATCGGGGCGATCCACATTATTGGCATATACCTGTCCATACCGCTTTTCCTGTTGTACTACGTGCGGGTGATGGGAGGCCA
>Ga0302127_10002066_pt1 | contig 12140 bp, 9 predicted proteins | sample CB4_SCM_MG_FD_204452 | JGI IMG/M metagenome (GOLD analysis project Ga0302127, IMG submission 204452) | Marine microbial communities from Western Arctic Ocean, Canada - CB4_SCM | ecosystem: Environmental > Aquatic > Marine > Oceanic | place: Canada: Western Arctic Ocean | collected 2017-09-24
GCTACTTCAGCCTCAGGTACTGCTTCAGCCTCAGGTACTGCTTCAGCCTCAGGTACTGCTTCAGCCTCAGGTACTGCTTCAGCCTCAGGTGCTACTTCAGTCTCAGGTACTGCTTCAGCCTCAGGTGCTACTTCAGCCTCAGGTACTACTTCAGCCTCAGGCGTTGCTTCAGCCTCAGGCGCTGCTTCAGCCTCAGGCGTTGCTTCAGCCTCAGGCGCTGCTTCAGCCTCAGGCGTTGCTTCAGCTGCCGCTGCTTCAGCCTCAGGCGTTGCTTCAGCTGCCGCTGCTTCAGCTGCCGCTGCTTCAGCTGCCGCTGAAGCTTCTCGTTCCACAGCCTCAATCTTTGCTCGTTCCGCAGCTATTTTAGCTCGTTCCGCCTGAGCTTCAGCTGCCGCTGCATCCCGTGCACGTTCTTCCTGTTGCGCCTGTCCCATCAAAGAGACTTCGGTAATTGCTTTGTCCTTCTTGATTACTAGGTAACGTAATACAGCATCGTTAAAACGAAAGGCACCCACAAGCTCATCTAGCGCGGCCTGACCGCACTCAATATTGATCATCAGATAATGGGCTTTGTGTATCTTATTAATGGCGTAAGCCAACTGGCGCCGACCCCAGTCTTCTTCGCGGTGAACTTGACCATCTGCACCCTCAATCATAGACCGATAACGCTCCATCATAGCGGGAACGTTTTCACTCTGATCAGGATGGACTAGAAATACGACTTCGTAGTGTCTCAAACTTCAGCCCCTCTTGGTTAAGAAGCCCCCCAATAAATGGTGAGGCAAGGAGTAAATGATTATCGAAAGGATGTAGATGCTACTGCACTACGCTCTGGGCCTCAACCTAAATCGGCCTAACAAACTCTTACCTAACATTCATCTGCCGCTGAAGCTCAAATAAAAGCACTCCAGTAGCCACAGAGACATTGAGGCTCTCCACCGCACCCTCCATAGGAATTGAAACAATTTCATCACAGAGTTCGCGCGTCAGGCGCCTGAGTCCTTGACCCTCTCCACCTACAACTATAGTGATCGGCGATGCCAGTTTTGCGTCATAAACTGTTTGAGACATCTCGCTATCAGCACCTACAATCCATACTCCAACACCCTTAAGCCATCTCAAGGTTGCAGCAAGATTTGATACCCGCACCAAAGGAAGAGAATCAGCAGCTCCAGCCGCCACCTTAAGCGCTGCGGCCGTTAACCCTGCGGCACGACGTCGAGGAATCACCACCACATCAACCCCTGCAGCATCTGCCGTGCGCAAACAGGCACCTAGGTTTCTCGGATCTTGAACTTCATCTAAGACGAGACAACGGAAGAATTTTCCACGATTAATTACTAACTCCTCAAACTCCCGAATCCCTATTTCCTTTTGCCCTTGGATACGCACGATAATTCCCTGATGGATTCCGCCACCGCTCATCCGATCAAGGTCTGAACGCTGCGCGGGCTCTACAGCAACGCCGAGATTCTTTAATTGACGAGTTAACTCCGGGATAGTGTCGGTTCTAGAACCCTTGAGAAATCTAGCCTCGAGGATAGTCTCAGGGCGTTTTTCAATAAGCGAGCGTACAGCATGCACACCATAAACATGACGCGTACTTTCCTCGTTTTTTTTGCTAACCATGGTGCCGCTATTACCCCTTAAGTACTCCAAGATCGTCCAATAGGCATGAAATCAATCTTGCCTTCATCTACTACCACGTTAGTTAGTTTCACATTTAATCGATCATTCAATCGATAACGGTTATCAGAACTTCCTCCAACAAAAGATAGGCCGCCTTCTTCCCGCCGGTAGCCACCACCAGGGAGAGATGTCACATGGACAAGCCCATCAATCTGAAACTTTGGTATACGAGCAAAAAACCCAAACGGCATAATACTAGTGATTATCACTTCAAACTCTTCACCAATCCGTTCTTTAAGTAACGCGCATTTAAGACGTTCCTCTACTTCCCAGACCGCCTCATCTGCACGCCTCTCAATACGAGAGCAATGTTCACCCAAAGCATCCATCTCCGGAAGAGAATAATGAAATCGCTTCGCGTCACCATGCAGCAATAAGTGTTTAATGGCTCTGTGTACTAATAAATCCGGATAACGCCGAATCGGCGATGTAAAATGCGCATACATAGGCAATGCCAACCCGAAATGCCCTATATTTCTAGGCTGATACACGGCGCGACTCATAGCTCGCAAAACAACTGATTCAATCAGTTCTGCTTCAAGTCCTGAAACCGTTTTTATAATTTGACTAAGATCGCGCGCTTCAATCTTATTTGAAAAACTTAATTTATGCCCTAGTGACTGTAGAAACAAAACTAGCTCTGACATTCGATCTGAATCAGGCCCCGCATGTACGCGATAAAGGCTTGGAATTTTTGCTTTATTAAGGTACTTAGCAGCCTCAACATTCGCTGCGATCATGCATTCCTCTATGATCTTATGAGTCACAAGTCGATGGACAGGCTGTACGTCTTTCACCTGACCTCTTTCATCTAAAAAAATAACGGTCTCTGGCAAATCAAAATCAATAGCACCCCTAATGCGCCGTTTTTTAGCTAATGCCAAATAAACCTCATTCAACATGCAGATCTGGGGCTTTAGTTTCTGTTTGTTGCTCTCTAGGTTTTGACCATCAAGAATTTGCGCGGCCTCTTCGTAGGTAAAACGAGCTGCTGAACTCATTATGCCCGTGTAAAACTTGGACTCGGTTACCACACCATTTTTAGAAACCTTCATTTCACAACAAAGGCAAAGGCGATCTACATCAGGGTTCAATGAACATAATCCATTGGACAGAGGCTCAGGAAGCATAGGAACAACTTGATCAGGAAAGTAGACCGACGTACCTCGGGCACGAGCCGCTTTATCAAGATCTGTATCTGACTTCACGTAGTGACTGACATCAGCTATAGCTATAATTAAACGCCAACTATCATCTTCACGCTCACAATAAACAGCATCATCAAAATCCTTAGCATCAGCACCATCGATCGTAATAAGCGGAAATTTCCGGAGATCTTTACGTCCTCGTTTTGAGCTTGCAGGGACATGCCTAGACAATGCATCAACGTGATCGTCTATTTCCTGTGACCATTCACATGGCAATCCATGAGAGAGTATCGCCATGGTAGTTGGCATCCCTGGATCATCAAGCCGACCAGCAACGCGTATTACACGACCAATAGCATCCTTATGCCGCGTGGGATGTTCGAGAATCTCAACCTGAACAACATCACCTGTTTTAGCCCTGCTTTTTTGCCCGCGCGGAATCAAAATTCTTGATCGACTATCGGTCTCAGCAATGACTAGGTCTATACCGCGCTCTCGTACGAGACGCCCTACAACACGTTCAGTATTACGCTTCAGGACATTCATCACCCAGCCTTCCCTGCCACGAGTTGTCTCACTGATGCGCACTGCTATTCGGTCACCATCCCAGAGTGATGCCATTTCTCGAGAAGAAATATAAACATCCTCATTGTCATCATCAGGTATCAAAAAACCAAAGCCATCACGATGAGCTTTGACCTCACCCACAACCAGGTCCAAATTATGCGTAAGGCAATACTCTTTAGCGCGGTTACGCAGTAGCTGTCCATCCCTAACCATAGCTTTTAGTCGAGTTTGGAGTGCCTCCTGTTGTTGTTTATTTTTAAGATTGAACCGCGCTGAAACCGCTGCAAGAGTCATAGGGTTGTCTGCTGACTCCATAATTCTTGCAATATCTTCACGTGATGGAATTCTGTACTTATAAAGCGTACGTGAGTCACTATGGCTGCGTTTTGAACCTGCCATTTTATAAGCATCCCTGTATCCGAGACTTCCAGTAATATGTCCCTAGAACTAGATGGTACTCGCTCCAGCAAGACAACACGGTGTTCTTGCTAATAGAAGCTACTAGATTGACACTCTAATTAGCAATAGATACATTCGAACGCCTTCCTTATAGTGCCCAGGTGGCGGAATTGGTAGACGCGCGGCGTTCAGGTCGCCGTGTCCTTACGGATGTGCGAGTTCGAGTCTCGCCCTGGGCACCAATTCGAACTCACTCCTGTTTTGAGGAACATGTGATGACAACAGAACGACCAGATCAACCAGATCAACCAGATCAACCAGATCAACCAGATCAACCAGATCAACCAGATCAACCAGATCAACAATCTGAGCTTACACCAGTCCAAAAACTTGGCGAAGCTATCGCTGATAGAGTGGAACGTTGGATGCCAAGTCCATTTCTTTTTGCCATTATTCTGACTTATGTGGCAGCAATAACGGCCTTTATTTCTGAAGATTCTGCCATAACAGAGATTGCTCTCTCCTGGTATGACGGATTTTGGAACTTACTTCAGTTTGCAATGCAAATGGTACTGATTCTTGTGACCGCCAATGTAGTTGCCTATCACCCTAAGGTGAAAAAGTTAATACGCGCGCTCGTTCGTCTACCAAAAAATGGTCGACAAGCTGTTGTTTTAGTTGGACTTGGATCCATGCTAACTAGCTGGATTTCATGGGGACTTGGGCTTATTTTTGGAGCAATACTCGTCAGAGAAATGGGTAAACGCGCTTACCATGATAAGACTCCCGTGCACTATCCTCTTCTAGCGGTTGCTGGTTATATGGGCATGAGCCTTACGTGGGGCTGGGGCATGTCAAGTTCAGCGGGCTTATTGCAAGCCACAGAGGGAAACACCCTAATGCAAATGGGTTTTATCGAACGAGTTGTTCCTGCAACTGAGTGGGTATTTCACTCTTATCCTTTAACACTGACTGCGTTATCCCTGGTCTTCGGTTCACTAATGCTTTATCTGCTATGCCCGCCAAACAAAAATTGCAGAGGAATAGAGCGTTATGTTCAGATCGAAGAAGAGATAGAAATCGAACCACTTGATTCAGTCAAAACATCTTCACAACAATCAACCCAAAAGCCATCTCTAGCTGACAGAATAGATAACAGCACTATTCTTGGGGGCATCATTGCGCTAACTGGCATTGCCTTATTCGCAAGAGCCTTCTTCACGCAGGGTCTAGGCGCCCTTGATCTCAATGTGCTTAACTTCGGATTCCTGATGATCGGGTTGTTATTGTTTACAAGCCCGACTCGTTATCTAAAAGAATTTTACGACTCCATCCAAGGAAGCGCTGGCGTAATTCTTCTATTCCCATTTTATGCAGGAATAATCGGCATTATGACCGGCACGGGCCTGGTCGATACAATGACCGAATCCCTTCTTTCGATTGCAACGCCATCAAATTTTCCAGTGATAGCTTGGATAACTGGCGGAATCCTTAATGTTTTTGTGCCCTCCGCGGGCGGAGAATGGGCAATCATAGGTGGTCCAATGATGGTGGCGAGCGCAGAACTCGGCATCCCTTATGGTCAAGCCATCGCCTCCTATGCTGTTGGTGATGCTCACACGAACCTCCTCAACCCATTCTGGGCAATTCCTCTTCTAGCTATCACTGGATTGCGCGCACGGGATATGTTTGGCTACGCAATTACTATGGCGATCCTGCTGACACCCTTCCTGGCTATTACCCTCTATCTGTTACCTTACTAACCAGGGCATAGCATTTCTTATCTTGATATTTCTTATCTAAACTTTTTGTTTTAAGCGTCACGCGATAAGCTTAAACGATAAATTGGAATAGAGGGCTCCATTATGCAGGCTTTAACCATCGTTATTTTTGGACTTGCTGGGATGACTTTCGGTTGGTTTTTCTATTCTAAATTTATTGCGGAAAAGATTTTTCAGCTAGATCCAGATTTTGTAACGCCAGCTCATGAATTGAGAGATGGTGTAGATTTTCTTCCAACAAATCGCTTCGTGCTTTGGGGTCACCATTTCACATCAGTAGCAGGAGCTGCGCCAATAGTCGGCCCAGCTATTGCTGTGTATTGGGGCTGGGTTCCTGCCGTTTTATGGGTAACAATAGGAACGGTTTTTTTTGCTGGTGTTCATGATTTTGGTGCGATTTGGGCTAGCGCAAGAAATAAAGGAAAATCCATAGGCGCATTATCCGAAGATGTTATCGGCAAACGTACCCGCGCACTTTTTATGATTGTAATGTTCCTTTTACTTCTAATGGTAAATGCTGTTTTTGGCGTAGTGATTTCTAGATTATTTGTTGAAACCTCAACCGCAGTGTTCCCAGCTTGGTCGGCTATCGTTGTTGCATTAATCATTGGGCAACTAATGCACCGAAACTTTAATCTCACTGTGCTATCTATATGTGGGGTAGCGGCTCTTTACGCATCAATTTATGTTGGTAGCCAGTTACCAATCACGCTTCCCCAAGAGATGCTAGGTCTAACACCCAATGGTAGCTGGATTGTCATCCTGTTTATGTACGCTGCGATTGCTTCTATTCTACCTGTGTGGGTGCTTCTGCAACCGCGAGATTTTATAAATGGACTACAACTATTCGTCGGACTCGTTCTGCTTTATGGAGCCGTTCTATTGTCCTTGCCAGATATAACTGCTCCGGCATTTAACAATATGGTCTCAGAAAATTCACCATCCTTACTCCCTCTTTTGTTTGTAACTATTGCCTGCGGTGCAGTTTCCGGATTTCATGGCATCGTTTCCTCTGGTACAACATCAAAACAGTTAGATAAAGAACCTGATTCACGTTTTGTGGGCTATCTTGGCGCCGTAGGTGAGGGAACACTAGCGTTAGTCACAATTATTGCTGTTACTGGGGTTGGGCTAGCGACCGACGCTGAGCGATGGCATGAAATATATAATGAATATGGGTCAGCCGGTGCTGCAGAATTTGTTCAAGGCGGAGCACAAATCATTCAAAACGGCTGGGGAGTGCCCCTTGGGATTTCTACCACACTACTCGCAACCATGGTAATCCTTTTTGCTGCCACCACGATGGATACCGGCGTACGTCTACAGCGTTATATCATTCAAGAATGGGGCCAAATCTACGATATCCCAATCCTCAGCAACAGTATATTAACAACCTTCATTGCTGTGGGCTCTTGTCTGCTTCTTGCCTTTGGTGCCGGAGGTGCCTCAGGCTCTGGCGGTCTAACTATTTGGCCTTTATTTGGCTCCACCAACCAAATACTTGCAGGTCTTACACTGCTAGTCATTAGCGTGATGCTAATTAAAGCCGGCCGTCCAGCCCGTTACACCCTCATCCCAATGATTTTCGTCTTAATTACATCCACATGGGCAGCCCTAATTAAACTGGTTGAGTGGTACCAGAATGGTGACTGGCTACTGGTGACAATAGATGTCATTGTCCTTATTACAAGCGTACTTGTGACGTTGGAAGCAGTTTCGGTTATCGCAAAATATCGACGTGATAATGAACCTTCTAAACCAATAAGCTAATCTTAAGCTTGTTGGCGCTGCTTTTGACCCCGAACTAGTATGGCGCCTAGTAATAAGGCAAAAACTGATAGCAGCATTGAGGCTCCAACTGCAGTCATACTGATGCTGGTGGCACGGGCTACACCACCCATTATGAAGCCTCCGGTTGCAGTTGCGCCTATTGCAAACACACCCCATAAGCCCAATACACGGCCGCGAAATTCATCCTCTACCTCCAACTGAAGAAGAGCCTGAACACTGATACCACATAGAGTGCAGCAACCACCGAGGCCTGCAACTACAATAACTCCCACCCAATATGTATCAGTCATTCCCAACGCAAACAGTAGAGCACTTGAGCCCAGGGCTGCCATTGGCGCTAAACGCAGCAAACGGGACGGGTCCTGAGACCGCGTTACTATAATCGAAGCAATAACGGCCCCTGCTCCGGCAGCTGAAGTTAAAATAGCAAACTCTGCACTATCCCCTTCAAATATAATATCGGTAATCGCCGGCAGTAATTCGAGGACACCTCGAGCTAATATTCCGTTCGTACCAACAAGGATCAACAACCAACGAATTATTGGATTATTCAAAGCGTACTTAAGTCCATCTCTTAAATCACCAAGAATATTTGAGTGCTCATGCATACGAGGGGCACGCGGTGAAAGGTCCACAATTAACAAACTAACAATTGCTGGAATTACGAGACAAGCGAATAAACCAAAAGCCCATGCAGCGCCTAATACAGTAATAATAAATCCAGCCAATCCTGGCCCAACAAAACGGGAAAGGTTAAATGCAATGGCAAGATAGCCTGTAGCACTTGCAAAAAGTTCCCTAGGAACAAGCCGCGTAATAAGCGAAAGACGAGTCGGTGTATAGGCACCGCCCATCATCCCCTGAAGCAGGGCAAAGCCCGCTAAAACCTCAATAGTTAACTTATCAAGGCCGGTTATGACTGCCAAAATTAGTGAAATGACCATCATTCCGCAATGGATAAACATTGCCATTTTAACCAAGTCATATCGATCTGCAGCAGCCCCAAATATAGGGCCAAGGATTATTCCAGGTGAAAACTGACAGAATGAAATAACACCAACAAGAAAGACTGAATGAGTCAGCTCCCATGCCAACCAACTAATAGTAAGACGGTAAATCCATAGGCCATGAAGAACGACGAGGGTACCAGCAAAGTAAACTGCAAAATTTCGATTTGAAAGGGCAGAATTCGACAAAAAATATAGTTTCCTTTAAGGATAACGGCAGATGTGTAGTCTGGCAGGCGGCGAGCATAGTCCCATACTCTGAAGAGATTAGCACCCCGATCTCATGCTCTTTTAGAAGCTCGAGTAGAATTCCATTAAAACCTGCTCCAAATAATAGTCACGTCTAGTGGATTCAGAAGAAATAAAAGTGAGCAATCAAAAATAACATGAAGACACCTTAAGAAAACCAAGTAAAACAGACCTAGAGGTAGTTAAGCAGTTAATTGATTCTATGAAAAATATTTCACATAATCTCGTACGTTACGCGATTAATTTTTCATTTGGCGAGATATTCTGTCCGACTAATCTGGATCTAGATCTGAAATATAGAGAAATGCTTAATGTGGCAGCTGTAACCACGCATTGAATTAGATCACAGCAGCTAAAATAAATTGAAACGCGAAGTCAGATACCTGAGGTATCACACTCCTTCTAATTCTTCTATAAAGGGTTTGCCTTCTATGGGAACAACCCCCTCCATCTCTGGAACCAATGGAAGCAACTCAGTTGATAATGACTCCTCTTCCTCAAGCTCTAGCTGCGGTCTAATAGGGGCTAATTCAGGCGTTACGGTAATGTTGGGCAGCTGTCTTCCACGATCAGGAGCAGCAATATAATCAGTAATAGAGAAATATTTTATAGGATCTCCTAATACAAACCGATTTGACACATCATTCATAAAAAATAATAGGCCAACCGTTATAGCAACTGCGCCAAAAGCAGCAATTAAAAGTCTTGAAATCATGTCTTTATTGCAACCAAAACTAAAAATATACAGCCCATAACGAATACATTACTACGAAACAGATCAGAATACAGATCCTCTAAATTCACATTAGACAGGCGTTAAATTCAGTCTAATTCAAAGTATATCTAGGTGCTATTAAGCATCAGCAATAAAAAATAATTTCTAAGAATAGTAATTGCTGTGCTAGTAAATTTTCGCGTCAAAACTAATGCCGACCAGTCCTCCTATGACGCCGTGGCCTGCCCTTAAGCCAAAGAATAACGCCAAGCACACTTAAAGCAATTAACAGCACTCCAACCAAATCAATAGCTAGGGGACCAGCACGAGTAAAAAGTCTGCCACTATGCAGATCAGCTAGAAGTCTAGCGACTGTGATGCCAGTACCACGATAGTCGTCATACAAGACTTCTAGCTGGTTTGATGGCACATCTGAGGCAAGAGACCATGACACATCGCTATAGTTTATATCGCTAGCAACAGCAAAACTGACCACCTGTTCATCAGACTGGTAAATCACTTCTTCACTGAGCAAAACTATCGCCTCTCCAACTTGCCCAATAGCCTGTGCACCACTAGATACTTGGCCTGAAAGAAGCATACGCTCTACTAACGCACCAGAATGAGTCAGCAAAATTAGCGAGTCATTACTTGCGATTACTATAAACTGTGGACTAGCTATAGCACCAATTAGCATTTCGATTCCATCTGCAACCTGTTCTTCATTAAAATATAACCGTTCACCGAGTAGTGTGGCGCGATGTTCCTCCACCGCATAGCTAGCCTCAACTAATGGCGTTTCAATACCATACCAATCCAAAAGCCATCCGGCCCGAACATAGCGTTGTTCAAGACGTAGATCACTTAGATGATTAAGGGCAATTCCTGTGATACTCAAAAAAACCAAAAAAACCATTGATCCAAGACCTAGCCATCGGTGCCAATGACGAACCCCGTACTTTGACCAACGGCGTTTAGCTCTATTCATTTGAGCTCCCTAACTCCTGAACAAGGAAAAGAACAACTTCTGCTACACCCCTAAGCGCATCAACAGAAAGGGTTGCTCCTGTGATTCCATCTATACTTCTATCCAGCCTAACCTCCTGCTGTTCACGATCGGCTAGTCGCGCATTCAAAAACTGATCAGTAAAAAACGGATGCCGTACCTCCCAACCCCGTATCTCTCGAAACACAAGTACCCGGATCATTTCAATGACATCACCTTGAACCACAACACCTATGGTAATGGGTTTATCCTTACCTATCTCATCCAAGATCCACGCACTCTTATCACCACTAATCCAGTAGCTCATACGTAGTGCATTAACTGGATGCTCTAGTATGTCTTCTAGAACTTCTCGTCGATCATTATCTATCCAAATCACGTCAATTCTAGGCTCACTGTTTGGAAAAGCGGCAGCCAAAAATTCTTCCGTTTCCATATAGACGCCTATCTGCCCATAGGCACTGTTCGCGATGCCCCACAGCAAGATAGACAAAGCACTTCTTAATCGATATGTCGGAATCCAATCAATCATTTCATTCCACTGGCTCAAGACACAACAAAAACCCCTGAGCCATCAGACCCAAGGGCTTCCGAAACTTACTACAACCGGCCAGTTATTAGAACTGGTAGGCCATACCTATATTAAATCCGTCAAAGTCACTCGATGATGCTTTAGAGGCTAGATCGTAACTACGATTTGCAATATCAAATTTAAAGACAACGTTAGAATGGGCATAATAGTTCACCCCAGTCCTAAACTCCTCAAACTGATCTGAGGAAACCGCGCCATCCACATCTTCCATACGGGCAAAGATTCCCCATTTATCACTAATTCTCCAACTTGGTTCTATGTAAAACCCTTTCTGACTATCAGCCTTTGCGGCCTTAACAGCTGTACCAGAAAACTCCCAACCAGCATATAGAGCCCGAAGTTGAAATGGTCCACTTGTATAAATCATGTGAGCTTCAATTAAAGTTCCATCATCAAGTCCATCGCCTGCTTTATTACTTGGATCACTCTGGTACTGCCAAGTAGCAGCAACGTCTAGCCCTGGTATTCCCGTGTATCTCACACGTCCTGTAAAGGCGAAGTCCTTTGCGATAGCATTTGCAACCTTTTGCCTACCTTTACGCACTCTGAATGCGTTACTACCACTCGTATACATTTCTAAACCAGAATGAAAACCCGCATTCCAACTTAAACCAGCCGCAGTGTTACCAACAAATTGGGCTCCACCTTCCCACCAAGTGGCAGGAACGATAGCCGATTCAATAGCATTACGCTCCACACCATAAAATGTTGTAGGTTCATGCGTTTCATTCAGTATGCCAACTGGCAACACAAACAAACCGGACTGAATAGCTACCTCATTGCTTAGGTTGACTTGCACAAATGCCTGCTCAATTTCAACCTCACCAGGTTTTCCTTCACCTGCTAAAGAATGTTCAACTTCCAACTCAGAGAAAAAACTGATTCGATCGTTAAATTCATGAGCAAAAAACAACACAAATCGGTGAAAATCCAACTTATCAATGTCTTTAGCAGAATCATTTGCATCCAAGTTGTTATAGTGAATCTCACCGTAACCACCAATGCTTGTCTGACTACTAGCGTCCCGCTCCCGGAGCTGCGTTCTATCTAACTGTGTTACTGAACGTGCTTCGAGAAAATCAGTTGTAGCATCAAGCTGCTCCTGAAGAACATCGATCTGGTCCTGTTGTCGCTGAAGAACTTCCTCTACCGACTCAGCTTCCTGTGCCACTACGTTAAAACTTAATATTCCTATT
>Ga0302127_10002067_pt1 | contig 12138 bp, 10 predicted proteins | sample CB4_SCM_MG_FD_204452 | JGI IMG/M metagenome (GOLD analysis project Ga0302127, IMG submission 204452) | Marine microbial communities from Western Arctic Ocean, Canada - CB4_SCM | ecosystem: Environmental > Aquatic > Marine > Oceanic | place: Canada: Western Arctic Ocean | collected 2017-09-24
CGACCGGCTTGTCGAACAGCCTGCGCGGCATCAGCACTGGCGTTATGCCTGCTCTGCACTCGGCGCTTCCATCGGTCCGTGTGCCGACTCTGCTCATCGCTGGCGATGAGGATCAAAAGTTCCAATCAATCGCCCGCTCGATGGCCACGTTGTTGCCAAATGCCAGGACCGAATGGATCAACGAGGCAGGTCACGCCGCGCACCTCGAGCAACCCGACCGAACCGCCGCTGCCATCGCCGCACATGTCTCGGTAGCCAGCACCGTTCAAGAAGGCGACGCCGAAGAAGACGGTCACCCGTGACCCCACAGGTACGCCTCCACGAACACGAGCTGGCGCTTCGACGCCCCCTCCCGACCGCCCACGGCACCATCACCGCCCGGCAGCTCGTCGAAGTGCACATCGCCGTCGGGCCACACATCGGGATCGGTGAGGCAGCGCCCCTTCCGGGTTTCGGAATGGAGTCGTACGCTGAAGCAAAGGCGGCGCTGGCTTCATGGTCGGTCGATCGCCAACCGCCCACAGGACGAGCGGCGACGGGTGCAGTCATGACCGCCGTCGAACAACTCGAAGCCGCTCGCGACGACCTCAGCCTGGCCGAGCTGCTCGTGGGCGAAGCGGTGGAAGAACTCCCGGTAGCTGTTCAGGCGCTGGTCGGAGCGAGCGATCCGGCTGAAGCTGCGAACGCTGCGGCAGCAGCAGCAACTGCTGGCCACCTCGGGGTGAAACTCAAGGTCGGCACACTCGATCCAGAAATCGATATCGCTCGCATCATCGCGATTCGTGCGATCGCTCCCGACCTGATCCTCCGACTCGACGCGAATGGCGGCTGGTCATTCAATGCTGCTCGAGAGGTACTGGCCGCTGTCGCTGACCTCAACATTGACCTGGTCGAAGAACCCACCCAAGATCCGACACAATTCGCCGCGCTGGCCAACACAACTGGCGCCCGCATCGGGCTCGATGAACACGCCGTGTCGGCCAGCGCCATACGGGAGCTGGTGGCCGCAGGCGGGATCGACGCCCTTGTGTTGAAACCAGCAGTGCTCGGTGGCCCTCGCGCCACCTACGACATTGGGCGCATCGGACAATCGCTCGGCTGTCGCGCCATCGTGACGTCATTCATCGACGGAACGACCAGCTTGCGTGCAGCAACACAAATCGCCCGTGCACTCTCACCGGCCGAAATCCATGGCCTCGGCACGGCGAGCCTGTTCGCAGAATCGTTACCCGACGACGTGTCGCCCAGCGGGGGTTATCTCCGCTGAGCGACACGGTGTTAGGCGGCGAGCGCAATCTCGAGCACGTCGGCCACGTCTTCGACGAAGTGGAACTCCATCGTGGACGTGATCTCGTCCGGCAGCTCCTCGGCGTCGTATCGATTGTCAGCCGGCAATATCACGGTCGTGACGCCCGCACGCTGGGCCGCCAGCACCTTCTCCTTCACACCGCCGATGGGCAACACTCGCCCGTGCAACGTGACCTCGCCAGTCATGGCTACGTCTGACCGCACCTGACGCCCAGACAGAACCGAGGCAAGGGCGGTGGTCATTGTCACTCCGGCGGATGGTCCGTCCTTCGGGGTGGACCCTGCCGGGAAGTGCACGTGGAAGTGCTCCTTGTCGCCAATGTCCAGACTCAGCTGATCAGCATGCGAGCGCAAGTAGGCCATGGCGATCTCGCCTGATTCGCGCATGACATCGCCGAGCTGACCGGTCAACGAAAGACCAGGCTTCCCCGGAGTCGCGACGGCCTCTACGAACAACACGTCACCACCTGCGCCCGTCACCGCGAGCCCCGCGACGATGCCCGGCGCGGTCACTCGTTGCGCTGGACGTTCGGTTGGGGCCGGTCGGCCAAGTGCATCGACGAGCTGATCGATCTCCACCAAGACGGGCGTCGCTTCGTTCTCGGCGACACGCCGTGCAGCTCGACGCACGAGCCGGTCCAGACGTTGTTCGAGACGCCGTACCCCGGCCTCGCGGGTGTAGTCGTTGATCACGGACGCAATCACCTCGTCACCGAGGACAACGTCCTCGTCGGTGAGTCCATTGCGTTCCTTAACGCGTGGGAGCAGATGGTCGCGCGCAATTTCGGCCTTCTCGTCGGCGCTGTAGCCGCGGAGGTTGATCACCTCCATACGATCGAGCAATGGCCCAGAAATCTGCTCAGCGACGTTCGCTGTGGCGATGAAGAAGACGTCTGAAAGATCGAGATCCATCTCGAGGTAATTGTCTCGGAAGGTGTCGTTCTGGGCAGGGTCGAGTACTTCGAGCAGCGCCGAAGACGGATCGCCCCGATGGGTCGCAATCTTGTCGACTTCATCTAGCAAGATGACTGGATTCATGGTTCCGGCGTCGGCCAGCGCACGCAACACTCGTCCTGGGCGGGCACCGACGTATGTGCGGCGATGGCCTCTGATTTCGGCTTCGTCGGAGATGCCGCCGAGGCTCATGCGCACAAACTCGCGACCGAGGGTGCGGGCAACGGACTCGCCCAGCGAGGTCTTCCCAACTCCCGGCGGCCCGACGAGCACCAGAATGCCGCCTGACTTGATGCCCGAACTCGCGGACCCCTTAGGGTTCTCATCGACGCGATCGGCGTGCAGCTTGCGTACGGCGAGGAACTCAAGGATTCGATCCTTCACGTCACTCAGCCCAGTGTGGTCAGCATCGAGCATTTCGAGCGCGGCCGTCAGGTCCAGATTGTCCTCGGTGCGTGCGCCCCACGGAATCTCGAAGACATGCTCGAGCCAGGTACGAATGTAGCCGGCTTCTGCACCCTGGTCGCCAGTGCGTTCGAGACGGTCGATCTCCTTTGAGATGGCAGCCATCACGTGTTCAGGCGCATCGAGCTCCGCCAGCTTCGTGCGGAACTCGGCCGCAGGGTCGTCATCACTGTCACCCAGTTCAGACCGGATGGCTTCCATCTGGCGACGCAAGATCGCCTCTTTTTGTCCCTGTTCGAGGTCATCGCTGACACCCGAGCGAATCTTGCCTATCAGCTCGGCCTTCGCCAGTAATTCCCTCGCCCAGCCGACGGCCAACCGCAGCCGATCCCGCACATCGAGGGTCTCAAGCAATTCAACCCTCCGCTCAAAGTCGAGTTCGGGCCACCAGCCGACAGTGTCGGCGAGCGCTCCTGGAGTGGTCACGTCGCCGAGGGCCGACGCCACACCAGCCGCGCCCGAGAGTTCGAGCAAGCGAACCGCCAGCGCTCGGTACTCGTCAGCCAGATCGCTGATTTCGGTAGACGTTTCTTGGTCTGCATCCTGGTCGGCTAGCTCGACCTCGACCCACAGGCCCTCACCCTCACCCTGCACTGCCGCGCCGGCCTTGGCCCGCCGAATGCCTCTGATAACAACGGCTGGGCTGCCGTCAGGTGTCTCTTGCACGTGCTCGATTCGAACGACCGTGCCAACCAAGGCCGAACGGCCGTCGACCTGTGGCACGAGCAGCAAGCGGTCGTCAGCGTGCGATGCGCTATCTAACGCGGCTCTTGCCTCGGTTGTTTCGAGTCGAAACGTCACGACCATCTCCGGAAATACGACGCCGGAGGATGCTCTGAGTACAGGAAGGGCGATTACTGGGGTGATGTTCACGGGTTCCTTCTTTCGAAGATTTCCCGATAACAACGAGCGTCAGACCGTCCAGATTCCATAACTGGGTCGGCCGAATGTCACAGCAGATGACGCTGCACCTTGCCGAGCGCCGTACGCGGCAGCGACTCAGCCAGCTCGAGCGCTCGCGGCGCGCAATAGGCCGGGAGCACCTCTTTCAGCTGCTCACGCAGTTCTCCGAGCTTCACCTCGGCCCCTTGGGCTGGCACAACAACGGCCGTCACGACTGCACCCCATTCTGGGTCCGGGCGGCCGACAACTGCTAACTCAGCGACTCCAGGAGCCAATGCAAGGACCCGCTCGACGGCATCAGGCCACACGTTCTCACCGCCTGTGATGATGAGATCGCCTCGCCGCCCGTGCACTTGCAGGCGTCCGTCGACATCAATCGTGCCGGCGTCGCCCGTCGGTAGCCACCCATCTGCAGTCTTGGGATCGGTGCCATCGCGGTAGCACCTCAGCAACATCGGGCAGCGAAGATGAATCTCGCCGTCGACGACGCTGACCTCGACGCCATCGACCGGCAAACGGTCATACACAACACCGCTACCCGTCTCGGTCATGCCGTAGGTGGTGACGCTGTTGGCGGGACGGTCCGCTGGCATGGCTGACCCGCCTAGCACGACCGCTCGAAACGCTGTGGGATCGATCCGCCGCAGAGCCGTCGCAACGAGCGACACAAGCGTCGACCCCAAGCGTGCCGCCTCCATTACCGCTCCGGCCTCGAAGCCGGGGTGCATCGTCAGTGGAGTCCCGGTGTGCAGGGCACGAACGACAACCGACATGCCCCCGACGTGAGACAGAGGCAAACAACACAACCAGCGGTCTGCGTTCGGATCGACGTTCAGCCGTCGACTCGTCGCCTCCGCGTTTGCCGCGATTGCCTCATGGGTCAACACCACACCCTTCGGGTCGCCGGTGCTCCCACTTGTGGCCATGACCAGCGCATCGCCAGGATCGACAGCACGAGCACCGTCGAGCGATTGTTGCCCGTGCTCGTCAACCACGATCGCAGGAGACATCGCGTCGAACAATTTCTGCCTGGCCGCCGGCGGCAAGCGCATGTCGACCGGCAGAACAGCATCGCCGTTGCCCCATGCACGCTGCAGCTCAGCGACGAACAGGTCACTCCCAGGAAGCGCGAGCGCGATCAGCCGGTTCACTCGACACCATCCAGCTTGCGCAGCTCCACGGCGACCAGCGCCGCCACCCGCGCGTTGTTCTCGGCCAAAGCAAGGTTAGCCGGAACGCTGTCGCCATCAGTGACTTCGGCGATTCGCCCCAACACGACTGGCGTGACAGCAGGGCCGCTCAGGCCCCGAGCCGCTACCTCAGCGAGTCCGGCTTCGAGGGCCGCCTCGACTGCGTCGCGGTCGAGTTCGTCGGCTTCGGGAATCGGGTTCGCTAACAAGACACCACCGGCGCCCAACATCGATCTCGCCCTGAGCACCCGAGCGACTTCGGCAGCATTCTCGACCCTGTGGCCTACTTCCAGCCCGCTCTCGCGGGTGTAGAACGCAGGAAACTGGTCGGTCTTCCAGCCAAGCACCGGAATAGACAGGGTTTCAAGCAGTTCGAGGGTGCGTGCGAGATCGAGGAAAGCTTTCGCTCCAGCGGACACAACAACAACTCGATGCTGGGCGATCGCTCCCAAGTCCGCGGACACATCGCCGGTGAGTTCGCTGCCGCGGTGAACACCGCCGATACCGCCGGTGGCGAACACTTCGATACCCACCTGGGCGGCGAGCGCAACGCTGGCCGACACAGTAGTGACGCCGACTGGCCACCCTTGGGCCACGGCTACCGGAAGGTCGCGCTCGGCAACCTTCGCTGATCCCTCGAGCATTCGGGCGACATCAGCCTTGTCGAGACCCACCTTGGGTACGCCATCGAGGACGACCGTTACTGCTGGCACAGCTCCAGCTTCACGAATGACCGCCTCGCACCGTCGCAAAGCTTCGGCATTGTCTGGAGTCGGTAAGCCGAGATTGCTATAGATCGTGGACTCCATAGCCACTACAGGCCGACGCTCGCTGAGCGCCGTAGCCACTTCTTCGCCCAGTTGAATCACCGAGACCTCCGTGGACATCACACTCGTCGCATAACGAGTGGCATGGCCCTCAAACAGCATGCCTGACATCACGCGAATATCGGTCGAACAACGAGGGAGAGACCTCTCGGATCAGGCCGTCTTGACGGGCGCGGGTCCAGGTCTGGTCTCGTGAGGAAGGGACGGGACGGGACTCGACGAACCCCAGGAGTCACCATAGACAAGGCACTACTGCAATCGCTTCCGCTCTTCGAAGGACTATCCACCGATGAGCTCGAAGACTGCGCCAGCCACTTCCCAAGCACGGAGATGCTCGCTGTGAGCAGCCTGACCAAAGAGGGCGATTTCGCGTACAAGTTCTTCGTGGTGCTCGAAGGAACTGTTGAGGACTACCGCGACTTCGAACATGTGGCCGATCTCGGTCCTGGCGACTTCTTCGGTGAGATGGGCGTCTTGTCTCACGGCAAACGCAACGCCAGAGTGTCCGCTAAAGACCGCTGCCAGCTCGCATCGATGATGGGGCGGGAGTTCGAGGAGATGCAGGCGAAATACCCCGGCATCGCATCACGCGTTGACGCCACGGTCGCCGCGCGGATGTCATCACTGCCTGACGCCTAGCCCGAGTCCAAGGTTCTAGAGGAACGGCGCGTAGCCGGGCTTGATGACCTCATTGATCAGTCGCAGCCGGTCTTCGAATGGCCAGAACGCACTCTTCATGGCGTTGAGCGTCAGCCACTGGATGTCGGCGAAGTCGTAGTCGAAGGCTTCAACGAGGTTGGCAATCTCGTCGGTCATCGAGACATTGCTCATCAGGCGATTGTCGGTGTTGACAGTGACTCGGAACTTGAGCCGCTTCAACAGATCGATCGGGTGGTCGGCGATGCTTGCAGCGGCCCCCGTGTGCACGTTCGAGCTCGGACACACCTCGAGCGGGATACGCGTGTCGCGCACGTACGCCGCAAGCAACCCGAGCTCGATGTTGTCCTCGTCGTGGACGGTGATGTCGTCAACGATCCGAACGCCGTGACCAAGTCGCTCGGCACCGCAGTACTGGACGGCCTCCCAGATCGACGGAGGTCCGTAGGCCTCGCCTGCGTGAATTGTCGTGTGAAAGTTCTCGCGCTGGATGAACTGGAACGCATCGAGGTGACGGGTTGGGGGATTGCCCGCCTCGGCACCAGCTATGTCGAATCCGACGACACCCTGGTCGCGGTACCTCACAGCTAGCTCGGCGATCTCAAGTGAACGTGCCGCAGTTCTCATCGCAGTAGACAACGTTCCGATCTTGATCTTGCGACCAGCGCTTCCCTCTTCGAATCCAGCCAGCGTCGCCTCGACAACCTCGTTGAGACTCAAGCCCTGCTCGGTGTGGAGTTCGGGAGCGAACCGGACTTCGGCATACACAACGCCATCGTTTGCCAGGTCCTCTGCACACTCGGCGGCGACGCGCTGCAATGCTTCAGGTGTCTGCATCACCCCAACGGTGTGGGCGAACGTCTCAAGATAGAGCTCGAGATTCAGCCGGCTCGCACCGCGCTGAACCCAGGTCGCAAGCTCGGTGGCGTCGGTGGTTGGCAGCCGTGCGTAGCCAAACTCGCTTGCGAGATCGATGATTGTTTGTGGGCGCAGCCCACCGTCAAGATGGTCGTGCAGCAGAACCTTCGGGAGCTGGCGAATCTGCTCGACCGTTGGTCGCTGGGGCTGCGGCTGCCCTGCTTCTAGTGTTGCTTCCATGTCACATGCTACGTCCGGTTCAAGATTGGGTCCTCTCGGAGGACCTCGCCAGCAGTCATGACTTCCGTCACGACGGTCGACAATCCACTCGTCGACACCAAACTCACGCGCCTGCGCGATGTGTCCACACCAACTGGGGAGTTCCGCGCCCTCCTCGGCGACATCGGGTGTTTGCTGACTCCCGCCGCAACAGCGAATCTGCCGACCCGGCCAATCACCGTCACCACGCCACTCACGACCACCGAAGGCGTCGTGCTCGACGGGGGCACGCCAGTTCTGGTGTCTGTCCTGCGCGCCGGCAACGGACTCATGGAGGGTGTATTAAGGCTGCTCCCCGATACCGACATCGGTCAGATTGGGCTCTACCGCGACCACGAAACGCTCGAAGCTCACCAATACATGGTTCGTATGCCGCCAATCGCCGGTCGACATGTCATCGTCGTCGATCCAATGTTGGCGACCGGCCATAGCGCGACGGCCGCACTCGACATTGTTGCTGCCGAACAGCCAGCTTCGGTGGTGTTCATGTGTTTGGTCGCTGCTCCGGAGGGCATCGCTGAGCTACAGGCGCGACACCCGAACGTCGACATTGTCACAGCCGCTATCGACAGCCACCTCAACGAGGTCGGCTACATCGTGCCCGGACTCGGAGACGCCGGCGATCGCCTCTACGGCACCTGATGTACCGGTAATGCATCGCGACACCGAGCAAGACATGATGAACGGGTGAACACTCCAACCCCACCTCTTGCGTGGCTCGGTGACCGAATTCGGATCATTGACCAGACATTGCTGCCAGGCGAGCTGGCGATGCTCGACATCACAACGATCGAAGCTGCGGTGGCTGCCATCCAACGACTGGCGATCCGAGGCGCTCCCGCCCTCGGCGCCTTCGGGTCCCTCGCGATAGTTGTCGGCCTCGATGAAGCCACACCCGAATCGGTCGAAGCCGCGCTACCTCTTCTTGAAACCCTACGAACCACGGTTGGAGATGCCAGGCCCACGGCTGTCAACCTTCGTTGGGCCGTGGACCGCACGATCGACCACGCCCTAGCCGCAGCTCCTGGGACCACCACCGAATTGCGTCAGTTGCTCCTCGACGAGGCTCTGGCTGTTGGCGCAGAGGATGCAGCAGCATGCGCCGAAATCGGACGCCTCGGGCGCGAATTACTCAGCGAAGCTGTCAACATCGGCACTCACTGCAACGCCGGTCGGCTCGCTACAGCCGGCATCGGAACTGCGCTTGCGCCCATGTACGCCAAGGCCGAAGCTGGCGAACCGGTACATGCGTTCGCCGCCGAAACGCGTCCATTGCTCCAGGGCGCACGACTCACTGCTTGGGAACTGCACGACGCCGGAATCGACGTCACTGTGGTCTCCGATGGAGCGATGGCGTCGACGATCCTGTCCGGGGCAGTTGACGCGTTCATCGTCGGCGCCGACCGCATAGCCGCCAACGGCGACGTCGCCAACAAGATCGGAACCGTCGCCCAGGCACTCGCAGCGCATGCGGCCGGTATCCCCTTTTACGTTGCGGCTCCGACATCCACCATCGATGCCTCACTCGCTTCAGGCGTCGACATCGACATCGAACAACGCGATCCCGACGAGGTACACAACGTCGGGGGTACCAGGCTCACCCCAGTCGGTGTGAGTGCATCCAACCCAGCGTTTGATGTCACACCCCACCACCTCGTCACCGCCATCATCACCGAGGCCGGGGTGCTCTTTGCCCCGTTCATCGATTCGATCTCTGCTGCGCTCAGGCCTCAGGAGGGCAACTAATGCAGAACCTCTGGAACGAATCCGAAGCCGCGGCCTTCGTTGGGCCCCTCGAGGAATGCGTCTACGGCTCCCGTCTCCTCGGCGCCGACATGGGACTGGTCCTGCACGGCGGCGGAAATACCTCGGTCAAGATCGTCGAGCCAGACATCCACGGCGACGATCTCGAAGTCTTGTACGTCAAGGGCAGCGGCTGGGATCTGGCGACGATCGAGGCGCCCGGATTCGCGCCGCTTCGGCTCGAGCCGGTCCGGCAACTGGCACAACTTCCGTCTCTGTCGGACTCTGAGATGGTCAACCAGCTCAGGTGCAATCTGCTGAACGCTTCAGCGCCCACACCCAGCGTCGAGGCAATCTTGCACGCCTCGCTACCATTCCCCGCTGTCCAGCACTCGCACGCAGATGCGGTGTTGGCCCTCACGAACACAGCGACCGGCGAAGCTCGCGTCCGTGAACTGTGGGGCGACTCTGTCGTGGTTGTGCCATACGCCATGCCAGGTTTCGACCTGGCCCGAGTCTGCGCGGAGTGCTGGGCCGACCAGGCACACGACGGCACCATCGCCATGATCTTGCTCAACCACGGCGTATTCACCTTTGGCGACACCACCCGAGTTGCGTACGACACCATGATCGAGCTCATCTCGCAGGCCGAGGCCTACGTTGAGGACCACGGCCTCGGCGGTCAAAGTCCAACTGGCCCCGAGTTGACCGACATCGACCCCCTCGAGCTAGCCCAGATCCGTGCTGGTCTCTGCGCATGCTCAGGCAGTCCGATGATCATGACTCGCCACGCCGACGATCAGGTGCGCGACTTCGTCAGCCGCGATGACCTGGCCGAAGTAAGTCAGCGAGGAAACGCCACGCCCGATCACATCATCCGCACCAAACGGGTACCGATGCTCGGCTCGGACTTTGACGACTATGCGCTGAAATACGCCGACTACTTCGAACGCAACGCCGACGAAGTAGCTCCAGCCGGCGGTCTGCAAATGCTCGACCCTGCGCCGCGGGTCGCGCTCGACCCAAGGTTCGGCATGCTGACCATGGGCCGACGGGCCGTCGATGCAGACATTGCAGCCGATATCTATCACCACACCATCGAGGTCATCGAAGCCTCAGAGGGACTCGGCGGATTCGTCGCTCTTCCCGAACGCGAGCTGTTCGAAGTCGAATACTGGGAGCTCGAGCAGGCCAAGCTGAAGCTCGGCGGGTCGCCGCCTCCCATGGCAGGCGAGATCGCGCTGGTCACGGGAGCAGCGTCAGGTATTGGTCGTGGGTGCGCCGAAGCATTGTTGGCGCTAGGCGCATCGGTCATCGGACTCGATCTCAGCAAGGACATCAGCACCGCATTCGGAGGTCCGGCGTGGCTTGGCGTCGAAGGCGACGTCACTGACCCGGCCAGCATCGAGGCCACAATTGCCGCTGGCGTCGACCGCTTCGGTGGAGTCGACATGGCCGTGGCAGCAGCCGGCATTTTCGGCGCCAACGCTCCCATCGCCAAGCTCGACCTGGACGAGTGGTCTCGTACCCTGCGCATCAATCTCGATGGCGTCACACTCTTGCTGAAGGCACTCCATCCGTTCCTTGCTCTAGCGCCACGCGGTGGTCGAGTTGTGCTGGTCGGTTCGAAGAACGTCCCCGCGCCAGGCAAGGGCGCCGCAGCGTATTCAGCTTCCAAAGCAGCCATGACCCAGCTTGGAAGAGTCGCAGCGCTCGAATGGGCAAGTGACGGCATTACGGTCAACACGATTCACCCGGACGGCGTGTTCGATACCGGCTTGTGGACCGAAACACTCATCGCCGAGCGGGCCGCTGCCTATGGCCTAACTCCCGACGAGTACAAACGCCGGAACCTGCTCGGCCGCGAGATCACGAGCGCAGATATCGGCGCCCTGGTGGCTGATATGTGTGGCCCCATCTTTCAGACTATCACCGGCGCCCAGATTCCTATCGACGGTGGAAGCGACCGGGTGATCTGAAATGATCGACCTCACCGGAAAGACCGCCCTCATCACCGGCGCAAACGGCGGCTTGGCACCTGGTTTGGCCCGCTCGCTCGCCAAGGCGGGCGCCGTTGTAGTCCTCGGCGTCAGGCAGAGCCGCGCTCGCGCCGACCTCCTCGCAGCCGAGATCGGCGCCGTGGTTGTCTCTGGCGACGTCAGCGACCCACACGGAGTCGAGTCAGTCATCGCCGCTGCATCAGCTGCCGGACCCCTCGACATCGTCGTCAACAACGCAGCGCTTCAGCCAACGTCGAGTTACCTCGACACTGACGTATCGACCTGGGATGTAGTAGCGGGCGCAAATCTGCGATCGACCCATCTCATGACAAGAGCTGCAGCCCAGCACATGATCGAAAGCAGCATCGCCGGCTCGATCATCAACATCGGATCGATCGAAGGCAGCCAACCCGCTCCGTTCCATGTGCACTACGCCACGGCAAAAGCCGGTTTGATCATGCTGACCCGCGGCGCTGCCCTTGAGTTGGGCGAACATCAAATCCGGGTCAACTCTGTGTCACCCGGCCTCATCGACGATGGCGAGGTCGGCGATCGCTGGCCCGAAGGTGTTGACAGGTGGAACGCAGCAGCCCCGCTGAAGCGGCTCGTGTCACCAACCGACGTGGGCAACGCGGTCGCATTTCTTGCCTCGGACCTGGCCGCTGCCATCACTGGACACGACTTGGTGGTCGATGCAGGAGTGCTCACCCACCCCACCTGGTAGTCGCCGTCACGCCACCGCCGGGTCAGGCTGACGCGCCAGCCATCAGCAAGCCAATACGTTCACGGTCAGCGTCGGCGACGTCGAGCACCGCAACGATCTTGCCTTCGTACAACACGGCAACCCGATCAGCGAGACCCAGGACCTCGTCGAGTTCGGCTGATACGAGCAAGACGGCAACGCCCGCATCGCGCTGATCGACGATGCGCTGGTGAATGAACTCGATAGCGCCG
>Ga0302127_10002070_pt1 | contig 12130 bp, 15 predicted proteins | sample CB4_SCM_MG_FD_204452 | JGI IMG/M metagenome (GOLD analysis project Ga0302127, IMG submission 204452) | Marine microbial communities from Western Arctic Ocean, Canada - CB4_SCM | ecosystem: Environmental > Aquatic > Marine > Oceanic | place: Canada: Western Arctic Ocean | collected 2017-09-24
CGGTGCCCCTCACCTTGGCGTTAGGGGGACCGTCGGGGTCGACGCTCTAAGCGTGCCAGACGCGGCGCCGAGGATGTTTAGTCCTGACGTCTACGTCCATGTGGTTGGTCCTTCCCTAGGTGAAGAATGCGGTGAGTTGGTCGACATTACCTTCCTTGCTCAAGGCTGCCGCGTCCCAGGCATGAGGGCATTGCCCCGCTGATAGCGGCTATTGCATCCTTCAAGTCACCTAGCGCGAGTCGAGGTTGGGGATAAATTCGCCCATGCGGGAATTAATTCCACGCTTAGCGAGTTCTTCGGCGAAGAGCGCGTGGATGCGCGGGTCTTCATCTTGATACTCAACTTGCATGCCGCCATCTGCTTGGGATTTGTCCATGTTCTCGTAGGTCCACATTTTGGAATCCAGGACGGGGTAACGAGAGCCACCAAAGTCGAAGACCAAGTAGCGTGATTGGCCTTTGGAAACGTTGAAATGCTGGTGGTAAGTGGGGCCGTCCGGTGGCGCGTAGAGTGTGCCAGGCTTCCAGTCGACGCGCACAGTGTCGACCGGGTCTTCGCCATCTTTCCATAAGAGTGAGTAGCCCTCGCCGGTGGCGCAGAAGATATGGGCACCGGCGTTGTGCTTGTGCGCCTTCTTATAGGTTCCCTCGAAGAATTGCGAAATATGGCAGTGCATGGAGGAGTCGCCCAAGAGGAACTGAATGTTGTTGCCCGCAGCTCCTCGAGCGACCCAAGGAGGAAGCTCGAAATTGACGAGGTCAGGAACGAAGTTGGTTTCCCATTGATGACGGCCTGGCTTAATCTCTCGGAACTCCCCTTCGCCGTTGTAATAGCGTTCTACGGCAGCTCGGTCGTCAAAAGTGACGGGATTGTCGTAAATGAATTCTTTCTTGTGAAAAATATTAAAAATGATAGGAAGATCGGTGACTGCGGCTAGTCGCGCAGGCTCGGTGCCTGAGCCGTTAAATATTTGATGCTTTGCATTCATCGGGATGGCGAAGATAGCGGATGGCCCCCACTCGAACGAGTGCTTGGTGCCATTGCTTTCTTCGATAACGGTGGCACCACGGCCAGAAATCACATGGATGAGCTCGTCGTGCATGTGTTGCTCGACGTTGAGTTGGCCACCGGCGGGGATTTCGACGACGTAGGCCGAGAGGTAGTCGGACCGACCTACTAGGTGGACGTAGGCACCAAGGCCTCCCATGCGCTCCCATGGTTCAAGTTGCAGGGTGTGGCAGTCGACGGCGTAGGCCTCGTGGACGGGGATGCCCTCTTCTTTTACGAAGTCGTGGTACGGAAATACTCCGTAGTAAGGGTTGAATTCGGTCTCGTCGCCCATAGTTGTGCCTCCTTGGAAGTAGATGTCGCCATTCTAGCGCGCCGTGGTAAGGAGGTGAAATATAGAGAGCCTTGGCGCCCCAGAGGGGCAGGCAGGGTTCTTTTTGGACGATGGCGTGAAGGGTGGGGAGTCCACTCCCAGGCTCCTATGGAGTTCCTATTCGAGCCCAAAAGGGCGATTAAGCAGAGCGGTGGAAGCCTTGCCTCGTTCATGCTCTTCGGGCTAAGTAACGCCGGGGGTTTTCAGCTAGCTGTCGAGTCCATGCAAGGGGAATATCAAGCGCTTGAGCTCTTTAATTTTCTCCTCTGCCCAAGCTGACGCCTTGGTGAGCGAGGCATTCCCCACCGTCACGGCGCCGTCGCGTAATGCCTCGCTCACCAAGAAAGCCTGTGCACCTGAAGGCAGGACGTCGGGCCATCGTCGGCCCAGCATGATTCCGTAGGCCAACGCCCAACAGCGGGGTACCGCATCTAGGTCGTAGCCGCCTCCTCCGAACGCGAGCCATGGATAGCCCAGCGCGTCGAAGCGTTCGACTAGAGCCTCGTAGCCGTGAGTCGTCATGCCCAGTTGTGTAAGAGGGTCGTGGATATACGCATCCGCACCCAGCTGCGTCGCGAGCACATCAGGCTTGAATGCTTTGATTAGGGGGAGCAACATCTCATCGAAAGCCGAGACGAATACGTCATCGGGAGTGTTGGGGTAAAACGGCAAGTTGACCGAGAATCCTTTGCCATTCCCCTCGCCAATCTCGTTAACCTCGCCTGTACCGGGGAATAGCCAGCGCGGGCCTTCGTGGACGGAAATAGTCATAACGTCCGCTTCACGGTAGAACGCGTTCTGAACGCCGTCGCCGTGGTGCGCGTCGATATCAACGTAGCAGACACGCAGGCCTCGCTTGCGGAGGGCCTTGATGGCAATTACGGGGTCATTAAAGATGCAGAACCCTGACGCGTGTCCGGACTCTGCGTGATGCAGGCCTCCGGCGGGAGCGAATGCTCGTGGGACGACGCCGTCAGCAATCAAGCCTGCTGCTTGCACTGACGCCCCTGTCGACAACAGCGCGGCTTCGTACATGCCGTCATAGATAGGGTTATCCCCCATTTTCGAGAAGCCAAAGAGGCCGGCATCTCGGACGTCCTCTCCGTTACTCAGGCGTTCAACGACTTTTAGGTAAACCTCCGTGTGGAACATCAGCAGTTCCTCACGCGTCGCTGGACGGGGAGTGACCACCAGCGCGCCCGGGTCGTCGAACGCCGCGTAGCCACGCAACAAAGCGTTGGTGTACTGGAGCCGTACAGGTTGCATGGGGTGGCCGTCGCTGAGCACGTGGAGAGAGAGGCGGTCGTCATACACGTAAGCTGCGCGTTTGCCTATGCTGCTAATCATTTAGCCTTATATCTCTGCGGAGCGTGTTCGTACATGGGGTATTAGCTGGAAACGTCATTCCGTCTTCAAGCGTACCTCCATGTCGCGGAGGTACGCAGCGGCCCTGTGCTTATCCAGCAGGTGGTTGTTGTTACCGCGCTTGGGGGGCTCTGTACACAACCGGGGCAACCATCGGGGCAAGGCCACTCTTCAATGACTGCCAGTGTTGCACCTAGTAGCTCTTCAACAACATCGAACCCATGTTCCGCGATGCCGACGCTGCCAGGATGGCTATAGTAAAGGAAGAGGGCTCGGCTTGTGGGCTCGTTCAGGAGTGATTGGATGATAGGGATGTCGTAGTAGAGAGTCTTGCCGCTGGCAGCAGGGGTCACCGCGGCGACGTCGTGCCCATCGAGGGCAGCGCCGATTGCGCGGGCCTGGTGTGTGAATAGCGAGGGCATATCACGCTCGACCAGGGAGGCAGTGAGCGTAGGTTGGAAGTCATGGACGAGCGTGGCATAGGGTGCATTACGTTCGGGAAATTCCTCGGCGTGCACAAGCTGTTCGCTGTTGATTAGCGAACGTTCCAATTAATCGACGAATAGACCTACGTCCACGCGGACTCCTGACTTGTGGCGGTTTATTCAGGAACTTAGCTGTTCATGGCCTTTCTCAACCAGGTGTCCCTATAGGTACTCATCTGTTACACCGCTCGCAACACCGCGTTGATATGTTCGATGGTATAGGGCGCGGGCTCGATTCAGGAAGTGACGCCGGTAACCAGCGTTTTCTGCCAATCAGCGCCATCGACCTCAGGAATCGTGGTCTTGAGTTTCATGCAAGGCCCGTGTTCAGCGAGCGCAAGCCTTCCCGTTTGTCCTTGAGCGATTCCTTTCCGCGAGCTCGCATTTCAACTTACAGGCGCTTACAAGCACGATAAACGCCTGCAGGGGGAACGGAGTTAATACATGCCCGGTTCCGTCCATGAATTCAATTGACCCACATTGTGAATCTATTTACAATCGGTTCACAATCGCTTCGAGTAGGCATTCGAGAGGCGCCCTTGACTACCAATAATGGAGTTCCAGAAGTCGTCGTTGATCGACTCCCGCGCTACCTTAGGGCTCTTGCTCAGCTTGAGAGCAGCGGCATCGATGTCATCAGTTCGCAGCAGCTCGGCGAGCTGCTCCAGGTAACCCCCGCTCAGATTCGAAAGGACCTCAGCTATTTTGGTCGCTTCGGTAAGCAGGGCCGTGGGTACAGCATTTCTCACCTTCTAGAACGCCTTCGCAACATCTTGGGGCTTGACCAGACATGGAATGTGGCCGTCATTGGTGTAGGTAGGCTAGGGCGATCCATCATAAGCTACCCAGGGTTTGAGCCTGAGGGTTTCCGCGTCGTATGTGCATTCGACTCTGATTCTGCAGTCGTAGGCCAGGTCGCGGGTGGGCTAACCGTTCACGATTTCAGCGACTACGCTGTAGTCGCCAAGCGTGAGAATGTACAGATAGCTATCGTTGCAGTGCCGGCAGCAGTCGCGCAGGCGGTTATCGACGACCTTGTCGGCGCGGGGGTCAAGTCAATTCTCAATTACGCTCCAAAATCGGCGCTGACTCCTCCTGATGTGCGCATACGCAACGTAGACCCGGTGGTGTCGCTTCAATCGATGACTTACTACCTAAGTGCGGGGTAATGCATAAAGCGGGCAATTCGTTGCAGTCATCTGCCTCCAGAGCGGCTATTGACGGGCGCGTAGTGGAGCCCTTGGCACAGAACGGTCTTCTACTCCTGGCGGTAGTGCCACCCATTTCAAGAGCTAATCAGTATGTGGTGGAAGAAGTATCTATAAGTAAATCCTCTTCTGCAGTTGACACTGCCCGTGCTCACCTCTAATCTCAAAGGCGCGGCACTGCCACGCTGACACGGTCTGCTTCAAGGAGAACTTAATGGGTGAATTCGACGGAGGATTCTGGGCCGCCATCATTACCTGGACGTTACTTGCGGTCACCGCAGCGCTGGTTGGGCTAGGATTGCACGTGCGCGAGAAGAGCCGCAGCAAGTAGCTGAGAGGCACGTTATGGATAGCAAAAGGAACAGGGCCTCAGATGAGGCCCTGTTCCTTTTGCTATCCATTTGTTCATTAACAATCGAGCGTAACCTCTATTGAGGAGCCGAACCGATCCCTACGGGTCGCTGCTTACGCCGAAGACGGGTGATTTTAAGCCGAGTCTGGGCACGGTGTAGAGACGCCAATGCTCGCTCTAGGTCGACACCATCGCCACGAGGCGTTATTCGCTGTTGCGCACGAGCAATTGCCTCTTCTGCTCTAGCTTCTTCGATCTCATTAACGTGTTCTGCTGCGTCTGCCAGAACGACCACGAGGCCACCTCGGACATCCATGAAGCCACCATGGACTATGTAATGGTTTTCCTCAGTACCGATACGGTACCTAAGCTCGCCCGGCAACAATGTCGTCATCACCGCCGCGTGATGCGGCAGCACTGCAAGTTCTCCGTCACCACCAGGGGCGACGACCATATCCACGTCCCCTTCGAAAAGGATGCGCTCAGCCGTGACTATTTCAAGTCGCATCGGCATCAGTTACGCCCCTGCTCCAGCGTTCGCCTGTTGGCGCGCTTCGTGTCGCACGAGAACCTCGTCAATGGTTCCTACCATGTTGAAATCCTGGGCCGCGATATGATCGTGCTTACCTTCAAGAATCTCTTTGAAGCCACGTACGGTCTCGACAACAGGAACGTATCGCCCGTCGATGCCGGTAAATTGTTCAGCTACGTGGAACGGCTGAGACAGAAACTGCTCAATCCGCTGTGCCCTTCCGACCGTTACCTTATCGTCATCTGAGAGTTCTTCCAGGCCCAAAATCGCGATGATGTCCTGGAGATCCTTGTACTTCTGCAGCACCTGTTGCACTCCACGAGCAGTGTCGTAGTGCTCTTGACCCACAATCAAGGGATCCAAGATTCGTGACGAAGACGTAAGCGGGTCAACGGCCGGGTAGAGACCTTTTGCCGCGATTGCACGTTCGAGTGAAATCACAGCATCCAAGTGACCAAAGGACGTTGCGACGCCAGGGTCGGTGTAGTCGTCAGCCGGTACGTAAATGGCTTGGAAGGACGTGATCGAGCCTTTGGTCGTTGACGTAATGCGCTCTTGCAAGTCACCCATTTCCGTACCCAGCGTTGGCTGGTATCCGACGGCAGAGGGCATGCGCCCCAAGAGTGCCGACACTTCCATTCCAGCCAGAATGTAGCGGTAGAGGTTGTCCACAAACAAGAGAACGTCCTGGTTCATGACGTCACGGAAGTACTCGGCCATGGTCAGGCCTGTCATCGCGATACGCAGGCGCACTCCTGGTGGTTCATTCATCTGGCCGAACACAAGCACAGTGCTGTTCAGTACGCCAGATTCCTGCATTTCATGCCAGAGGTCGTTTCCCTCGCGTGAGCGCTCGCCCACCCCCGCGAATACGGAGTACCCGCTGTGCTCTTCTGCTATGTTCCGGATTAGTTCTTGAATGATGACGGTCTTGCCCACACCGGCTCCGCCGTAGGCGCCGACTTTACCACCTTTGGTGAAGGGCGCAATAAGATCTAGGGCTTTGACTCCAGTTTCGAGAACTTCGGTGGTCATGCTCTGGTCTTCGTAAGGTGGGGGTGAACGGTGAATCGACCAGTGGTCTTTCGCGTCCACGACACCCAAGCCGTCCAGCGGGTCACCGATTACGTTAAACAATCGCCCAAGGGCGGCTTCGCCCACAGGAATCGTTATCGGTGCTCCGGTGTCTCGCACGACGGCCCCTCGCATCAGTCCTTCTGTAGGCCCAAGAGCGAGACAGCGAACCCAGCTGTTACCTACTTGCTGCTCAACTTCGAGAACCAGGCGCTCGCCCTTTGATTCAAGCTCAAGCGCGTTATATATGCCCGGTAGACTCTCAGGTGGGAACTCCACGTCGACGACAGTCCCGATGACCTGTACGACTTTGCCTTCGGCTCCTACGGCCATATCCATACTCCTTCAACAACGAGGGCTGCGCCTCGCCGAACTATCCTTCGAGTGCAGCCACGCCACCAACCAAGTCAAGGAGCTCAGCGGTGATCATGGCCTGACGGGCTTTGTTCAATTCCAATGTCAACGAATCAATCATCTCTTCGGCCGCGTCGGTTGCGTTTCTCATTGAAACCATTCGCGCCGACTGCTCACTAGCGTTACTTTCCAACACTGCCTGATAAACCTGGGTATCTAGGAAGCGCGGTACAAGTGTGTTCAACACAGTCTCAGTATCCGGCTCATACTCATAATCGGCAGCAATTCCAGGTTTCTCCAATTCTTCCGCTCTAATCGGCAGCAACTGCGCTACCACGGGTTCTTGGAACAGCGTATTAATGAACCGTGTGTACGCGATGTGTACTTCGTCCACGACTCCGTCCGTGTACAGCTGCGCGATCAGCCCGGATATAGGCAGGCAGTCCGACAACGTTGGCCGCTCCCCCAAACCAGGGAAGGATGCTTGCAACGTCTGACCCGATCGAAGCATGAACTCGCGACCCTTGCGGCCTACTGTGATGACAGATGCAGGAATATCCTGCTTCTCCATGAACCGGCCAGAGGCACGATTGATGTTCGACGGCAGGCCTCCGGCGAGTCCGCGGTCCGGCGTTATCTCAAGCAGTAGGACGTTTCTCACAGGGCGGCTCTGTAGCAGTGGGTGAGTCTCCTCGACGCCGGCATTCCCTTGGGAGGCGACGCCTGCGAGGACCGCTCGCAGCTTCTGTGCGTAGGGGCGCGCAGAGACCACCTGCTCTTGGGCGCGGCGCATCTTAGACGCTGCGACCATCTGCATCGCGTTGGTCACTCGAGCAGTGTTCTTGACGCTTTTTATCCGTCCTCGTATCTCTCTTACGCTAGGCACTCTGTAGTTGCCCTTTCTTCATGTCTATCTTTTCGCAAAATCAATCGTATCCGCAACGACGAACTAGAACGTTGACTTGAAGGCAGTGATGCCCTCGCGCAACCCTGCATCAGTGGTCGCATCAATGTCTTTGTTTTCCTCGATAGCCTTGAGGACTTCAGCCTTGGAGGTCTCCAAGTAACCAATCAATCTCTCTTCGAACTCGCGGATTCGATCCACAGGCACATCATCCATGAACCCGTTGACCACAGCGAACATTGAGGAGACCATTTGACCGAGGGAGTTAGGTCGGTATTGCGGTTGCTTGAGAAGCTCCGTCAGTCGCTGGCCTCGTTCAAGCTGTGCACGAGTTACAGCGTCCAGATCTGAAGACCCAAACTGAGCGAATGCTGCAAGGGACGCGTACTGCGCGAGTTCTAGACGCATCCGGCCAGCAACTTTTTTCACAGCTTTAGTTTGCGCGGCACTTCCGACCCGGGAAACAGATAGGCCTGCGTTGACGGCAGGGCGAATACCGGAATTGAACAGGTCCGCCTCAAGGTAGATTTGGCCATCGGTGATTGAAATAACGTTGGTCGGAATGTACCCCGAAACGTCACCGGATTGCGTTTCGATGATAGGCAGCGCCGTCAGCGAACCGCCGCCATGCGCCTCATCCAGCCTTGCCGCACGCTCAAGCAAACGGCTGTGCAGGTAGAAGACGTCACCAGGGTATGCCTCACGCCCCGGAGGGCGCTTGAGGAGCAGGGACATTTGTCGGTACGCCCAGGCGTGCTTGGTCAAATCATCATAAATGATGAGGGCATCACGACCACTGGCCATGAACGCTTCACCAATGGCGCAACCGGCATAAGGTGCTAAGTATTGCATCGGTGCGGGGTCAGACGCGTTTGCGGCCACAATCACCGTGTATTCCATCGCTCCATGCTCTTCGAGCGTAGCTTGGATTGTGGCAACTTTGCTCTGCTTTTGCCCGATGGCCACGTAAATACAGAGAAGGTTTTGCCCTTTCTGGTTGATAATCGTGTCGACCGCAATCGCAGTCTTCCCGGTGAAGCGGTCGCCAATGATTAGCTCACGCTGGCCGCGGCCAATCGGAATCATGGCATCGATGGATTTTATACCTGTCTGCACAGGTGTGTTGACGGCCTGGCGTATAGCCACGTTGGGCGCGACCATTTCAATAGCTCTGGTGCCGTCGGTCTTGACGGGGCCTTTGCCATCAATAGGAACACCAAGCGGGTCAACCACGCGGCCGAGGAGACCGTCTCCCACAGGCACCTGGGCTACAAGGCCAGTCGCCCTGACCAAATCCCCCTCATTGACCCCAGTGTCGGAGCCCATAATGGCTGCGCCAACAGTGTCCTCTTCGAGGTTCAACGCAAGGCCGCTTACACCGCTGGGGAACGACAGTAGCTCGCCGAAACCCACTTGGCCAAGGCCGTGAATCTGAGCGATACCGTCGCCAACCTCAACGACCGTACCAACTTCGGTCAGCGTCGTCTCGCCGCCGAATTCCTCGATTTGCTTCTTTAGTACCGAGGCGATGTCTTGTCCGCGAGTGGTCATACGTTCCCTCTCACCTACCCTCTCCCTCTATGGAGAGGCGTTATTGTCACGTTAGCGATCCATGGGCCAGTTGCTGCTTCAGTGAAGCAAGGTTAGTCCGCACGGAGCCGTCGATAATTTGATCTCCAACCCTTACCAGGACCCCGCCGATGATTGCTGGGTCTTCGCGAGCTTCCAGTAGCACTTCTTTATTCAACGACGCACCAAGCGAGTCGCTCAACCGCTTGAGTTGCGCCGCAGACATCGGCATCGCCGTGGTCACTTGTGCACGTATGCGCCCAAGGCTTACGTTCAATAATTCACCGTATTCATCTGCTACCTTACCCAGGAGCCCAGCACCCTGCCGGGCGGTCAGCAAACCAACCAGATTGGCGATAATCAAATCACGTCCATCTGTCATCTGCGTAACCAGGCTAAGCTTGTCCGCGGTCCGCACTCGAGGAGCGGACATGAACGCGCTTATCGTAGGGTCCTCAAGCACACTCGCCAATTCACGCAGGTCGTTCAGCCACGCTTCGGTGGTGCCCATCTCCTGCGCAATGGCAAAAAGTGCCTGCGCGTACCGCCTCACTGTTGGTGCCTTAGCCACGAGTCTCTACCCCTGATTCTGCATGATCTCGCCTTCGGCAAGAACCGCGTCGATCAGTTCACGGTGTGAGTTCTCGTCCAACGAGCGACGAATGATCCGTTCCGCCGCGGTGATCGCTAAGCCAGCGAACTGAGCGCGGACCAACTCAACGGCGGCATCGCGTTCGGATTGAATTTCAATCCGGGCGCGTTGCAGTAGCTCTTCCGCTTCAGTCCGGGCCTGCGCCTGCTGCTGCTCACGGTAGCGTTCGGCAGCGTCACGAGCCTCTTGGAGAACCTTCTGGCCCTCCTGTCGCCCCTCGTCCAAAGTACGCTGCATCTGGGCCTGTTGCTCTTGAGCATTCAGGCGAACCCGGTCTGCTTCTTCAAGGGCATCCTTGATTTTGGCCGACCGAGCGTCAAGTATTCCAAGAATTCGCTTGTAAGCGAAGAAATACAGGATGACGGCAAGAACAGCGAAATTAAGGAGATAGACCAGAAAGCTTTGAAGGTCTATTCCAAGTGCGCCGATGCCGCTGGCTTCTTCAGTTATTTCAGTTAACAGGGGTGCTGCCAGCAAGGTGGCCGCCTCCTTCCAAACGTCTTCGCCGTTTACTTAGCGACGAAGATCAACAGAATCGCGGTCACCAGGCCGTAGATACCGATGGCCTCAGTGAAGGCCAATGCCAACACCATGTTCGGTGCAATGGCGTCTTTCGCCTCAGGGTTCCGGCCGAGAGCGTTCATTGCCGCTGAACCAACCATCCCCAGGCCGATACCCGCGCCGGCCATTCCAAGCGCTGCGAGACCAACTGCCATCCACTTCAATCCGTCTGCGCTAAAACCTACTGCTTCTTCCATTTCTCAATTCTCCTTATCGATTCGGGCTGCTTCAGCTGCCCAGCTAGCCCGTCTGCCCAGCCCGCCGTGTCGGAGAGCTAGTGCGACCCAGCTTCCGAATGTTCATGTTTGTTCTCTCCGTGCGACGCCACGGCCATGACCGTGAATACCAGCGTTAGACCCATGAAAATCAGCGCCTGCACGCCGCCAACCAGCAGCTCTAAGCCGTAGAACGCCAACGGTACCAGGAAAACCAGGAGGAACGTCATCATTCCCAGTACGATTTCACCTGCGACCATGTTTCCGAATAGGCGGAATGTAAAGCTAATAAGCCGGATGAAGTGGCTCAGCAGTTCGATAATCCCCACAAAAGTCTCCAACGGATTGGGCCCTCTGAAGAATTCCTTAAGGTAACCGACTCCATGAGCCTTGAATCCCCATATTTCAGCAAACAGGAATGAGATAACAGCCAACGCCAACGGCATGTTGATATCCGTGCCAGACGAGCGAAGAAGATGCGTCGTAATCTCGTCGTGACCAGCTGCCGTGAAACCAATTGTCGGGTAGATAGGCAGTAAAGCCATCCACGCGTTGAACGCCACGAAGATGAAAATGGTTGCGAGAATAGGGAAGAAAGGGCGGGCGAATTTCTCACCAGCGACGCTCTTGATGAAGTTATAAATCGCCTCGATGAACATTTCAATGAAGCCTTGCAATCGGCCAGGGACCATATTCGTGGTGCGAGCGCCAAAGCCAAACAGCAACACCACAACAATCGTCGTGAGCCATGCAGACAGCAGCGTATTGGTAACCGTAAAGCCGCCAATCTGGATAACTTCCTGAGGTGCAAGGTGCACTGCAGGAAGGGGGATGAAGGGGTCGCGTCCAAACAAGGCGGCACCAATAGCACCCAGGGCAAGCCCCGCTAGTACCATGATTAATGCCGCTCCAGCAAGTACCTTAACCAAGCTCGACCTCACCAATCCTATTCATGTTTGCCGGAGGGGCCACTGCCCAAATAACCGGTCGCCATCTTATAGGTGCCATAGAAAGCTACGACAATCCCTAAAAGCAAACTTATCAGAAGGAACCACGGCTCAGTGCCGGCTTTGCCATCAATCCACGCACCCAACAGCGTAGGCACGGTGATTGCAGTAGCGATATACCAACCCATGCCGGTGAACTGGGCGATTGAAAACCACCAAGGGCGTGGTTTCACAGGTTCGCCAAAGACCTGGTGAATCTTATCACAAATCTCCGTTGCATTGCGAACACCTTGCAGTCTAAGACCCTGAACCGGGGCTGCTGCCCAAGTCCTCGAGCCCAGGCAGGTCAGCCAGGAATTCAGAGAACGCTGATAGTTTTTCCATCTCATCCTCTGTCACTGGCTTCGAGGCACGAGATGCTTCAGGGTAGGAGGGTTTGATTCGGTCAGGCAGAGGAGTAGTGATATCGCCCTCCATGGTGATGCCTGCCGCTTCAATCACTCCATCTTCAACGTAAATTGGCACTTCCGA
>Ga0302127_10002071_pt1 | contig 12125 bp, 13 predicted proteins | sample CB4_SCM_MG_FD_204452 | JGI IMG/M metagenome (GOLD analysis project Ga0302127, IMG submission 204452) | Marine microbial communities from Western Arctic Ocean, Canada - CB4_SCM | ecosystem: Environmental > Aquatic > Marine > Oceanic | place: Canada: Western Arctic Ocean | collected 2017-09-24
GCTTCCGATGCTGCTTCCGATGCTGCTTGCGGTACCGATTGCGATGTTGCTTGCGGTATTGCTTGCGGTATTGGTTGTGGCACCAGATGCGTTGCCGCTTGCGGTGCGTATAATATGAATATCATTAAGTCCTTTTTGGTAAACTGAAGTTGAGCGTTGTGAAATTCTACGCATGCCATTATAAACATAGTCATCACAATTCAAACAATATTCCACAAATATACCATTCACATCTACACCTAATTCCGAACAATTTCCGCAAAAACGTGGCCCTGTTTTCATTCGAATAATAACATCATCACATATGAGTTGTTCATTATCTTCGGTATTTATCCAATCATCAGGAAAATCTACATGATAAGGTGTGCCATCAACAATTTTAGCATTTTGAAATATTTTTTGTTTCTTCATTATTAACGAAATGTAATTATTGTTACTATTATGTTTCAATTTAATATAAAATAGATTTTTCATATACATGTCTAAAAAAAAGACATGTAAAAAAAACCTTTATATATGCTAAGCAAAACAATGTTGGGTTAAAATTAGGAAATAATATATATTTTAAAAAGCAAATAAATGTCATTTGTATTATTCCATTAAATAACTTTTGTTCTATTGATGCTGGTGGGTAAATGTAGTAAACTACATCTTTATATTTTTTATTAACATACCATGAGGTAGTAAGTAGTTCAACATTTTTTCTTGACAATTTTACAATATTTTCTATATTTTTATAATGCAAATAACATTTTATAGTTGGATGAAATTTAATATCTGGATATACGCTAATCATCTTAATAACGTAAAGAATATGACTTTTTTTATATTTTATAAAATTATATGGGGATATTGATATAACATATAAAATAGAATTTGTTTTATCAAGATACATAGATGTGTTATACCATTTATTTATGATATGGTAATTGGGTATATATTCGGTTACATAACTTATCAACTCATCAGGTAACCGTTTTATTATATCCATTATTAATTAAGACAAATAAATTATAAATTTATTTAATATTAATATATTAATATTAATATATTAATAATTGTAGTATGGATTCAATATACAAAGAGGTTGAAAAAAATAGTATTAAATCTAACAAAAATAAACCCGGAAAACGCAATCGAAAATATTCTAATCTAATGAATAGTATTATAAATAATGATTCAGATAATTCAAATAATATACACTTAGAAGCATGTATCCCTAAAAAAATTGATAAAATATAACTCATACATTTTCATCTTTATGTTCTTTCGGTATTATCGCACCTTTTACAAGAATAGACTTAAATTTGTCATTGTCTACAGTGTCGTAAACCTTGTTTTGCAATTCCATATATTCTTCCATCCCTTTTTCTGTGCCTACCCAATTTGGGTTGTTTTTCTCTAATTCCGATATTAAAGCAATATATTTATGTTGCAATTGCTTATCGCATTTTGTAATTAATTCATCAACTTTATTATCGTTTTTCTCCCAAAATTCATCGTTTTTTATAAATAACTTTCGTCGTTTTAGATCAACGCAATGTATTGGACGTTTATAAATACCCAATTCGTTCATTTTATTACATATAGTATTAGTTATACCGATTGTTATATTTGAATCTTTTAATCGTTCTAACGCATTCATTTCTATCTCTATAGAATTGACAAATTCTGTCCAATTTATTGCATCTTTACAATCCTCGTTTAAAAATAAGTTCAAATTAAATTGGTTAGTGTTATTAGTAGTATTTCCAATCTTAGGTATTAATTCAGAAATTTGTTTGTCTTTTTCATCCATTTTCTTAAACAAATCAAGTATCAATGCATCTTTATCTATCTGTTCATTAACTATAATTTTTGCTTTATTTAATTCTTTGTTTATTTCCCCATGTAAACATATATTTTTATGCTTGCATAGACCACTTTTGTATTTATATGTCTTTCCACATCCACATACGAAATGTTGAATGGTCTCGTCACATACTCCTGCTACTTTTTGGCTACTTTTGTTATCCATCGTTATCCTTCGGTGTTTCAGTGTGGATAAATGCTTGTTCCAATTAGACATTTTAGACGTTGAATAGTCACAATACTTGCATGTGAAAATTAACCGGCTACTTTTCGGCAACTTTTCGTTATCCATATTATCCATTGACATTTAATTTTTAAATTTTGTAAAATTAATTATAAAAAACACAGTAACAAAAAAAATGGTTGAGTTTTTCAAAACAGAGCATTATGCTCTATTACTATAAATCCCAAAAATATTAAATTCTAAAAAAGGAAATAGGCAAATTGGACAAATATATTTGTCCAAATTCAATATTTTACTTTTAAAAAAGAAAAAGAAGAGAATCCCATAAGACTGACTTTACGAAATTAAATAGAATTTCTTATTTTAATTATGAAAGATGTAGAATAAATAATAGTATAACTAATATAATATTATTTATGTAGGCAACTAACATATTTTATACGTAGAGACTTTGATTTGTTGCTATAAATTTTAATGTTTTACTTGGAATGCAATGTAGTTTTTGTAGAAGGTCAATATTATTATTAAATTCAGCGACTTTTTCAAGTTCGGTTGCAATATTATTTATTTTAAGCAAAGTTTTTATGAATTCTCCTAAGAATACGTTGTGATGCGCTAGTGATTGCAAAACCTGTTCGCATAGTAGTTCGCTATCCGCATCTACCCAGTCCATAATATAAGTCAAAACATCGTATGTAAGGTTATAATCACAACCCGTATCAAGTTTATACGAGGTTTCAATGTCAAAATATTTATTGTATAGCAATTCAACTTCTGCAAGCAATGTCATTAATTGTTTGTCTTCGATAGAGTTATAGTGATTTTTATCCGCATCAGTTAACTTAATATTAGAGAAGCAACTGAATAATGCACATATTTGTTTGATGGAATAATCTTTAAGAAATTCCGTTTTATGCATTAGTTCTGAAAATGCCAGACAATGAAGTTCCTGTAACTGTGTAGCATAAAACCCTTGATCTGTTAGTTTTATTGTTTGTTCGTCATATGTAACAAATCCATTTTCATTAAGTATTGTTATTAGCATGTTAATGGTTTCATAAGTATAATTTTTTATGTTTAATAGCAATGTTTCATATTTTTCAGCTGCGATTATTTGTTCTTGGTAATTTTTGTATATTTCGACATCTTCTTCTATCGACTTATTGTTTGATTTAATGATATGCATATCATTGACGTGTTTTTTACGAATTTTATTTTTACTGGACAAGGTTTTATAATGAATGTCTATATATTGTTTTATGACATCTACTGATGTATTGCAATCATCAAGTAATATCTTATATTTTTCCATATTATTTTGTACCACTTCGTATAGTTTTTGTGTAGAGTCATATTCTTTCATTATTTCATTTTGAATCATACTTTTATCTACAAAGCTGGTTAGTTTTGTTGCCATAATAGTGTCATTGTTTTCTTCTCTTGTTTGAATGAGGTTAAGTATAAGATTATAATGTATTTTAAACTTGGATACGAGAGTTTGTGGTTTTCCACTAAGTATAAATTTATAATCTGTAATGGTTGGCATATTAAACAGGTTGTTTAGGTGGAGTACGTATCCGACGCTATCAATACCGCGACGTCCAGCTCTTCCAGCCATTTGCGTGTATTCATGACTTAGCAGATCTCTATTATAAGAACCGTCAAATTTATTCAACGATGTAAACATCACAGTTTTTGTAGGCATATTAATTCCGACTGCGAAAGTTTCGGTTGCAAATAATATTTTAATGTATCCTTTTGAGAATATTATTTCTATCATTTCTCTAAAAACGGGCATAATCCCGCTGTGATGGATAGCAATACCTTTTTTAAGTATTTTTAGAAGTTTTTTGTATTCTGGTAGGTTTATATATTCGCGATAGTTTGACACCTTCATCATTATAGATTGGCATTCATTCATTATAGATGTAGGTGTAGTATCATCTTTATCAAATAAAGAAACAGAAATCTCATTGGCACATTGTTCCACGGCTTTTCTTGAGAATATAAAGCATATTGCTGGAAGCATATTATTATTTTTGAGATATTTGATTGCTTCGTTTAAAACGAAGGATCTTTTAACAAATACTTTATTTACTTTAATGTAGGTTAACAAACTGTTAGCTGTATGATATACGCCATCTTTAAAGTCTTTATCGCTACTTGTTTTAAATAGTTTTGGTACATTTACTATAGTATTAAATTTATCAATAAGTTTTTTGTCTTTCATATTTTTAATCATAGAAGAATGGCAAGTTACAAAAGAATAATGTTTCAAAGGAACAATGCGTTCATTGGTTGATGTAATATAGACATCTGACTGTTTAATTTCAGATATCCATTTGGCGAAGTTTTCTTGTTTATCTAGGGTTGCAGACAACATTAACATTTGTACGTGTTTAGGAAGCATCATAATTGTCTCTTCCCATACTTTACCGCGCTCGGCATCATTAATATAATGTATTTCATCAAAAATAACGCATCCAAGTTCGTTATCAATATCCATATCGAAGTTTAGTGTAATACTTTTTTGTTGTTCATCCACGAGTTTTTTTTGAAAGAGTGTATTTCTAAGGATTTCTGTAGTCATAATTAAAACGTCTGCTTCGGGGTTAGTTTTGATATCCCCAGTTAAAAGTCCAAATGATATATTGGGATATTGTCGTGACAACTCATAAAATTTTTGATTTGATAGAGCTTTAATAGGTGCGGTATACACTACTTTTTTTCCCATACCAACAAAATATTCTATAGAATATTCAGCAGGCAATGTTTTTCCTGAACCCGTATGTGCTGTAATAAGAACATGATTACCTTCACGAATATTTTTAATCGCATGTTTTTGAAAGTTACTTAATTCAAAAGGATAGTTACCGAATATTAGGTTATATTCTTCTGTTGTTTCAAAATCGTAATCGCATACTGTCACCATAATAATTAATATAATTGTTATGTTATTATATTAATTCAATTTATAATTATCTTGGAGTACAATTAGTTGGTTCATCTGCGTTTATTGCGTTTACTGCTTTTATTGCGTTTATTGCGTTTACTGCTTTTATTGCGTTTATTGCGTTTACTGCTTTTATTGCGTTTATTGCGTTTACTGCGGTTAATGCGTTTAATGCGTTTAATGCGTTTACTGCGTTTAATGCGTTTAATGCGTTTACTGCGTTTAATGCGTTTAATGCGTTTACTGCGTTTACTGTCGGCGGTATGAATAGAAGATATCGCGCCGCCTCGCCCGGTGACTCGCTCTATATCATCGAGTCGCTGCTCCACTTCGCCGTAATGGCTGATGCGCACGTGGAGCCGCGCCGCGTCCAGCTCTTTAGCGCGCTCGCGTTTCTTTTGTGCTGACAAGCGGAGCGAGCTGCCTCGGTCGCGCCGACCGAGGCGCTCATCAGCGTCTTGACGCATCGCCGCGATCGGATAATTCAGCCTCCAATCGCTCTCCTCATCTTCCGTTAGGTCCCTGAATTCCTGATCATTGGCATTCCCATCCTCCAGTATTTGGGGGCCATGCACATCTGACGGCAGCACCGTGTCGTAATGATGTTGACCAGACATTATTATATATATATATATAATAATAAATTAATTCATAAAAGATAATTGCATGTTTTTGGAAATTACATAATTCAAACTAATAATTACCGAATATTAAGTTATATTCTCATGTTGTTTCAAATTGTTATTGTATACATTGATCATAATAATTAATATGATTGTTATGTTATTATATTAATTAAATTTATAATTAGTTACAATGAGGTCTATTCCTACGGCGTTTACTGCGTTTATTGCGTTTACTGCGTTTATTGCGTTTACCGCCACGTGTGAAGCGTCTTCGACCTCCCTTTGTATGTTTGTCGTCGGTAATACTCAAAGTCACCGCCTCCGGATCCGCCTCCACCGGAACCGCCTCCACCGGATCCGCCTCCTCCGGATCCGCCTCCTGATCCGCCTCCACCGGACCCGCCGCCTCCACCGGACCCGCCGCCTCCACCGGACCCGCCGCCTGTGCGTTCGCCGCCTCCACCAGACCCGCCGCCGGAGACTGCTGATTTCCCATAATGGCCGTCGAATCGGAATCGATGGTTTTGGGTTTGGTTGGTTTGCTTTTATTTCTTAAACTTGTTAAACTTTTTAAACGTGTTAATTTGTTAAATGTTTTATTTTTTAGAAAAATAAATTTATTTTTTAAAATTGGTAAATAACTTGGTAAATAATATCGTATATTCTTACGAATATTATTAAGTGGATAACCTCCTCCTCTTTGTTTTCTTTGTTTTCTAGTTTTTCTCATATATATATATATATAATAAATTAATTTGTAAAAGAGTATATTTTTACAAATATACTTAAAGATGATTTATTATGATTAATCATATGAGTATGACGGATATGGGAACATCTACTATTGAAACTAAAAGCGAAAGATATCATGGACGTGTTAAATGGTTTAATAGCCGACAAGGTTATGGATTTATTACCGTAACAAATGATGATACAAACCCTGAAATCGAGGATTTGTTTGTGCATCATACAGCAATTAAGGTTGTGTCTGAACAATATAAGTATCTTGTAGAGGGTGAATATATTAGTTTTACTAAAATTTTATCCGGAAATAACGATCATAAATTTCAAGCGGGCGATGTTACAGGATTAGAGGGCGGGCAACTAATGTGTGAAACGCGCAGCGTTTCGCGCACTCTTCGCGCGGAAAAGAGTACCGAGGGTGTTGACCGTGACGACCAACGTGATGGCGTTGACCGTGGCGTTCACCGCAGCGGTGGTCAACGCAGTGGTGGTCAACGCAGTGGTCAACGCAGTGGTCAGCGCAGTGGTCAACGCAGCGGCGGTCAACGCATTGGCGGTAAACCAGGTGGTTATCAGCGAATAGACGACGCGACGCCTGAACGTGTTCTAGTACGAGGAAGTGGTCCACGCGAGGACCGTTATCGTAATAACAATAATAATGATCAACATAAGATGACATCGTGTGATATAGAAGAATAATTCATTTATTAAATATTATATTTTATATCAATTTAATTAAATTGATATAAAAGGTATAGTCTAATATAATTTATATTAATGACGACAGATGAAGATACAGGAGAAATAATAGAGTTAATAAATTCATTAAGAAAACAAGTATATATGATACAAAACAAGGTAAAAATATTGGAATGCAGTTACAAAAAACATATAAAACAAACTAAGAAAGATAATAATAAAATAAAGGTGACTCGCAAACCATCGGGGTTTGCTAAACCTACGAAAGTGACAGACAGACTAATTCTATTTATGCAAAAAGACGCAGGTTCTCTTATAGCACGTACCGAAGTTACGCAGTATTTAATACGTTATATAAAGGAAAATTCACTACAAAACAAAGAAAACAGGAGAGTGATATTTCCGGATAAAAAATTATTAGAGTTGCTAGAATCAGGTAAAGAGGAAGTCACTTATTTTAATTTACAAAAGTATATGAATAAGCACTTTATAAAAGAAAATTAGATATAGATTAAATGACAACACTGGTTAATGGAAGTAAATACTTATATATATTATATTTGGAATAATTAATCTATTAATTGTATTCTAATTTTCTTTTTAATATTATCTTCTCTTGTAACAACGAACAATTTAAATTCTTTTGTAGAATAATTATCAATTTCATTGCGAAGAGTGATAGGTGACACCATTTTAATTTCAGGTAAATAGACCATATATTTATATAATGCATCATCTCGCATAAGTTTATCGAAAATATATCCTTTATATGTTTTTTCGATAAGTGCATTGTCATGTAGGCACATATGAAGAATCGAACAATCATATTGTATTTTTCTAATACTTCTCATTGTAGTATTTATATAATCTAATTCTTTAATCCAAGTTTGATAAAATAGTAGGGCATTGGTGGTGAAATTTACGAGATCGAGGTTATGCTGTAATATAGTAATATTCAAAAGGTCAACGAGACGTCTAATGGGAGATGTTATATGTATATAATTATCGAATTTAAGAATAATATGAGGTTTAACATTTTCGTAAGATGTGTATTCACCGCTCATCCCTTTCCATATGTTTAAGAATTCAGATAATTCGTTGGGTACCTCGCTTGTTGTTGGTGAAGTAGAGGAAACAATATTATTTTTTGTTCCACGATATATTCCATTCTGATGTTTAATCATGACAGAACCGCTGTGTTTATTAAACAATAACATAAGATAGGTTACAAATTCAATACTTGTAGATATTTTAGTTATAATTTTTTTTTTTTGGTTTAGAATATTTGTAATTTCAAAAGCGTATTGATAATCTTTATTTTCAAGGAGTTCATCGGACTGGTATACCATATTTCTATTTACATTAATAATGGTATTGTGGTAAGATATGTCAATAATATTATCTTTAATTACGATGTCCATAGCCAACGCAATTTTATCAACACCTTGTTTTAAACTACATAAGTTTTCAGATAGAATAACTGGTAGCATGGGACGTTTTTTATCGGGTAAATAAATTGTAGACACCCGTTTAGAGAATGCTTCCCATAGATTTAAAACATCAAGCCATAGAGATACATTAGCGATGTATACACTAAGTACAATATAATCATCGTGATTTACGATACTAAAAGCGTCGTCATAATCGAGTGTTTTGCTTGAATCGATTGTATATACGTTAATTGAACGACGGTCATGTAATGACGTAGTTTTAATAATTGTATCAAAGTATTGTTCAACACTTTTAGTTTTTAAACGTTGATTCATACACTTATTAAAATAGCTCGTGGATGTATTTATATATTTACAATGTAATACGTATTCATAATAGTTGTTTTCAACGTCAACGTTACCTATAACGTGTGATAGCATTCCAATAGGGTGTTTATTGTCCCAATTAGAGAAGTTAAATATGACATATTTATTAATATATTCTTTTGAGAATTTTTTTGTATCAATATTAAAAGGAACAAGGAATATAGGCAATCGTTTATCATCGGGAATACATCTATATAATAGTTTACTGTTTATTTTTCCGTAAGTTTTATTATTTTTAAGGATCAAAATACCAGACATAGTAGATGATCTAACGCAAGAATGCGTTATAACATTAACACCACTTTCGTCTATATGAAAGACGTCATGGTTAAAAAGTTTATAAGATGTAGTAAGTTCTACTTCTTGCATGGATATGTCATCATATATTTTGATATTCTCATAATTTCTATCATTACAAATAAATCTATAATTCATGGAATTGTTTTCTACGATACTAATAGTTTACATTTTAGGTTCAATTTAAAAATAAATTGAAAGTAGATTAATAGATTAAATGAAATTAAAACAACAACCATGTCTAATAACACTCAACTCACGATGCTTCAGGTCTACGCCATTATTGAATTTATTAATATTAACAATAAGGTTTATGTTAATAAAAATATTAACATTAACAAATTTGATGTAAGGTCTATGCAGATTGTAAAAATTATGAACGAGAAGAACACAAACAAGCTAGTTAATCGCAGGTCAACCGAGTATAAAAGTCGTAATCAACCGCTAAAGAAGGGTGGCGGCAATCGCACTCCGCTATAAATGAATAAATAATAATGAATAAATAATAATGAATAATGAATAATGAATAAATAATAAATAATTTTTTTATATTATAAAAATAAATGGATAAATAAATGGATAAATGGTTTTTTTATATTATAATAAATAATAATTATACATATGCTGGTGTATCACCTACGCCCGAAAAGAGATTACGACAACATAATGGAGAGATTAAGGGTGGTGCTAAATACACTACGTCGAAAGGACCTGGATGGAAGCATGTTTGTTTGATAGAAGGTTTTACTGATAAAATACAGGCTATGCAATTTGAATGGGCAGTGAAGCATGTGCAACCAAGAAATGAAGGCGGTATAGTAAGTCGTATAAGAAAGTTATATGTGGTATGTAATAAAGAAAGATGGACATCAAAAGCACCATTAGCAAAAGACATTCCGTTAAAGATCATGTGGGTAGATAAACCAAACATGTTATTATGTTTACTCCCAGATTATATAGAAGAGTTAAATTAAATATCTAATTTTTTAAGAACTTTATGTTTAACATTTTGCGACTGTAAAACAGACATTACTAGTTGAGGTGCCATAGCGACGACATTAAAAACTGTTTTATATTTAAATACAGAGACGAATGCATCATCAATAAATTCGATAGTATACCACCAATAGGCGGGTATATGTATGATGGTCCCTTTTTCTGCAGTAAATTCAAGAAATTTAATTTTGTCATAATCATTTTTATATTTCTTATCTACATTCCAAGGATTAATTGGCGACCTAAACTCAAAATTTTCGTAGTCATTATTTTTATATAAATATTTAGTATATTTAGGCGAACACATTTTAATATTAATTTTTCCATTTGTAACATAGAAGTAATTTCTATAGTTAATGTTGTATCTTAATGGTGTAGTTCCAGAACCAAACATAAAATCGTATTTACAATTAATAACTAAGAAAGGTCGTAAAAATTCATCATTATGATTAAATACTTTAATCATGCCTGTATCTTCTAGAAATTCATTATTGCTTTCAGTTATATATGTATTTTCCTTATCTTTTTTAAATAGTTTAATTGCTTTACCAAGTGGTATTTTAGTATATAAGTCGGTTAGTTCTTTGCCTCTAAGATTAATATCGAATGCATAATAAAGATTATTAATATAGTCGGGGTTGCATGAATCAATTAATAATTGATTGTTATATTTAAAGACCATAGGTTGTTTAATGTCACATATTTCTTCTAATTTATTTTTAGAAGGTTGTACTATTTCATAAACTTCTAAATCATTACTTTTCTTAATATGGAAATATACGTGTAAATAAATATATAACACAGTACAGAATATGACTATTGTAAGTAAATTGTTCATTAAAATTTACTTACAATTATTTATGAAATATTTTACGAACTATTAACGGTTTCCAAAGCGGCTATACGTGAGTTAATCGAATCGATGGTTAATTGCGTTAGATTGTTATTTTCGATTGCTTCTATACGAGAAGTTAATGTTTCTAACACTGAATTAATGTTATTATTTTCAATTTGATTTAATTTATTATTAATTTGTTCAATTGATTCGTCTACATGGTTTCCCATGTGCACGAGTTCTTCACCATCAACGCCTTTGTTATTAGTTATATTGTTGAGTCTATTTTCTATGGTTAAGATTTTATCTTGTATTTCTTTATTAGGGTTAACTTCTAACGCGATTTTTAGTTCGGAAACATCGATCATAAGTTTATTAAGATTGCTTTCCATAAAAACTACCTTTGTTGTATTGTCTAATGCAGAAATAGAATTTTCGATAAAATCTAATTTTTCATTGTAAGTAGTTTGCATAGTTTTAATTAATTCTTCGTACCCATCTAATGTTTCCTTCATAGATGTTAAATCATACCCAGAAGCAGATCCAGAAGCATACCCAGAAGCAGATCCAGAAGCAGACCCAGAAGCAGATCCAGACGCGGATTCAACATTTAATAAACGTTTGTTAATATCTTCAAAAGCAACATTGATTGCATCGATATCAGGTGAATTTTCAACAATATAATTATCTTGTTGTCCAAACTTATTTTCAACTTCCTTCATATTAGTGTTTAACACATGTTCTATTTTTGTAATTCTAACACCTACAAGTGATATGGCTTGTTGAAGAGTAATTTGTCCGGTTGGTTGATTCGCAGTATTAGATATAATTAAATTAGGTCTTATAGTTTCATTCGTAGTGCTAGCAGGTGCTCCTGGTGTTCTTCTTCGTTTAGCTGCTGTGATTGACGCCATTATAATATTACTAATATAAAATAATTTTATATTATTTTCGCATATTCATTTTTAATTCGTTATGATGATTATAGTTTTCAACGACAAAGTCCTTTATTGAATATTGGTCGATACTTTCATATTTATTAATAATAGAGAGAGTAGGTAATTCCATTGGAATATTATTTTTTTGTATTTTTAAGGTTTCTATGTGATCGTCGTAAATATGT
>Ga0302127_10002073_pt1 | contig 12119 bp, 11 predicted proteins | sample CB4_SCM_MG_FD_204452 | JGI IMG/M metagenome (GOLD analysis project Ga0302127, IMG submission 204452) | Marine microbial communities from Western Arctic Ocean, Canada - CB4_SCM | ecosystem: Environmental > Aquatic > Marine > Oceanic | place: Canada: Western Arctic Ocean | collected 2017-09-24
CGTCGCCTTTTCGGCCAGTCGAAACCCAATCGCTTGATGTTCGATCATCGGTTTGCCCTTGGAGTCGCGAATTTTCACATACGCCAACGCCACCTCATACGCCGAACGGGCCATCCCCACAGCTTGGACAGCAATGCCGGTGCGACCACCTTCTAATTTGGCTAGGGCTATATTGAGGCCCTGGCCTTCCGCGCCCAGCATCAAATCAGCGGATAGACGCATATCTTGAAATTGGATCTGGCAAGTGTCTGAGACATGTTGTCCCAACTTTCGCTCCACCGAAGTCACCACATACCCAGGCGCGTTGATGGGGACAATGAACGCCAAAATACTAAATTTACGTTAAAGAGGCGCAAATTAGGGCGGAAATCGCCCGCTTGCGATCCGACGCCGAATATCCAGTTTGCATAATCGATGTAGAAATAGCGCGCCTTGAAGTTAATTTTGGTAGCCAGAAGTAACGCGAGGAGGGGTTTTAAAAAACGGTGAGATGTGCAAAAATATTACGATTCAATCCCGTCATTTTACCACGAAAATCACATTGGAATTTGCATGAGTGAGTCCGATCTAACGGTATATAAAATTGAAGATCGGCCAAGAGCGACTGCAACAAGGCTCCTGCGTGAACATGTCCGGCCCTATCTTGGAAAATTGGTGATTGCGGGCTTGGTTATGATTGTGGTCGCCGGCATTACGGCCACGCAGGCTTATATGATCGAGCCGATTGTCGATAAAATTTTCGTTCTGAAAGATGCCAGCCTTCTGTTGTTCGTTGCCGGTGTTGTTGTCGTCCTGGCGCTTGTTGGCGGTTTTGCGTCAATGATACAAGCGGTCATGATGGAAAGTGTCGGGCATCGTATCGTTGGCGACCTGCAAGAGCGGTTGTTTTCTCATTTAATTAAACAGGATGTGGATGCGTTGAACGCTACCCATAGCGGGCGATTACAGGCGCTTTTTCTTTTTGACCTTGGCTTGGTCAAAGAGGGGGTGTCGACAGCGTTTACGGGAATTGTGAAGGATGGACTGACGGCGGCCGGGTTGATTGGCGTTATGTTTTTCCAGGACTGGCGGTTGGCGCTGGGATCTCTTATTGCATTGCCGCTGGCGGGGTACCCGATACAACGCCTGTCCAAGAGAATCCGCAAGGCAGCGACGCAGATGCAGGACGCGACAGGAGATTACGCCACGGCGATCAACGAGATGTCAACGGGTATTCGACACATCAAGTCCTACGGAATGGAAGCCAGAGAGACGGCGCGCATCCGGGAAATTATCGACATTCGCGTGCGTCTTATTATCAAGGCGGTTCTAGCTCGCACAATGACGACCCCGCTTACAGAAACACTGGGCGGGATCGCGATCGCCACAGTGATCATTTACGGTGGCTCGCGCGTTATCGAGGGGTTGAGTACGCCAGGTCAATTTTTCAGCTTTCTCATTGCGCTCATCATGGCCTATCGTCCTTTGAAGGCGTTGGCGAAATTCAATAGCGCGGTGCAGGAAGGCATTTCAGCGGCCGCGCGGGCCTTCTCACTCTTGGACAAACAACCGTCTATCCAGGACATGCCAGACGCGAAGCCGCTGCAGTTGATCGGCGGCGCTATCAGCTTTCAGGATGTTTATTTCCAGTACGAAGAGAACAATCCGGTGTTAAGGGGGTTATCGCTGGAAATCGAAGCCGAAAAAAAAACGGCGCTGGTCGGGAAGTCTGGGTCGGGAAAGTCCACGATTATTAACCTCATCGCCCGTTTCTACGATATTGATTCCGGAAAATTGCTACTCGACGGGCAAGAGGTTAACAGCCTGATGCTTGAAAGCTTACGCGACGCCTCAGCTATTGTGACCCAGGAAGCGATCCTCTTCGACAACACGATTTTGGCTAATATTGGGTATGGCAAACAGGGCGCTTCAAGGGAAGAAATCGAGGCTGCGGCGAAAGTCTCCAATGCGCACAACTTCATCATGGCGCTGCCGAATGGTTATGAGACCATCGTTGGCGAGGCCGGAATTCGTCTTTCAGGCGGGCAACGGCAGCGATTGAATATTGCGCGGGCTATGATTAGGGACGCGCCCATCCTTCTTCTAGACGAGGCGACGTCCTCGCTTGATTCCCAATCGGAACGCGAGGTTCAAAAATCTTTAGATATTTTGACTAAAGGGCGGACCAGTGTCGTCGTCGCGCATCGGCTTTCAACGGTGCGCAACGCCGACCGGATTTACGTGTTGGAAGATGGCGTGGTCGGCGAAGCTGGCACGCATGATGAATTGATCAAACTCAACGGTATATACGCATCCCTGTACACATTGCAGGAACATGGGTTCGAGCTACAATAGCGTCGCTAATCCGTCCGCGCGGCTTGGATGAAAGCCTCTATAGGTCCGTAGAAGTACGGTTCAAATTTTCGAATTTTATCATCTGACCAATCCCACCAATTGATTTCCAAGAGATTTTTAATTTGGTCGGCGGTAAACCTGTGCCGGATTATTTGTGCGGGGTTTCCGCCGACAAGCGCATAGGCGGGGACATTTTTCGTCACCACGGCGCCACACGCCACGACCGCGCCATTCCCGATGGTCACGCCGGACATAATATTCGCGCGGGCACCAATCCAAACATCATTGCCAAGGGTGATGCCACCTTTGGTGACGGCGTCCTGGTTTCCATCATTGGGTCGCCAGATCATCGTACGAAAAGGGTAGGTGCTGACAATATCCAATGGGTGGTCCGCTTTTGAAAAAAACCACGCGTCGAGACCAATGGAACAGTATTTTCCAACCACCAGCGGGGCGTCTGGAGAAAGACCGGCGATCACGTTTTTGGTCAATCCGTAACTATGTTTTCCAATGGAAATGTAGGGCGGAAACGCCTCGTTGCTTCTTTGGCATGTGAAAAGGCGTTTCAGTTTTTTAATGAGACCCATGTTCAACGCGCTCCACTTTCAAAATTTGTCCCGCCACCAGGTTATACAATTATCCAGCCCAGTTCGAAGGTCATAGTGCGGGCTAAATTTAACCTCATCCAGCAATCGTGTTGTGTCTGCGACTAGAAACTCAGGTTCGTCCGACCGCATTTCATAGGCCTCATTGTCAACGTTGCCTCGACCAATTATTTCACGCAGTTCATTGGCGATTTGTAACAAGGTATGGGCGTTCCCATCGGCGACATTGACGGCGCCAGTGACGCTTGGGGCGGCGTATAGGGCGGCGAAGGCCCGACCCGCGTCGACGCTATGCATAAAGTCACGGATTTGTGCTCCTGGGCTCATTTTCGCAGTCTCGTCCTTTAGCAGGGCAAGAATGATGGACGGCACGAAACGCGTCGGCGTTTCATGGGGTCCGTAAAGAAAAAATAGCCGTCCCCAGCTTAAGGATGCCCCTTGTTGAACAAGCCAGGCCATGTGTTGGTGTAATTCCACCTTCGCACGCCCGTACGCTGTGTGGGGGGCCAGGGGCGCATCTTCTTGCAACCTACGTTGATCTATCTGGCGCCAGTCATATTCCGCGCAGCTTCCGGCAAAGACCGCGCGTTTGCCGCCTTGTTCCAGAAATCGATCCATAATGGCTTTCCCTGACTCCAACCAATCGGCGTTGGCGCGGTCGTTCCAGAATTTCCCATGTGCCGTTGTCCAGGCCAGATGGATCAAACCATCGGGGCGCAGCGTGTCGATAAGACGTACGACGTTGTCTCGCGCCGTCAACTCACATTCATGAAATGTCGCGCCTTCGATGTAAGGGTTGGTTCTTTGAGCGATATGGACATCATGTCCCTGTTGCGTCAAAGCATTGCAGGAATGTCTCCCAATAAAGCCACCGCCGCCAGTCACCAAAACGATGCTCATGCGACGACTATAAAATCAGGATAGTTCGCATCCCTGTCATTCATGTGCATTGGCGCTTGTGGCCACTCGACGTCAAAGGCGGGGTCGTTCCACCGGACTCCGGACGCTAGGGCAGGGACATAGGGCGCACCCATAGTATAAAGAAGCGTGCTATTTTCGCTCAAGGTTAAAAATCCATGGGCGCAACCGCCGGGAATAATTAAAGATAATTCATTGGCTTCACTAAGCTCAATGCCAATCCATGCAAGGTAACTGCCGGATTCGGGCCGTAAATCAACGACGACATCGAATATTTTTCCACTCAAACAGCGAACGATTTTTGGGTCTGGCGTTGGGTCTCTCTGAAAATGCAGGCCCCGCAACGTGCCTTCTTTTTCGGTGAACGAAATATTCATTTGATGTACATGGAAGAGATGACCGGCGCGTTGAAATTCCGATTCGCAAAAACTTCTGGCGAAATACCCCCGGTCGTCTTCTAGTTTCGTCAATTTGTGGAGGCTGACGCCGTTAATATCTTGGGGCAGAAATTCCATGTTACCAAATAATCATTTCCGGGACAGCGACGACAAATTTTCCGTTCCATTCCCGAATATAAGCGGCGAGTGTGGAAATTTCATCTTTTAAATTCCAGGGTAGAATAATCAGATAGTCGGGTTTGGCTTGCTTGATATAGTCGGGCGAGTAGATGGGGATATGGCTGCCGGGCAGAAGTTTGTTTTGTTTATGAGGATTGGCGTCTGCGACAAAGTCGATGCTTTCCGCCGTGACGCCGCAATAATTTAACAACGTATTGCCTTTTGCAGCGGCGCCATAGGCGGCGACAGATTTTCCTTCCGCTTTTGCGGTTGAAAGGAAGTTCAGAAAATTTTCACGCACGGTTTCAACCTTGGCCGTAAATCCGTGGTAAGCGGAAAGTTGGTTCAAACCGCGATCCCATTCTAATTGACGCAAGCGCTGTAAGGCCTCCGTTTCCTGATGTGATCCATGCTCCCGGCAGCACCAAACACGCAATGATCCGCCATGGGTCGACAGTTGCTCGACGTCGAACGCCCTCATTTGGTGTCGGGACAGGCAATGTTCCACAGCCAATAACGACAGATAGGAAAAATGTTCATGGTAAATCGTGTCGAATTGTGTGAGGTCCATCAGGTTTAAAAGATGTGGGAACTCAAATGTCGAGACGCCTTCGTCTTTTAGGATTGTGGCGAAACCTAACATGAAGTCATTGATATCTGGCACGTGAGCCAAAACATTGTTGGCGGCTGTTAAATCCGCTTTGCCTATCGAAGAGACAATGTCTTGGGCGGTGGTTTGACCAAAAAATTCCACCCGAGTTCTGATCCCTTTTTCCTCTGCGACAATGGCAATATTTGCAGCAGGCTCTACGCCAAGTACAGGAATGTTGTCGGCGACAAAGTGCTGTAATAGATACCCGTCGTTGGAGGCGACTTCCACGACAAGACTGTTTTCATTAAGTCCAAGTTTTTCCTGCGCTTGCGTTGCATAAATTTTGGCGTGTTCCACCCACGTCGTTGAATAGGACGAAAAATAGGCGTAGTCGGAAAAAATTTCATGCGGTGCCGCTGTGTCTTCAATCTGAACCAAAAAACACGCGCCACAAACGCGTACATGCAGTGGATAGGTGGGGTCTGCGTGATCGGAATTTTCAACGTCGACGTAAGAATTGGCGCGTGCCGTTTCACCAAGGTCGACCAGTGTCTGTTCAAGGGGTTGCGCACAAAGTCTGCAATTTTGTTCACTCATTCGCCGCCCATCCGGTTTTGAAATGTATTGATCTGGTTGACGGTAAATTCTGTCATGTTCTGATCGCTGTATAGAGCTTTAAACCATCCGGCGACCCAAGTTAGGGTTTCTTCTAGGGACAAGTGAGGGCGCCACCCAATTTCGGTGCTCGCAAGTGAAGAATCCAACGTGAGCGTTTTCGCTTCTTGGGGGCCCGGGTCACCGTCCTGCGTCCAGCCGCTGTCCAAACCCCAGCACTTAAGCAAGGTTTCAACAACGTGCGAAACGTTGTGGGATCCATCGGGTCCGAAATTAAGCGCACGGCAGTCTGTCGCGCCCCTTTGGAGGGATTGTGCGAACAGCAAATACCCTGATAGGGGCTCCAATACGTGCTGCCAAGGCCGGGTCGCCAAGGGATTTCTCAAGGAAACAGTCCCACCATTTTTGATGGCGGCGATGACATCGGTCATTAATCGGTCTTCGGCCCAATCTCCACCGCCGATAACATTACCGGCGCGAGCCGTCGACACTGGAATGTTTTTCGAAGCGAAATAACTGTCAAAAAATGATCTGGTCACCAGTTCCTGCATGCCTTTGGAGGCGGAATAGGGATCACGTCCGCCCACCGCGTTGCTTTCACGGAATATATGGTCGCCTCCGCTAAGATAAGCCGCGCTATTGTCGTAAACTTTGTCGCTGGTCACCACCAAGACAGTTTGCAAGTCAGGGCATTCCCTTAAGGCGCTCAGAAGGTTCGCCGTACCCATAACGTTGGTGTCGATTGTCTCAAGCGGGTCTTTGTAACTTTGGCGAACCAGCGCCTGAGCGGCTAAATGAAAAACGATTTCGGGTTTGACGCGGGTGACGAATTTTGAAATTTCTTCATAGGCTCTAAGGTCGGCATGGACATCACTGATAAGGGGCGTTTTTAAAATTTGATAGAGGTTCTCATCGCCAACCGGTGCCAATGAGAATCCATGAACTTTTGCGCCTAATTCAGTTAGCCACACGGCAAGCCACGCGCCCTTGAAACCGGTATGGCCGGTTAAAAGGACGCGTTTATCTCGCCAAAACTCGCAATTCAATGATGCCACGGTCGGATTCTTGATTTCTGGTTATTCCCATATTTTCCAGGGAGCGTTTCCGCTGGCCCAAAGAGACTCCAGTTTCTGTTTTTCTCGGAGTGTATCCATCGGCTGCCAAAACCCATCATGGCGGAAGGCGTTCAATTGATTATCTGTGCTTAAGCCGCGTAACGGTTCCTGCTCCCAAACACAGTCGTCGCCGTTAATGCGTGAAAGCACGGAGGGTTCTAACACAAAGAAACCGGCGTTGATCCGGGCGTCCTCGCCCATTGGTTTCTCCGTAAAATCTGATACCTGGTCGCCGTCCAATATTGTGGCTCCAAAGCGCCCCGGCGGCGACACTACAGTCATTGTTGCCTCTCGTTTTTGTTGCTTATGAAATTTGATGGACTGGCCAATGTCGATATTCCCGACGCCGTCGCCATAGGTTAGACAAAAAGGTTCGTCTTTATCCAAATATTCTTGAATGCGCGCAATCCGACCCCCCGTCATCGTGGCTAGGCCGGTGTCCACCAATGTGATTCGCCAGGCTTCCGCCTTGTTTTGGTGGTGTTCGATTTGGTTGCGCCGCAAATCAACGGTTACATCCGACGAATGAAGGAAGTAATTCGCAAAATATTCCTTGATTACGTAACCTTTGTAACCAAGGCATATGATGAATTCATTGATTCCATGGGCGCTATAAATTTTCATGATGTGCCACAGGACTGGCTGCTCGCCGATTTCGATCATTGGCTTCGGCTTTAGGCCGGTTTCTTCGGAAAGTCGGCTGCCTAAACCACCGGCAAGGATGACTGCTTTCACATTATCCCCTTGGGGCTACGCGGTACCCTTGGCAACTTGCTTGCGCGAATTCCCAAAAGAGCCGAAATGGTTCCCGCAGATCGTGCCAGGTCGCGCCAGGCTTTTTTTTTTGAAAAATTATGGAATAGCCGACCGCTTTGAAAGTAAATTTAACGATGTTCGCCACTGCTAAGCGTATCATAGCGAATGTCCCGTGATATTTCTTTTCAATATACAGGCGAGACCAAGCGATATTCCAAAATTTTTCCCAGTGATAATAGCGATTAACCCGAACGGAGCCACCGCCGATATGCGTAACGACGGCGTTGGCGACCAGCAGAAGTTTCCAGCCGTGTCGACGCAGGTTGAGGCACATGTCATCGTCTTCGTAATAAAGGAAAAACTCCCGGTCAAAACCGTTAATTTCCCGAATTGCCGTCATGCGCACCAACACAACGGCACCTGAAATAAATTCGGCGCATAATTCGCCGTCGGCCGTCAATTCGTCGTTGCGTTTCCCATAGGAATCCCGCTTCCAAAGTTCGACATCGTGGCTTAACTCCACCCGCCCATCAGAATTCAGCACCGTTGGGCCAATTAACCCAACGTCTTGATAACGGTCCGCCGTATCCAGCATTTTAATGATCGCGTCTTCGCTAAAAATTGAATCGGGGTTCGCCAAAATCGAGAATTCAGTTTCAACGACATCCAGACCGCAATTGCAGCCGCTACCGTACCCCAAGCCTTCTTTATTTTTGATAAGTGTCGCCGAAGGTCGTTTGGCGGCGATGATGTCCAGAGTGTCGTCTGTGGACGCATTGTCGACGATAACAAGTCTGGCGGACGAATTCATGGATTCCAAAAAGTCGCCAATGACCATCCCGGCGTCATGGGTGACGGTGACAACCGTGACACGGTTCCAAATATTCTCATGAAGGTCTAAAGGTGTTGGCATCAAGTATAGTTTTCTAGTGAATAACGGTCTAAAGTAATCGGCTGCACGTCTTTCATTATACGTAACATTACAGCCTGGAACCGTCCAGTTTCATGATTCTCAGCCCGTAGATTTAACAATTAATGATTGATTAGTAGCCATTATTTGGTCTCCTCGAACAATTCGCGTCCGATCAGCATGCGTCGGATTTCGCTGGTGCCGGCGCCGATTTCATACAGCTTGGCGTCACGGAGCAGCCGTCCCGTCGGATAGTCATTGATATATCCGTTCCCACCCAAGCATTGGATGGCTTCCAGCGCCATCCAGGTCGCTTTCTCCGCCGCGTATAAAATAGCGCCTGCCGCATCCTTGCGCGTCGTGTCGCCCCGGTCACAGGCCAGCGCCACCATATACACATACGACTTGGTAGCATTCATGGTCGTGTACATGTCCGCCAACTTGCCTTGCATCAACTGAAAGGTGCCAATCGGTTGGCCGAATTGGACACGTTCGTGCAGATACGGCGTCACCACATCCATGCACGCCTGCATTATGCCCAACGGCCCACCTGCCAACACCAAACGTTCGTAATCAAGCCCACTCATCAGTACATTGACCCCGCGCCCGACGTCGCTCAGCACGTTTTCGTCTGGGACTTCGCAATCTTCGAATACCAATTCGCAGGTATTGGAGCCGCGCATGCCAAGCTTGTCCAGCTTTGGCGAGGTAGTAAACCCCTTGAACCTTTTTTCAACGATAAAGGCGGTGACGCCGCGTTTGCCCGCATCCGGATCAGTTTTGGCGTAGACCACCAGCACATCGGCGTTCGGGCCGTTAGTGATCCACATTTTGGCGCCGTTCAAGATATAGCGGTCGCCTTTCCTGTCGGCGCGGGTGCGCATCGACACCACATCCGACCCCGCCCCGGCTTCGCTCATCGCCAAAGCGCCGATATGGGCACCGGAGATTAATTTCGGAAGATATTTCTGCTTTTGCGCCTCTGACCCGTTGCGGCTGATTTGGTTAACGCACAAATTCGAATGCGCGCCGTATGACAACCCCACCGCCGCCGACGCCCGACTTAATTCCTCCACCGCGATGACGTGCTCTGTATAGCCCATACTGGCACCGCCATATTTTTCGTCGACCGTGACGCCCATCAATCCCAACTCACCTAGCTTGGGCCACAGATCAGCCGGGAATTCATTGGAATCATCAATTTCCTTTGCCCGTGGCGCAACATGATCTTCGGCGAACCGACGCACCGAATCACGCAGCAGATCCGCCGTTTCACCTAAATTAAAATCTAGGCCTTTACTTACATTGGCGATCATCCGCCCCGCTCCTTTTCAAAATCGACAAACTACAGCAGCAATCATAAAACCAGAACCGCAAGCTCCAGAAAACAGAAAAACCCGACAACATCGGTAATCGTCGGCAGGATCACGCTGGATGCCACTGCCAGATCAATCTTCGCCCGACCAAACCCTAGCGGCACCAAAATACCCACCAAACCAGCGATGAACAAATTAATGATCATGGCGAAGCGACGCGTTCAGATAAGTGACGACGTCCGGGTCCAGGTCATCACCAAGAAGCGTTTCCAGCGCATTGCACTGGGTGATTGGCAGACATCCTATCAAATCGGCGGGGTGCAACGCACTGACAAACCACCCCACGGCTTTTCCGACACCGGCCTCGACGGCGGCTAGCAAAGGGCCTCGAATGACCACGTCTGTCAGCCCGTATAGGCCTTCAAGGCCGGTTTCGTCGAACGCTGGGGTGGCGGTTGAATCTGCCATAACGAGTTAGACGATTTAAATCGGCATAAGGGCCGTTACCGGTCCTGAGCGTGGACCACAGCGTAGGACGTCATGTTGACAATACCGCGTGTGGTGACCGCCTGCGTCATGATGTGCACCGGCTTATCCATACCGACCAACATCGGTCCCACAGAAAGGCCTTCACCCGTCACTTTCAACAAATTGTAGGCGATGTTAGCCGCATCCAAGGACGGCATCACCAACAGGTTGGCGTTTCCCGTGAGGTTCGAATCGGGAAACACCCGTTCGCGAATGCTCCCATCCACGGCGGAGTCAGCATGCATTTCACCTTCAACCTCCATATCCGGGTTTTCGCGATGCAGAATAGCGGTGGCTTCGCGCATCTTCAGCGACGCTGTCGTGTCACGTGATCCGAAATTTGAATGCGACAACAGCGCCACCTTCGGTTCAATCCCGAAACGCCGAACTTCCGCCGCCGCCAACCGCACCATTTCCGCGACTTCCATTGCTGTCGGGTCTGGTGACACATGGGTGTCGCAAAGGAAGTACGTCCCTTGCTTCAAAATCAGCAAGCTCAATGCCGACACATCCCGGACACCTTTCGCCTTGCCAATAATTGCCAAAAGATGATCCAAATGCGCTTTGTATTGCCCGACCGCGCCGCAGATGAGGGCGTCTGCATCACCGCGCTTGACCATCATTGCGCCAATGGCCGTCGTGTTTGTCCGCATCACCTCGCGCGCCAGAACCGGCGACACGCCATCACGCGCCGTCAACGCTTGATATTCTTTCGCATAGTCAGCGTATCGCGGGTCATCCTGGGGATCGACAAGCTCCACGTTTTCGCCAACAACCAAGCGCAAACCCAAATCCTTGATATTTCGCCCAACAACGTCGCGCCGGCCAATAATTATCGGCTTGGCGATCCCGTCGTCAACAATCACTTGGACGGCGCGCAGGGTGCGCACTTCTTCGCCCTCAGTATAGACGACGCGTTTCGGATTGGCGCGCGCCTTGTCAAAGATCGGACGCATCACCTGTCCGGACTTGAACACAAACGCCGTCAATTTGCGGCGATATTCATCGAAATCCTTGATGGGCCGCGTGGCGACGCCAGTATCCATCGCCGCTTTGGCGATGGCGGGAGCAATTTCGATAATTAAGCGCGGGTCAAAGGGTTTCGGCAGTAATTTTTCAGGGCCGAAGGTCTCCGCTTCACCGCCGAACGCCGCTTGCACAATATCGGATGTCTCCGCCATCGCCAAATCCGCCAGTGCTTTGACGCAAGCCAGTTTCATTTCTTCGTTGATCGTCGTCGCGCCGCAATCCAGGGCGCCGCGGAAGATGAATGGGAAACACAGAACATTGTTCACCTGATTCGGGTAATCCGACCGCCCCGTTCCCATGATCACATCCGAACGAACACCATGAGCGATTTCGGGCATGATTTCCGGCGTTGGGTTCGCCAGCGCCATGATGATCGGGTCTTTTGCCATCACTTTGACGTCCTCCGCATTCAACGCGCCAGGACCAGACAGCCCTAAAAAGATATCCGCGCCGACAATGGCTTCCGACAGGGTGCGGTGGTCAGTTTCAGCCGCGAATTTCCGTTTGTATTTATCCACGTCATTGGCGCGGCCTTTGTGGATGACGCCAGACCGGTCGCAAACCAGGACATTTTCGATCGGCAAGCCAAGACTGAGCAACTGGTTCAAACAGGACAGCGCCGCCGCCCCCGCGCCAGACGCGACCAATTTCACCTCCTTGATGTCCTTTTTAACGACCCGCAACGCGTTGTAGATCGCAGCGGCCACGACGATGGCCGTACCATGCTGATCATCATGGAACACGGGAATCCCCATGCGGCCGCGCAGTTTTTCTTCAATTTCAAAACAAGCGGGCGCGCCGATATCTTCCAGATTGATGCCGCCAAAGGTTGGTTCCAACCGCG
>Ga0302127_10002076_pt1 | contig 12106 bp, 10 predicted proteins | sample CB4_SCM_MG_FD_204452 | JGI IMG/M metagenome (GOLD analysis project Ga0302127, IMG submission 204452) | Marine microbial communities from Western Arctic Ocean, Canada - CB4_SCM | ecosystem: Environmental > Aquatic > Marine > Oceanic | place: Canada: Western Arctic Ocean | collected 2017-09-24
AAAAGTCGCCACAACAGCCGCTAAATCCGACGTGGCCCCCAGCACGCGGACACCCCGGATGTCGCGCCCCACCCGCCCTGGTTGATCGTCGATAATGCCCACCACTCTGTAAGGCGATGATTTGGATCGTGCCATTTCGCGGATGAAGGCTTCCGCGGCGTCGCCCGCACCCACTACTAAGGCCGGAATTTGGCCAGACTCCCCTCGGTCAAACACCGCGCGGAAATTGCCATCTTTCAGTGCCCGATACAAAAACCGTGGCACCGTCAGCATAATAATCAATAAGGCCCAATTGATGGGTGCCGCCGACCGCGGGTAGGCGTCCAATCGCGTCAGCACAAAAAGAACGGGCATGAATACGGCCAGGGCGATGGTCACCGACCGCACAATGGCCAGCAAATCATTGATCGAGGCGTAATACCAAATGCCCCGGTACAGGCCTGACCGCCAAAATACCAACCCGCAAATCGCGGTGAACAGGGCGGTGCCTTGCCACAAAAACCCGATGGGCTGGGCGATGCCTTGGGCCCCATAACGGATCAACAAGCTAAGCTCGAAGCTTGCAGCCGCCATCAGCACATCGTGGGCAGCCACGGTGGCGATCCGAAGGTTGAATGGGGCTATTTTCACGAAAATCCTTTATCGGGTGGCAAGGCGGCGAAGGTACCACAACAGAGCGGCCACAAGGGCCGCCGCCGTCAAAATCCCGCTGACCCTCACACCAGGCGCTACCGCCACAACCCCCGCCAAAGCCACCAGACCGACTTGAGCTGCCAAGAACGTGCGCGTCACGGTTTTGTGATTCCCAAAAGCCGCCGTCGCCGCGCGCTGGTAGAAATGATCCCGGTGAGCCTGCCACAGAGTTTGTCGGGCAAAAGCCCGGCGCATCAGCGTAATGGTGGCATCAGCGACAAAATACATAGGCAAGATAAGCGCCGCCGCCCATTCGCCGCTTGCCGCCAGGACCAAAAGCAACCATCCCAACAGGTAGCCGAATCCGACACTACCCACGTCGCCCATGAAGATTTTCGCCGGGTGCCAATTCCACAATAAGAATCCCAAGGCCGAGGCCGCAGCCACCATGCCAAAGATCATGTGCGCCGGGGCCAATGCTCCGACGCTCGCTACCACTGCCACACCGACCCCAATACCTGTAGCTTGGACCCCGGCGATGCCATCGATACCATCCATAAAATTGAATAGGTTAATGAACCACAACCAGATGAAAACGACCGCCACCGAATCCACAAACGGCGGCAGCAACCCTTGGAATATTTGCCCAGGTATGGCTATCAAGCCACCCAAAACCGCCATAGCCTGGAAGGCAAACCTCAAACCCGGTGACAATCCACCGCGTAGGTCATCCATCAATGAAAGCACGGCCAAGGCTGTCCCCAAGCTGACCGCCGCCGCCGCCGCACCCACATCCGCCCGCCATTCCTCTGGGCCGAAAATTGCCACCAGCATCCAAGCGATGCCCATCACGGTAATGGCTGCGATGCCGCCACCGGTGGGAGTAGGCGTGAGGTGGCTAGATCTGGCGTTGGGATGATCGAGCATGCCGCGTCGGCGCAGGATAAAAAGCGCACCCCATGTGCCCACCCATGATGCACCAAATGCTCCTGCTGTGATGGCCGTCAGCCATTGCCAGGAAAGCATTACGGGATTTTCTCTGGTAGCGGGCCGTCAAACACCACTAGGCAAATAATCGCGGCGAGCCCCAAGGCCGCAACCCACCAGTTTTGCCAAATGCCGAACGATAAACTGGAGAATACAATCGCCGTCACAAATGACGCCGCCGCCGGAGCCATAGCGGTTCGCGGCAAGTTGGCAATCCCTCGGGCAATCACCGACAACAAAACTGCCAGAATAGCCGCACCCGGCAAGCCCAGCTCTAACCAAATTTGCAGCGCCGCATTATGGGGGTGCAAAGACACCGCCTGACCATTTTCCACCACCAATGCTTGGCCGCCGGGAATAGCCCGGGACGAATCTAGACCCCAGCCCACGAATGGGTGCTCGGCAATTCTGTCCGCCGTAAATTCCCAGGTGTAGATGCGATGGATGGCCGAAGGGCGCACGCCTTCCAAAATTTGTTCCACCCGGTCCGGTGTCACCACCTGGGCAATCATGGGCGCGGCCAACACAGCGACGGCGGCAGCAAAGCCCAGGCCTGTGGCACCACGGCGGCCAAATAAAGCAATAAGTGCGAACGCCCCAGCCCCTGCGACCATCGCGATCCAGGCGGTCACACTGGAGCCAAGCCAAACCAATACAGTGACCGCGATCAGAACAAGGATTGCCGCGCGTTTCCAGCGTTGCCAAACCACGAAACCAACCGGCCATGCCATTAACATCAAGACAGTCAGCGCCGGGTTCAGCAATGAAAGCTCCAAGTTATCCTGGCCTAGGCGCGGGCCGCGCACCAATTTGGCTAGGGGCAAGTCAGCGACCAGTTCCAACCCCAACAAGGCAACACCCACCCCAAATCCAGCTATCAGCATCGTGCCAATGACCGTGCGTTGTGATGTGGTGATGGATTGTGCGCGATCCATCAACAAGACAATGATGATGAACAAAACCGCCAACGACCCAGCCAGGCCCAACGCGTCTTTGGGAGCTACGGCCCACAGACTGGTCAGCGCCCCCCAGGCAACACCAGACCCCAAAAGAATAGGGACTGCGGTGATTGATCGGCGGCCCTTCAAATCTCCTGCGATCAGCGCGCCTAAACCGGTCAGCACCAACAGCAAGGTCAGGCCCTGGGAGGACACCACCGCCACCGGCAAGATAGCGAACGCCCCAAGGCAAAACGCGTTTTTCCACCAGGTTTGCATCATTTGGCCCCGGCAATTTTTCTAGGTTTCATAATTTGGCCGTAAACGCCAATAGATTTGGCGACAAAGTCGGTGACCGAAAAATTATCCGCGGCGAATTTGCGACCGGACCCACCCATGGCTCGGCGAAGATCATCGTCTTCGATGAGTGTGCGCAAGGCGTCAGCCGTTGCCGGACCATCGCGCACCGGCACCAGAATTCCGGTGTCCCCATCGCGGACAATTTCCCGACAGCCAGGAACGTCCGACGTGACGATGGCGCGGCCACTCGCGGCGGCTTCAATTAGCACCCTGGGCAATCCTTCGCGGTACGACGGCATACAAACAATGTGGCACTGGGCGAATTCGGCGGCCATATCGGTGGAAAAGCCCCGCCATTCCACCATGCCATTCGCATGCCATTCGCGCACGGTTGCCTCGCCAATGTTAGTTGGGTTGTCGGGGTCTGTGCGGCCCACTAAGCGAAAGTGCGCCTTGACGCCTTTGTCCTTTAGAATGCGCGCGGCTTCAACAAATTCGCGCACGCCTTTGTCGCCGATGATCCGCGCCGGGAACAACACCACGGGATCGCCATCGGGTTCTGGGCTAGGCAAAAAGTCGTCCATGGAAACGCCGCAGCCCTTGATCATTCTGTAGGTGTGGGGGTTCACCAAATTTTCGGACAGGAATAATTCCAAGTCATCGGGGTTTTGAAAAATCACCCGGACATTGGGGTGGGACAAGGCCGCCGTATACAGCACCTTGACCAAGACCCGTTGGATGCGGGCGGCCACGCCATTGGTCAAAAACAGATACCCCAGGCCGGTGATGGCGTGGACCACGGCGGGAACCCGGCGCATCCGGGCGATAATACCCCCGTACAATACGGGTTTCATGGTCACCGCATGGAGGATATCCGGGCGCAATTTACCGACGATGTTCCACATGGCCACGAATAATTGCATTTCCCCCACCAGCCCCCGGGCGCCGCGACGTAGGGGAATGTGGTGATGGGTAATGCCAGCGTCTTCGATGATTTTCACGGCACCCGCATCAAACGGCACCGCCACGTGGACATCCCAGCCCGCGTCCACCGCAGCCTTGGCCAGCACCAGACGGTGACTGACAAAAAATGGCGCGTCGTTTAGCAGGAACAACAGCTTGGTCATGGGCGCGCCACCCCAACATAGTTGAAGTGGGTCAGCAATGGCACGATGTGGGCGGCGGCAAGGGCGCGTTCCACGCCCGCGAAGGGTTGGAACACCGCGCGATTGGGAAAGGCGCGAAAATGCCGAACTGAAACTTGGGCAATGCCAACCCGAGCCAAGGTTCGGCGCAAGCCCCCAGCCGTTGTCACCCGTTCATCCCCGTACGCAATGGACGTGCCGTCATCTGCTGTCATCGTCACCACTTTTGGCAGACCACGGCGCAAAAACAATTGGGCCTGCAAAAAGGGGTTCCATGCGTTGGCTTCGGAAATAACTACCTCGCCACCGGGCTTCAAAAGCCCAGCAATTTTCGCGGCGGCCTGGGCGCGAGGTTCCAGATGATGAAACGTTTGCTCCATCCAAATGAAATCAAATTTTTCGTCGTCCGGAAAATCGAGTAAGGATATTCCCGAAAATCGGCACGGAACTTTACGAGAAACTTGTTCTTCGAGCACTCCGTGGCGGGCAACGGCCACGGCCAATCGATCGGGGCGCACATCGACGCCGGTAATGTCAGCCCCTTGCAACCCTAGCCACAAGGATTCGGTGCCCATCCCACACCCGACTTCCAACACCCGAGCACCGGGATTGGCCATGACCCGGCCTTCAATTTCGGTCATTTGCAGGGCGTAGTGGGCGCGGGCGCGCGGCGAAAAGCTGCGCCGATAGCTGCCATAATATGTGTTGAAGGCTGAGGCATCGGCCCCGGTCAGCCAATCGTTTTCCAGCCACCCGGCCAGAAATTCGTCGATGGTTGCGGATTGGGCGAACGGCGAGGCGGTCATCGTTTCAACAGCAACACCGGGCGCGCCGGGGAATCCCCATCCCCCACCAAGCGCGACTGAATGACGTCTGCGTCTAACCAATCCACGGCTATCAATTCATCCCTAGCATGTTGGATATCCTGATCGGCGTGACCTTCGTACACCATGTAGGTCCACGGCACCGCCGCCAAGGTTGGAGGGAAACCCACGTGATCCGACACAGCCAGATGAAATAGGATGCACGGCGCGTCGCCCAGGTGCGATGGAATGCCGCCGGCAAAATCGGTGGTGTCGGAAATTTCGCCGCCGATAATCGTTACGCGCGTCACACCAAACGACGCCAACAACCGCCGGGCGGCCGCGGCCACATCGGGCATATCCCAACCAAGCCCCCACCGGGCACCTGATGCCACGGCTTCGTACAACATCAGCCCGGCGTTGCAACCCACATCGATGGCCACATGGCCTGCCAAATCAACATTTGATTGTTCCAGCATCTGTCCATAGGTCGCCCAGCGCAAAGGAACATCGCGTTTTCCCGGGCTTAAGCCCGGAATGCCTTGGTACAAATATTTGCCGGGCCGGTGCAAACGGGAGCGGCCAAAGTGCGTGACCTGGGATTCCCGATCGGCGACACCGGCAATCGTACGGCGTTCGTTGGCGAAGGCAAACGCTTGGAAATCCACATACCGAGGCACGCCATCGCCGTCCAAAATCAGATTGCCGTTGCAGTCGGGCGCAGCGAAATCCAAGGCGTTTTTGATGCTGGGAATTGCGGTGATTAATTCGCCGTGGTCCAAGACCCGTTGCAGACGATCCAAAAATTCTGCGTGATGTTGGCGGGTCGGGTCGCCGCCGCTTAGATGGTCCACAACGTATGCCGTGGCCGAGGCACCGGCAGTATTCAGCTGGACAATGTCGTGCACGCCGACACCCAACCCGGCCTGGGTCAACGCGTTGGCCACCCGCACCAAGGCAATGGGCGCAGGCGTCATTTTGCGCAGCAATGCAGCACCTGGGGCGGGATTTGCCTCGTGAGGGGTGTAAACCGCGTGCTTTGGATCGCGAAGGTCTTTCAAAATTTTCAGACCAATAGTTCCTGGGAACTGATCCGCCAAACCCGGGAAGGCGGCATCCCGCGCCGATGACGGAGGCAGATAGAACGTCCAACCGCCCTCGGTGAATGGGATATTCCGATGGTGAAAATCAGCCCGAAGCCCTTCGACCCCTTGGCCCAAATCCAATTCGGTGGAATATGCCAACACCGATTGGCGGCCCAGGTATTGCCCCAGCTTGGCGTCATTGCGACCCTGCCACAGGCGGCCACTGACCGCTGCACGGGCAAACGACCACAGGCCAAATCCGCCATTCCAGGTGCCCACCAAAATGCTATAGGCCCACGGGTACGGCTTGACCCATCGGGCCAGGGCCTTGCGTAAGCCGCCGCGCAATGTGGCGTCGGTCACGAGGAGCCCTCCACCGTAATACGGAAACAATTGCGCGCCGCCATGGGTTTGGCCCGGACTTCGGTGAACCGTCCACTGACTTGGCCCAGGTGAACAAGGGCCGATCGAACCTCATCAAGCGTAATCCCGGGAAATTTTTGATTGGCATACGCCTGGGCCTTGGCCCCTAAGCGCATGCGGCGCACCACCGGTGCCAAAACGGCAGCGGCATTGTCGGCGGCAATGCGCACCCGCGCACCCGCCGCGGGAGACGCAGACGCCGGGGCCAAATTCAGTTGCGCCAAACCATCCGCCACACGTTCCGCCGCCAGGGGGCCAGATTGCGCAGCGATGTATTGGCGGGCTTCGGCGTGGTCGGCCACTGGGGCCTGTGCCGCCAATCCATCGGTCACCATCGCCACCAGCTGATCTGGATCAAAAGCTTGGCGGCTCAAGGCATTGGGCAGGTGGGAATCCAACATGTCGTCGGTGGCAGGCTGGTAGGCGATGACCGGCTTGCCCAAAAAATACGCCTCCACCCCCGTTGTGCAGCTGTTGTGGATCAGGGCGTCGGACCCGGCGATCCAGGGAATGACGCTGCCCTCGAATGCCACTGTGACGTTCGCAAAATCAGCAGTTTCGCGCCGCCAAGCGTCATGATCTTCCGACGGATGGGGGCGCAGAATAATGCGGTGATCGGGAAAAGCCGCCGCCAGGGTCGGCAATGCGGAGGCAAAACCCCGGTACAATTTCCCCAAATATTCCCGCCAGTGCTGAAAAAAAGCGAGCTGCTCAGACGTGGTGATTGTGCCGCGCTTTTTCAGCGCTTCAATCCAGAAGTCATATCCCATGAAATGGTTGTAGCGACTGAAGTTGGTGGCGACGAGGATGTAGGGACCATATTTTTGGGCTAAAGCTTGAGCGTCGCCGTCGAACAGCCCGCGCAATTCAGGGCGCAGCACATCGAAACGGGGATTGCCGCTGATTTTGATTTTACCCTTGGCCGCTGGCACGTGGCCGCCCACATCGTCGGCCTGCATCGGCCCCCAAGCAAAAAATAGGTCGGCCAGGCCAAGGCTACCGGGGGACACCCGTTCGTGCAGGTAGGTATCGCGATCACGATAGACCAAACCTTCTTCACACCACGCGGCGATTTTGTTGCCCGCGCGGGCTAGTCGCCTGAATGGTTTGGTCTTGGTGCGGGCAACGCTTTTGTCGATGTAGACCCCGCGCGGCAGCCACGGCATTTGCCGGATCATCGCGTTCTGTTCCCCCAAGACCACATCGAACCCGCGTTCGGCCAGGACCGCCGATTGAAGAATTTTAGCGTGGAATTCGCGCACTTTTGTTTCGATGGGCAACAGCACCCAGGGGCGATCAGTCACCTGCCACCGCCAATTTCCGCCATCACCGCCGCCCGCACCCGATCCCCGGCTTTGCCATCAGGGTTCCCGGTCCAATGATCAAGCATGTCTACAACGTGATCCGACAGGTCGGCAGATGGTGGCACGGGCGGCACCGCGCCTGCCAATAAACGGTCATACAGATCGTTCGCGGACGCCGCGTGATCCACTGCGTCACCCAAATCCAGAAAGAACGGTTTGGTGGCATCGTCCAGGGCTTCGGCGAACCGCGGCACCACCACCTGCTTGCCGCTGGCGATGGCTTCCAACAGCGCCGTTGTGGTGAAGCCGCATACGATGGACGCCCGGGCGATCAGATCTTGGGGGTCACCACCGACCACAAGTTTGAGATTGTCGGGGCGATCCTGGTCGATGGCGGTACCAGTTAACCCCAGCCATTTGGCCAAGTCGCCTTTGCCTTTGACCACCACGTCGATGGCGGGATTTTCCCGGGCCAGGCGCAGCACCGCACGGTGACATTGTGCGGATAGATCATGCCAAGACACATCCCCCAGTCCATCGGCCAAGTTTTCCAAGCGGCCTTCTGCGGCACCCGGCTTCCTGGGAATGACCGGCAGGCCGGTCTTTGGATGAAACGATAAGAACAAGACAAGGGGCCGACCGCTGAGCGGTGGTGATTGTGCGGCGCGTATACGCCATTGGTGCAAGCGGTCCAAACGCGGCATGCCGCACACTTCAACGCGATCGGGTGGGATGATCCCGGCGTCGACTTGAATGCCCCGTTCGATGGTGTTGTAGACCAGTATTTTTCGACCCTGGAAGGCCTGACGGCGATCCCGATACAGGGTGGTGTAAAAATTCACTAGCCCCGGGGTCTTCAGGGACTCTTTGTGCATTGCAATGAAGGGCACCCCGGAAGCCTCCACCACCGCACCGAATTCTTGTTCGGCGGCATAGGCAAAATTTCCGGTCAGCACCACGCTGGCCCGGGCCCGGGCCTGAACCCTGGGCCATGCGTGGGTCCAAAATTGGCGCAAGGCGGCTTTGCCCGCATCCATTTCCGGGGGCGCAGATTTATAGCTGTTGTCGTCCACCCAAATGGGCAGATGGGCCGGGTAAATCGCTTTTAAATACTCTCGACCAAACCCCAAAATGTTGAAATCACCGTCGCTGCCAAACGCCGCCAGCATATCTTCGGAAAACCCCGTCTTTGGCAACGCCAACAGCCGGGTGGGAGCAGACCCAGAGCCACCGAAGCCATGAACCGCGCGGCCCATCACGCGCCCCGCCATCGTGTTATTACCGCCGCGCGCCAGCGCCCCCAGCAGCGGCGGCAACAGCCGTTTGCCGATGGCATGTCGAAAGGTCGATGTGAGTGCGCGCACCATCTAGGCCAGCAAATCAAATGCAGTTTGTTTCGTGAAACGGTTCCACGATTGCGACCACCGACGGGAAAATTTGTCCGCTAAGAATCTGCAGTTTTGCGACCGATCGTCGACAATCAATCGGGTGCCCGGCGTAAGTCGGTCCTCCATATCCAACATACCGACGGCAATTTTTCGGTCTGGGGTTAAAGCCGGACCATCCAGATAAACCAAATCAGGCGCACCCATTGGCACGTTTTGGTGCCGCCAAACCGGGACACCGGAGTGCTCGACACTTGTCCACCGGCGCGACGATGATCTCGACAAATTTGATTAAGACATCAGGGATCGTTTTTTCGGAAACTGCCGCCCATCGGGATTCTGATTCCAGCGATACTCGTTTGGCCACTCGGGTGATTAGGAAATCGATTTTACCCACAGCTGCGTGCCCATTTAGTCGATGGCGCGAAGGCCGACCATACCATGGCCGCCAGTATTTTCACGGTCACCTTAGTCATTCTTCGACCCGACCCCGACAGACGTAATAGGTCTTGTGAAACCCCCGACCCCGGCGTAACCCAGGGACCGCGAACATGGCCAAAGCCAACAGGGGTGCGAACACTGTCTGATTCTCCGACAGGGCCCCGTATTTACGCTTTTTTACCGACCTGAATGCCGGGGCGAGCAGGGCATCAACCTGGGCCTCATACGGGAAACTTGGGCGACCAAAGTTAAATATGAGTGCGCCGTTTGGACGCACCATTTTCACCAAAGCCCTGATCGCGGCCAGGGTGTTTTCAACCTTGAAAAATCGGTTGTGCATGACCTGAACGCACAGAACCATATCGCCGACCACGTCACCGGCATCTTCGATGGGGCCGTTGATGACCTGGGATTCTGGATTTTGTCGGTGGGCTTCGGCCAAGCGTTCGGTATCCACATCGATCCCTACGTACCGTTCGGTCTGGAACAGATGTTTGTTTTCCATGCGCCCGCATCCGGCATCGATACCGATTTTCATGCCTTTGGATTGGCGCATATCCCACCATAAGAACAGCCACAAAAGCTGTTTGGCGGGCTTCAACGACAACCGCAATCGCCTAGGCATCGGTGGAAATTCCGGCAACCGCAACCGTTTCTACTTCGTTGGTATTGATGCGGTTGAGCCGGGTGGGATCGGCATCCACACCGTTCCAACCGGTCTTTAAGGTCAGCGCGATTTCAAACCCGAATTGGCGGCAAAATGCGCCGGTGTCTTCGGGCACCGCCCAATCCCGCCCATACGGATAAGACACCCACCGAGGTGGAGCCCCCAAAATTCCAGTCAGACAGTCGACGTTGGCTTGAATGTCCGTCGCCAATTCGCGCGGCTCCAAGCGGCTGAACGGGGTGTGGCTGTGGCCGTGGGCCGCCACCAAATGCCCGGCGTCTTGAAGGGCCCTAACACCGTCGGCATCCAAGTATGTTCGCCGACAAAATTCTCCATCAGAGATTCCGCGTGACTTCAGCATGGCCGACGTCACCGCATCCACCACATCGTGGGGCAGACGAAAATTGATGCGGTATTTCAGCATGGCGTCACCAGGGGAATCGTACACATAGATTTTGGCGGCGGCCTCGGCGTCTTGGTTCGGATAATGTCGCTCGGCCCATTCTGTAGTCACTAAGCCATTGAATTCTATACGGAAATCATCGGGTGTCGTAGTCGCCCTAAGCCAATGGACTTTGTGCACTACCAAGGGCACCCGGTCCGTAAGAGGCCGCGAGGTGACAAAAAATATACCGCGGATATTGGCGCCCTCCAATACCTTGGCGGCTGGGCCATGGTCCACCAATCCATCATCAAGGGTCACAGCAACGCTGGCCCCCGGCAATTGGGTGCCGCCCAAAATGTGGGCTTGGGCCTGGGCCGGTGTGGCAATGTGAAAGTGATCGGATAGCCAGTCGATCTGGTCGGCAAACGCCTGAGTTCCAAGTGGATGTATCCCGGGGAATCTCGCTTCATTTCCGTCGCCCACGGCGTACTGGCCGGCATCGCGGATGTAATGGTAATTGACGAATAGCAACTGGCTCATGACCCGGCCTCGGCAAAGCATTGCCGGTAAACATCTCCCAGTCCATGAACCGCCACGTAGCGTTCGGCCCCGACTAAATCTTTTTCCGTCAGGGTGTCTTGCCAAATCCCGATGCGGCTGACCGACATGGGTTCCGCCAAGCGCGCCAGTGTGGAGCTGGCCTTGCCCGTAGCCTTTAACACCCGCAAGTAATCTTTGGTTTCGCCCCGGTGTTCCCCTGCCGTGGCCTCCCATGGCTCATCCAAGAATTCTAATACTCGGCCCATGGTCGCCGCCGGATCCGTTACCAGAGACTCGTAACGAATTTCCAAGGCATTTGTGGATGTGGCCACGTCGTCGGATTTGAATTTTTTCCAGGCACCGAATGTGTCGCACCAACGGCTGGAGAATTCTTCGACAGTGTCCCATTTAGAAATTTGCCGCAGGGAGGCGAAGGTATCCCGGGGATCGCGAATAATGTGGACCATGCGGGCGGCTGGCCAGCGGGCAAAAATCTCATCGGCGAAGCGCACATTGCCCGGAGTCTTTTCCACCCAACGGTGGCTGCCGTCGCGCCGGGCTTTGGCCCCCAACAGTTGATCGATGAAGGCTAAGGCGTCTGGGCTGTCCTCTGCCATGGCCTGGGCCACATCAGGGTCTTCGCCGTAAAATTCTGAAGTGCGCGTCACATAGTCGGTAAGAGCCTCGCCACCGCGGCCCAACTTGTTTGGCCAATCCAATTCGAACCACGCGGTTTCAAGGCCAGCGGAAATGGACGAATGCTGACCCAACATGGCCCGCAACAAGCTGGTGCCAGATTTAAACATCCCACCGACAAAAACGGGTGGGGCTAGATCAGTCATTGGCTTGACGGTCCAGCAAAAATTCCGCCAATTCCAATTCGAACGGCTCATCGATATTGACCACCGGGCGGTCGATGATGACGGCGGCGCAGTCTTGTTCCAAGATTTCGCCAGCCTCCATCAATGCTTCGCGTGTCACGCAATAACAAATTCCGTTGCGGTGAAAATAATTTGGAATGGATTGGCGCAGGGAATACCCCGCGCCGCCCTCTAGGTAGAACCCAATGG
>Ga0302127_10002077_pt1 | contig 12105 bp, 8 predicted proteins | sample CB4_SCM_MG_FD_204452 | JGI IMG/M metagenome (GOLD analysis project Ga0302127, IMG submission 204452) | Marine microbial communities from Western Arctic Ocean, Canada - CB4_SCM | ecosystem: Environmental > Aquatic > Marine > Oceanic | place: Canada: Western Arctic Ocean | collected 2017-09-24
GACGCGCAATAATAAAAGTGAGCTCGTCGCCGTCGACGACCGCGCCATTGTGATCAACCATGATCAGGCGATCGCCGTCACCGTCGAGTGCGATACCGAGATCTGCGCCTTCAGCTAAAACCGCTTGCTGCAGTGCTTCGGGAGCGGTCGCGCCGAACCCTTCATTAATGTTAAATCCGTCCGGCTGGTTACCGAGGCTGACCACGTCTGCGCCAAGCTCCGCCATCACGGCAGGTGCTATGTGGTACGTCGCGCCGTGAGCGCAATCGACGACAATTTTTAGCCCATCCAAATTGATATCGTTTGAGAACGTACTTTTGCAGAATTCGATATAACGCCCAGCCGCGTCAGTGATTCGATGTGCCTTGCCCAGTTCACGCGAGGTGACCGACTGCATCGGCTTTTCGAGTTCTTTCTCGATGTCCAATTCGACGTCATCTGGCAACTTGGACCCGTTGCCACAGAAGAATTTTATTCCGTTGTCCTCGAACCCGTTATGCGATGCGCTGATGACGATGCCCGCATTGGCGTTAAATGTCCGTGTGAGATAAGCAATTCCGGGAGTCGGCATGGGGCCGAGAAGGTGACTGTCAACCCCAGCAGCTGCAAGACCGGCTTCAAGCGCCGACTCGAACATATACCCCGATACGCGCGTATCTTTTCCGATTAAGACTTTACGTCGAGAATTACTACCGCGGGTAAAAATACGGCCCGCAGCCCAGCCTAATTTCATGACAAAATCTGGTGTGATTGGTGCTTGACCTACCGTGCCGCGAATTCCATCTGTGCCAAAATATTGTCTTGCCGAATTTACCATAGCGCGCCCTTTATCTTTCCTTGCAAAGCTTGAGCTTAAGAAGTTAGTTCATAACTCGGATTACCGTTGAGACTTACGTCGTCTCGTAACACTAGTTTACGAAAACGCGAAACCTTCCAGGGTATTCGCGTTCTCGCCAGACGACTAATGCGAGCTGGCGGGGCCGCCAATTGCACCATCAGTTTCTGGTTTTTCGACATCATCGCCCTCTGCTGCGACTGGTGGACCACCGCTATCATCGTCCATCCAATCGCTCGGTTCGCGTGGCGGCTTTCCCGCCATAATGTCATCAATTTGATCGCTATCGATCGTTTCGAATTTCATTAATGCTTCGGACATGCGGTGCAGTTTGTCGAGTTCTGCGTCGAGGATCGCTGTCGCGCGATCGTAGTTTCGCGTCACAATCAGCCGCACTTCTTCATCGATCGTATGCGCCGTCTCGTCCGAAACAGATTTGTGTTGTGTCACTGAATGCCCTAGGAATACTTCGCCCTCATCTTCGCTATAACTCATTGGCCCGAGTTTCTGCGACAGGCCCCACTTGGTTACCATGTTGCGCGCTATTTCGGTGGCCCGCTCAATATCATTCGAAGCGCCCGTGGTTACAAAATCTGCACCAAAGATGAGCTCTTCGGCGATACGCCCGCCGAACAAGCTGGAGATCTGACTCTCTAATCGTTCACGGCTGTAACTCAAGCGATCTTCTTCAGGGAGAAACATCGTCACCCCGAGTGCCCTGCCGCGAGGGATAATCGAAACTTTATACACCGGGTCGTGCGAGGGTACGGTCCGCCCAACGATGGCGTGACCCGCTTCGTGGTAGGCGGTCAATTTCTTCTCACTTTCACTCATCACCATGGAGCGTCTTTCTGTGCCCATCATGATCTTGTCTTTAGCCTTCTCGAACTCTTCCATGTCCACCATGCGCTTATCACCGCGTGCAGCAAACAAGGCGGCTTCATTCACCAAATTGGCCAAATCTGCACCCGAAAACCCAGGCGTGCCGCGAGCTAAAACGCCAGGCTTAACATCATCGCCAATCGGTACTTTGCGCATATGGACTTTAAGTATTTGCTCACGCCCGCGAATATCCGGTAATGGCACAACCACCTGTCGATCGAATCGACCCGGTCGTAGCAATGCCGGATCGAGCACGTCCGGGCGGTTTGTTGCAGCAATGACGATCACACCTTCATTGCCATCAAACCCATCCATTTCTACCAGCAGTTGATTAAGTGTTTGTTCGCGCTCGTCGTGCCCGCCGCCAACTCCGGCGCCGCGATGGCGCCCAACGGCATCAATTTCATCTATAAAAATGATGCACGGTGAGTGTTTTTTCGCTTGTTCGAACATGTCCCGTACACGCGACGCACCCACTCCGACGAACATTTCAACGAAATCTGACCCGGATATTGTGAAAAATGGGACTTTTGCTTCACCCGCAATAGCGCGCGCGAGTAGTGTCTTGCCTGTGCCCGGGGAGCCAACCATGAGAACACCCCGGGGGATTTTGCCACCGAGTTTCTGAAACTTACCTGGATCACTCAAGAAGTCGACCAGTTCTTTCACTTCTTCTTTCGCTTCCTCAACCCCGGCTACATCACTAAATGTCACGCGGATTTGGTCTTCGCCAAGCATTCGCGCGCGGCTCTTACCAAACGACAAGGCGCCTCGCCCATTGCCGCCACCTTGCATCTGGCGCATCAGGTAAATCCACACGCCAATAAGCAATAAAAATGGGAACCAGGAGATAAATATCTGCATGAGGATCCCTTGGCGGTCCGGGGGCTGTGCCTCAATCCGTACGTTGTGATCTAGTAACATGCCGATCATCGCGCCGTTGTCGGACTCGGGGCTGTAAGAATAGAGCCGTCCACCGTCGAGCGTTTCAACTTCGATCGTGGGCCCATCAAGAACCACTTTCGCGACCCGACCGGACTTCACTTCCTTAACGAAATCGGAATATTCGAGTTCTTGGGAGGTGGTATGTTCGGGTGTGAAGTTCTGGAAGACGAGCATCAACACCAAGGCGATAACCACCCACAAGACCATATTTCGCGCCATATCGTTCACTTGCTCCGGTTCATCCCGTTGTCGAAAAGCTCACACATTAGATTAACTATATCTTAAAACCCTTTGCCACGACATAGAACTCTCGCGAGGTTCTACGCGAAGAATCCGGCTTTCGTCGTGCAATTGACGAATACGAATTTCTTAGGCCACGGATGTAATCATCAGTTCCTGGGAAATGGAACAATTTAATCAACATCGAGCCGCCTGGCGCGAGTAATTTCGTCGCAAAGTTCTGCACGAAATCAGCGAGCTCAAGAAAATTCGCTTCATCTACATCCCTGATACCAGTAATATTGGGGGCCATATCCGATATTACAAGGTCGACTGGTCGATCGTCGAAAAATGTCGAAATTTTGTGCAACGTATCGGCTTCTCGGCAATCGCCTTCGATGAAATGTGATCCATCGACCGGTTCCATCGGGAGTATATCGACCGCAAGGACTTTACCTTTGACCCCGACCGCGTCCACCGCGACCTGGGTCCACCCGCCGGGGCTCGCACCGAGATCTAAAATGGTACCGGCGGGACGCGCGAGTCGGTCTCGGCTGAGAATTTCCTTCAGTTTAAACGCCGCGCGTGAACGATACCCGGCCTTTATACGCTGCTTGACGTACGGATCGGTGGCCTGCCGTCGCAGCCAGTTTTTTGTCGTCGACCGTCGCGATGCCACTACGGCGGCGATCCGAGTTCAGATGTAAAGTACATCAAGAATTTCGTATTCGATATCGCCACCCGGTGCTCGGACGCTGACTTCATCGCCAGCGCTCTTACCGATTAACGCGTGTGCCACCGGCGATCCAACGGAGACCATTCCAGCCTTTATGTTGGCTTCATCTTCACCAACTAATTTATAGGTCACTTCTTGTTCGTTCTCAAGATTCAGCAACGTGACAGTCGCGCCGAAGATAACTTTGCCGCGCGCGTCGATTTTTGTAGCATCAATAATTTCAGCGTTTGATAGCTTACCGTCAATTTCTTGAATCCGTCCTTCGGCAAAACTTTGCTGCTCGCGAGCAGCGTGATACTCCGCGTTTTCTTTTAAATCGCCATGCGCTCTCGCCTCGGCAATTGCCGCGGTAATTCGTGGTCGGTCGACCGTTTTCAATCGATGTAATTCTTCCCTTAAACGTTCTGCGCCATTTAAGGTCATTGGCGATTTATTCATCGACAAACTCCTTATGAAGATCTTGCAGCCGATGAACGGAGCGCTCATCGGCTTGTGAAATTGCCATAACAGCCGCGGTTCCTCCGGCAACTGTTGTCGTATACGCAACTCGGTGTTGCACCGCCTGGCGACGAATCTCAAAGGAATCGGCAATCGCTTGCTCGTCCTTAGTCGTATTGATAATCAAGCTAATTTCATCGTTTTTTATCATATCAACAACGTGCGGTTGTCCTTGTTGAAGTTTATTAACTGTACGACACTCGCTGCCATTCGCAGTAATCGCATCCGCGGTACCGCCTGTCGCAACGACTTCAAATCCACAGACAATGAGGTCGCGCGCGAGCGGCAATATCGCTAGTTTATCAGCGTCGCGCACGCTGATAAATGCAATTCCCTCAGTCGGTAGGGGCATGCTTGCCGCCTGTTGCGATTTTCCAAACGCTTCGCCAAATGTCGCGCCAATGCCCATTACTTCGCCGGTCGATTTCATTTCCGGACCCAACAGTGGATCGACCCCTGGAAATTTTTCAAACGGAAAAACCGCTTCTTTGACACAATGGTAGCTAGGCACACGTTCCCCGTGCATGCCAAGGTCGGCTAGCTTGTCGCCGACCATACAGCGCGCCGCCAACTTCGCCAGCGGCACACCAATCGCTTTTGACACAAATGGAACGGTTCGCGAGGCGCGCGGATTAACTTCGATGACGAAAATGTCGTCACCTTGAATTGCGAACTGCGTATTCATTAGACCAACAACTTTAAGGCCACGCGCCATCTCGACGACTTGCTCACGAAGCCGGTCCTGAATAGCCGCGGACAAAGTGTGCGGCGGCAATGCGCAAGCTGAATCTCCCGAATGCACCCCGGCCTGCTCGATATGCTCCATTACCCCGCCGATAACAACGGCGTCGCCGTCACAGACCGCATCGACGTCGACTTCGATGGCACTCTCAAGAAACCGATCGAGTAGCACGGGCGACTCGTTAGAAACTGCCACGGCTTCGCGCATATAACGCTCCAAAGCCGCTTCGCTGTAGACAATTTCCATTGCCCGACCACCGAGTACGTAGGACGGGCGTACGACTAGGGGGTAGCCAATTTGTGCAGCCGCGCCACGCGCTTCTTCGGTCGAGCGCACCGTACGGTTCGGCGGTTGGCGCAATTTTATTTCTTGCAAAAATTTCTGGAAGCGCTCTCGGTCTTCGGCTAAATCAATGGAGTCTGGAGTCGTACCAATAATCGGAACTCCTGCATTCTCTAAATCTCGAGCTAATTTTAATGGGGTTTGCCCGCCGAATTGGACGATAACACCAATCGGTTTTTCCAAATCGACGATTTCAAGAACGTCCTCGAGCGTTAGGGGTTCGAAATATAGGCGGTCGGACGTATCGTAATCCGTCGAAACAGTTTCTGGATTGCAATTAATCATGATGGATTCGTAGCCCGCCTCGCGCATCGCCATCGAAGCGTGAACACAGCAATAATCAAACTCGATCCCTTGTCCAATTCGATTAGGTCCACCGCCCAAAACAATAACTTTTTCGCGCGAACTCGGATCTGCCTCACACTCTTGTTCGTAGGTTGAATACAGGTAGGCCGTCGTCGAATTAAATTCGGCAGCACAAGAGTCAACTCGTTTATAGACCGGCCTAACATTGTTATCGATGCGCAATTTTCGTACTGCGTGTTCGTCGACCCCGACTAACTCGCCAATCCGCTCATCGGAAAATCCTTGTCGCTTTAAATTCCGCAAAGCCGGCTCGTCTAGCGCGCCAAGTCCGAAGTCAATCACCCGCTGCTCTGTCGCGACGAGATCTTCGATTTGTGCAAGAAACCAGGGATCAATTTTACTGCGTGTGTGAATTTCATCGAAGCTAAGTCCGTGGCGAAACGCTTGGGCGACATACCAAATTCTTTCAGCGCCAGCGACGTTTAGTTCGCGATGCAACTTTGCCTCATTCGGAATATCGACATCGTTAAGTCCCGATTTTCCAGTTTCCAGGCCGCGTAGCGCTTTTTGAAAAGATTCCTGGAATGTCCGGCCGATTGCCATCACTTCGCCCACGGATTTCATCTGCGTGGTGAGTCTATCGTCCGCTTGCGGGAACTTCTCAAAGGTGAAACGCGGTATCTTGGTAACCACATAATCAATCGTTGGTTCGAACGACGCCGGGGTTGCGCCACCGGTAATTTCGTTATCGAGTTCGTCGAGTGTGTACCCGACCGCCAGTTTCGCAGCGACTTTCGCGATCGGGAAACCCGTTGCTTTGGATGCAAGCGCTGAGGATCGCGACACTCGAGGGTTCATTTCAATAATTATGAGCGAGCCGTCTGCGGGATTGACTGCGAATTGAACGTTTGATCCGCCAGTATCGACACCGATCTCACGCAATACCGCTATCGAGGCGTTGCGCATAATCTGATATTCCTTATCCGTCAATGTTTGCGCTGGTGCCACGGTAATCGAATCACCGGTATGCACACCCATTGGATCGAGATTTTCGATCGAACAAACAATGATGCAGTTGTCTTTGTGGTCCCGCACAACTTCCATCTCGAATTCTTTCCAGCCGAGGACCGAGCGCTCGAGTAAAATTTCGGTGGTTCGAGAAGCCGCTAAGCCGCGCTGGCAAATATCATTGAATTCTGAACGATTAAACGCCACGCCGCCGCCGCTACCACCCATTGTGAACGACGGACGGATAATGATCGGAAAGCCGATTTTCTGCTGCGCCTCAGTGGCCTCGGGCATCGTGTGCGCAACGAACGACTCCGGTGTGTTAAGGCCAATTTTCGTCATTGCGGCGCGAAACTTCGAGCGATCCTCCGCTTTATCGATCGCCTCTACGCTAGCGCCAATCAGTTCTACGGAAAATTTCTCAAGCACACCGTGGCGGGCCAAATCCAACGCACAATTGAGCGCCGTTTGTCCGCCCATCGTCGGTAACACTGCATCGGGTCGTTCTTTTTCGATAATGCTTGCAACGGTCTCCCATCGCACGGGTTCGATGTACGTCGCATCAGCCATTTCCGGATCGGTCATTATCGTTGCCGGATTCGAATTGACTAAAATAATTCGATAGCCTTCCTCACGCAGAGCCTTGCAGGCTTGGGTTCCGGAATAATCGAACTCACACGCCTGACCAATGACGATCGGTCCGGCGCCCAGAATCAAAATCGAATTTATGTCGTCGCGTTTTGGCATTTATGCTCGGTAAGCATCCATTAAAGTGATAAATCGATCGAACAGCTCACAGATGTCGTGTGGGCCCGGGCTTGCTTCTGGGTGTCCTTGGAATCCGAACGCTGGGGTATTGATACACTCAATCCCTTGTAGTGATTTATCGAATAATGACCGATGAGTTGCCCTCACGGTATCTGGCAACGATTCTTCGGCGACGGCAAAACCATGATTCTGGCTCGTGATGAATACGACCCCCGTGCGCAAATCTTGCACAGGATGGTTCGCGCCATGATGACCAAATTTCATTTTTTCAGTTCGCGCGCCACAGGCCAGTGCGAGTAGTTGGTGGCCGAGACAGATGCCAAATGTCGGCACCTTCGCGCTAAGAATTTCTTTTATCGCAGCAATTGCGTAGTCGCACGGCTCAGGATCGCCAGGGCCATTTGACAAAAATACGCCGTCGGGGTTACGCGCTAACACTTCGTTAGCTGGCGTGCGCGCCGGGACAACCTCTAGCGCGCAATCGCGATCGGCGAGCAAGCGCAGAATGTTCCGTTTAACGCCAAAGTCGTAGGCGACCACTCGACGCTGGCGTTTAGCCGGATAGCTAGTGTGGCAATTACTGTCCAAGGTCCAAGTTCCTTCATTCCAAGGGTATGCGGAAGTAACGCTAACTTGTTCCGCCAAATCCATACCCATCAACCCTTCGAAGCCGCGCGCCGCTGTTAAGGCGGACTCTACGTCGAGATTTTCTCCAGCCACAATGCTGCCGTTTTGAGCACCTTTTTCGCGCAACAAGCGGGTCAGGCGACGGGTGTCAATATCTGCGATCGCAACAACGTTGTTGGTCACCAAATAGTCAGACAAACTCGACGTCGAGCGGTAGTTGCTCGTCGCGATTGATCGATCCCGGATAATCAGGCCATCGGCAAAAACGCGCGTTGATTCCGCATCGAGCTCGTTCGTGCCAACGTTGCCAATGTGCGGATAGGTCAAGGTAACGAGTTGGCGGGAATATGACGGATCGGTCAGAATTTCTTGGTAACCCGTCATGGCGGTATTAAAAACCACCTCGCCAACCGTAGAGCCGGACGCACCAATCGAGCAGCCGTAGAAGACGCTGCCGTCTTCCAGGGCCAAAATCGCAGATTCAGACACAGATTTTATTGCCTACAAATAGGACGGGCGCGGTGTTGCCATCGCACCCGTTAACGAAGTCGGCGCAATTGTACTTGAGCATCGCGGCCCAAGAAAGACCGCAGACTAATTTTACCGATCAAATTTAGCACAGGGACTAAGAAAACGTTTCGCGACATAGGCAGGTTACTCGGAAAAGACAGAATTGCGTCCTGCTTGGCTACGATTCCCCTCATTAATCCGACGCGATATTTCGACCGCAACTTCTAATGCACGCTTACCGTCCTCACCCGTTACTTCTGGCCGTGAGCCGTGTTGGACCGCCTCAACAAACGAGCGAATTTCGGCCATCAATACATCGTTTCCAGATAACTGGTGGGTTTCAAACGATATTTCCTTATGTTCATCCGCATGTCCTTGCTCGTCGATTTCGCCGACCAGTAAAACGTGATTCATATAATCGACCGAGATATAGGAGTTCGGTTGGCGAATGGTCATCGCCCGTACTTGATCCTGGCTGACCCGGCTTGCCGCAAGCTGCGCGATGCAACCGTCGGCAAATTCAAGTCGTGCGTGGGCGATATCGATGTCGCCGGTGACGACCGAATCGCCTGAAGAAGTAATATTGATAAGTTCCGAGTCGACTAAATTCAGCACAATGTCGATGTCGTGGATCATTAAATCCAAAACGACGTCAACTTCCGTACCGCGTGCTTTGTAGGGAGCGAATCGCTGCGCGTCGATCGAACGCGGATTAGAAACCCGCTCACGCAGCGCAATAACTGCGGGATTAAAGCGTTCGAGATGTCCGACTTGAAATAAACGTTTCTTTTGCGCAGCCAGGGTGATCAATGTTTGCGCCTGGGCAACGGTTTCCGTGACCGGTTTTTCAACGAGCACATGAACTCCGGCTTGCAAGAACTCGTGAGCAACCTCGAAATGCCGATCCGGCGGGACAACAATCGAAACTAAATCGACTAAATCAGTAATCTCACGATAATCGGCGTACGCTGCGATATTGTATTTTTGCGCAATCTCTGAGCGCCGCGCGGCGTTAGTTTCGACCACGGCAACGAGTTCGACTTCAGCAAGCGCTAGGTATTTTTGGACGTGGAAATTTCCAAGATAGCCAACGCCAATAACGGCCGCGCGTAATTTTTTCACCATCGCAGTCGAATCTCTTCGAATTTACGGTTGATTTCTTGCGCCGAACTGCGGGATCAATTATTGGTCTAATTAGCGGCGTCGAATTAACCGCGACGATATCAACGATCGGTCGCGGTGTATACCGTTTGGCGGCATCGAGGAATCAGTTGGGGGCGACCCCGCCGGATGACAAGGGCCGACAATTCTCAGCGCCGGTAACCGTCGCGAGCGCCTCGCAGGCATCAATAGATACGGTCCAATTGGCAATCCGGGTGCTGCTGCGTAGGACGGCTTTAACCGTATGTGCATCGATCGACGGAACGTGCTCAGCTAAAAGCGCGATGATGCCCGATACGTGCGCACTGGCGAACGAAGACCCGGAGACAAAATCGAACGTATTGTCCGGCATTGTGGTTAATATTTCCTCGCCCGGCGCGATGAAGACTTTGCCGGCGTTGCGGGTGTAATCGACAGCACGCTGCGTGTCATGTGAGGTAACGGCAATGACTTCATTCATCGATGCTGGAAACGAAAACTGCCCTTCACCTATTTCGGTTGCTGCGACAACCACCATCCCGTCTTTAACAGCGCGCATTATCAGCCGTGAAACCAGCGGGTCGTATTCCCCTTGGAGACTCATGTTCACGACTTTCATTTCGTTGCTGATAGCCCAATCCAATGCGCGCGCAAGTGCGAAACTACTGCATTGACCTCGGCTAGAACCCGGGTTCGATTCCCAGCATGCGCGCAACGCATACATTTTCGCATCCGGCGCTACTCCCACGATGCCCTTTCCATTGTTCGCGTGCGCGCCAATTATCCCAGCTACCGCGGTGGCATGAAATTCGACGATTTCGATCGTCTGGTCCGCGTCAACGAAATTCAATGTACCGGAGATACGGTCGCGCAGATCGGAATTACTTCGGTCGAGACCGGTGTCAACGATCGCGACTTTGACATCCTTACCGGTACTTAATTGATGAGCCTCGTCAATTCGCGCCGTTATGAGTGAATGCTGTAGCACCGCGTAGGGATCGATCTTCGACTCGCCAGGTTTACCCGCAACACTGAAATACTGCATCGATTGCGCGCTTTCAATCATTGGATCGGCATTAAGATCACGCAGCCGTTCATCCAGATCTGCAGTCCATTGCGCCACGACCACAAAGCAATCTCGTCGTAACGATCCGAAACGCCAAGAATCAATAATTTCGAACTCGTATTTCTTCGCAAGCTGGATTACAACGTCCAAAGCCGCCAAGTCGTCGACCGGCGTGACAACCAACAATAATTCGATAGAGGAGGGCGGAATTCTTGTCTCAGATAACGATTCCACAGGCAGCGGTAGGTCGAGCCGCAGGCACAGGCCGATCAATGCAGCCGAGATGATGGCGAGTGCAATTTTAGCCATGTGCGAGCCGGCCCATTGTAGGAGTCTTTAAATCAGTGTTACGGTCCGATGCCAACAATCGGCTCAACGAAGAGCACTCGCTTGGAGTCCTTCAGCTTGCCCAACGCGGACTGTAAATCGGCCCCGCGCCGAACATCGGGTAATACAATCGTGTACGCGCCCCGAGGAGTTGGTCCATCGATGAGCTCAACTTGTGCAGATAACAGTAACTCGCGTAACTGCAGTTCCGTAATGTCTTGATCAAATACAATTCTGGCGGTGACGATATTCTCATCGATCATTTCAATCGATCGCGCACCCAAGGTACTGTAAGCATTCGTGCCAATCGGATCGCCGGTCAAACCGGAATTTAAGTTAATGATGCCGGCTAGCCCCGTGACAATGACAAGCACGGCAGCTGCGGCCCAGGGAAATTCGCGCGTGTGGCGTTCGCTTCCGTCGAGGCGCTCATGTAGGCGATCCAATGCCGACTCACATTTCGGATCCGACCGACGCGTCGAGATTGCATGCTGCAGCGCGTTCAATCCAACGACTTCGCGGCGACACACCAGACACGTGGATAAATGCGTTTTCGTTTCGTCGTGTTCCTCGGCGGCCAAGCTTTGATTGACGAACCACGGCAGGTTCGACCACACACGATCGTGTTCTGCGTCATATGCGTTCAAGGTGTTTTCAAAGTCTTTGTTCATAATGGTCGCTAAGACTCGCGCCGTGCGAGCGTCTCCAATATGCGGCGCAGTTGCGCGCGCGCGTGAAACATACGCGTCTTTACTGTATTCACCGGACAACCCACTATTTCAGCAATTTCGATATATGAATAGCCGAATTGGTAGGTTAATTCGATTACGCTGCGGTGCGTCGCGCTGAGTTTCTGCACCGCCTTGTCTAATGATTCCTGCAGCTGTAGCTTCGATATGTCACTTTCGGTGCTGGCACTGTCGGCTAACGATTCCCAGTCTTCAGGAAGGCGGTCGAGTCGCATACGTCGTTCGCGTTCGAGCCGTTTAATCACTTGTTTGTACGCAATACCGAAAATCCATGTGGAGACCCGGGAGCGTCCGGCGAATGTCCCCGCACGAGTCCACACCACATACATTGTGTCGTTGACGACTTCTTCGGAAAGTCCGCCGTGTGAGACTAATCGAGCGAGAAAATCCATCAATCGCGGGTAA
>Ga0302127_10002078_pt1 | contig 12100 bp, 8 predicted proteins | sample CB4_SCM_MG_FD_204452 | JGI IMG/M metagenome (GOLD analysis project Ga0302127, IMG submission 204452) | Marine microbial communities from Western Arctic Ocean, Canada - CB4_SCM | ecosystem: Environmental > Aquatic > Marine > Oceanic | place: Canada: Western Arctic Ocean | collected 2017-09-24
GCATTTTCAGTCGCCGTTTCACTGTAGAGCATTGGCCCACCCCTAAAACCGTGACGCAGCATCCGAAAGAACGAAATGTCGAATGCATGATAGGCACCGGGCAACACATATAGTTTTGTGTTCGGTCCGTGTGGCAAATGCGTCTGGCAAATTTTGTAAGATGCATTCGTCCTTTTGACCGATGATGGCGACGAACGGTAACGGGGCGTCTGGCAACTTTGCCATCGGTAATGTTTACTGGACAGCACAATTTCCGTATAGCGATATGGCGGCGTTAAAAGCGAGGGACGGCTTAACCTTCGCTTAGTCCGGCAGTATCTCCATGTGAATGACGATGCCGCCTAGGGAGAAGCCCGCTACCGCGACTTTCTTGTTTTTCACAATTGACAGTTTGTTCAAATAGGCTAGCGCCCCGGGGCATCTTCGGCGATGGCTTTGTGGGGCCGCAGCGGGTCGGCTGCTGTTGTCCGGGTGAAGTCGTTTGGACAATTGGCGACCTCGCGGGAGCCGCAGCTGTCGGCGGTAAGCGAAACATATCCCTGCTTTACAAAGAATGCTGGCCAGACATGTCTAAGTTGCGGCGTACCCCGCCGCAGGTATGAAGAATGACGGTCGTCCGGAAATGGTCCCGCGCCGTCTGGTTTCGCCAGTAGCCCTCGTATTGAAAGAGGTTTTCCGGTTGCCAGGTCAGGTGCTGCAGATTTGAAAGTCACCGGCGTAGGGCCGGTGAACCCACATAGCAGGAGGCTGCTCAGCACTACCACGATCCGAGATGAAATTAGTGTTTTCATCATATCCCCAGTGTATCAGATCGTGTAGGCTGTGATGTATCGTCAATCCTGTAACTGTTGAGTCTAGTTCGGGGATAACGAGAAATGCATGTTACCTCGCCTAAACATCCTCCGGCGAATAGGTTAGATCCAGCCAGCCGAGTGCGATAGCTGCGCTATCCTGATGGTTTGGATTACAGTTGGCTGCCGCCTTACTCGGTGCCGCCGAATTCTTCCTGCCACTGTTCCTTTAGAAGCAGCCGGTTCATTTTTCCGCGTTCGGTCTTGGGGAGTTCATTCCGCACAATGATCTGCTTAGGCATCCGAAATTTTGGCAGTCTGGTGCTGCAATGAGCTAGCACGATTTCGGTCGTCAGCGTTGCGCCATCTTTGGGCGCGACATAGCAGACGACTTCTTCGCCATAGATATTGTCCGGGACGCCAATCGTTGCGGCTTCGGCGATGGTGGGTATTTGTAGCAGAATGTTGTCAACTTCTGCGGGTGAGATATTCACGCCGCCCCGAATGATCAGATCTTTGGCGCGGCCAGTGACGCTGACGCAGCCATCTTCATCCATGATGCCGAGATCGCCGGTGCGCAGCCGGTCCTGTGCGTGGATTCTCTGGTCGCCATTCTCATCGAGATAGCGATATGCGTTGGTCCTAAATCCACCGAGTTCAATCTCACCGGCTTCGCCGAGCGGCACTTCTTTACCGTCGCCATCGACGATGGTGAGCTTATGATAGGCGAGGGGTTTACCGACCGAGCCGAACTTACGCGTGTTTTCATTGGAGACCGCGATCCAGCCTATTTCGCTACAGCCATAACCTTGCGCAACGGGGACGCCGTACTTGTCTTCAAACTGTTTCCAGGTTTCGGGCATCAATGGTGCGGACGATGACGTCATGAACCGTAAATGTGGAATGTCGTCATGATGGATGTCGATAGGCCGATTGAGGAACATCGCGAGACCAGTCGGGTTACAGACACCGATGGTCGCCTTGTGTTTTTTGACCCAGTTAAAATACCGGCTCTGGGAAAACTTGCGGGCAAGCAGGATGGTGGCCCCTTTGGAGAGCGGGCTGAGCCCACTCAGTACCTGAGCCGAAATCCAGTTAAAGGCGCGGAATTCGAGAACTCGATCTTCCTCCGTTAACCCGAGACCTTCGGCGGTCGGCGGCGTGTTCTCTATTAGCTCACGGAAGCTAACGATGCAGCCCTTCGGCGCCGAAGCGGTGCCGGAGGTATAATAGATAGAGGCGTCATCTTCCCATCGGCTGATCGGTTCTACCGGATCAGAGACACAATTCTCCAATGCGCCGTAAAGACCTGTGGAGCTGCCATCGGCTTCCCAGTTGCCAAGATTGAGCCAGTCGCCCGGGGTTTTGCCGCTGAGACCACTAGAAACGATACGATCCTCGGAATCTTCATACAGGGTTAACTTGGGCTGCAACGCGTTAAGAATTTGTTCGAAATAGACTGCGTTCATTTCGACATGGATGGTGCAGACCGTCGCGCCATAGGCCATGCCTCCGATATAAACGCAGAGATGTTCGATCGAGTTGTTCGACAGCATCGCAACGCGGTCGTTTGGCCCGATGCCCTTGGATTGCAAATAATTGGCCATACGGTCACAAACCGTCTTGAACTGGCCAAAGGTGATGGCTTTGTCCTGATCGACACTTTGGATAAAGATTTTGTCGGGGTGTTTCTCGGCATTCGCCGCGATCCAGTCGCGCAGACTGGTTTCTGGCGCGCCTCTATTGGTCGGTGTATCCGCGGCAGTTACGGGAGGTGTGTCCATTGCGCTGTTTTGGTCCGTAAGTCGATAATTTGTCGCCCTGAAACTGGTATTATGGACGACTGTTTTAAGCCCATATGATACTGTCATTGACGGGACTAATCCTATTGTTATATATATACGTGACTAGTCAACAATTAGCAATCGAAGTTTTTTCTCGCCTAGGAAAACATGGGAAAAACACTATATTGCTAATATAGAAGACGAGACGATCAATACCCTTTTGATGCCAATTGAGACGACTCAGACAACGCTCATTTAGGCAAAGGGGTGTAACGGAGGAATATTCAAGATGGCGCTACAAAACGCTGCCGTAGAATCTGAAGCTTCAGCCGAGACGGATGGCGAGCCGCGGGTTAATTTTGTCACCAGCCCAGATCAATATAATCACTGGAATTTGACGATTGACGGAAACGTCGCGCGTCTTGCGATGGCGGTCACCGAAGACGCCACGCTGAAGCCCGGCTATGAGCTGAAACTGAACTCTTATGATCTCGGTGTTGATATCGAGCTTTATGACGCGACCCAGCGTCTGCGGTTTGAACATCCCGAAGTCGGCTGCGTCGTCCTTTGTTCCGATCATCCGCAAGTGTTTTGTGCCGGTGCTAATATCCGCATGCTTGGTAAGTCGACGCATGACCATAAGGTTAACTTCTGTAAATTCACCAATGAGACTCGCAACGGTATTGAAGACGCGACTGAAAATTCCCAGCAGAAATACATCTGCGCAATTAATGGCACCGCCGCTGGTGGTGGCTACGAGCTGGCGTTGGCAACTGATTACATCATGTTAATTGATGATGGTGCGTCGACGGTGTCGTTGCCGGAATTGCCTCTGCTGGCAGTGTTGCCCGGCACCGGCGGGTTGACCCGTCTGGTCGATAAACGCAAAGTACGCCATGACCGCTCCGATGTGTTCTGCACGACTACCGAAGGGATGCGCGGACAGCGCGCGGTTGACTGGAATCTGATTGATGAGATTGTGCCGCGCTCGAAGTTCGATGGTGCGGTTACCGAACGCGCGGCTGAGTTTGCTGCTAAATCAGACCGTCCCAAAGACGCCAAGGGTGTGGCCTTTACGCCGCTGAATGTCTGCGATGAAGGCGACACGCTGAGCTACGATCATCTGTCTATCGAGTTTGATCGTAGCTCGAGTGTAGTCACTTTCGTCATTAAAGGTCCTGAGCAGACGCCACCGACGGATGCGGTGGGTGTCGCAATGCAGGGCGTTGATTTCTGGCCACTAGCGCTGGCGCGCGAGCTTGATGCGGCCATCGTTTATTTGCGGCTCAATGAGAGCCAGCTTGGCACCTGGGTGTTCCGCACCGAGGGCGACAACGCGCTGGTCGAGGCCTATGACAATCTGCTTGAAGCCAACCAAAGCGATTGGCTGGTCCGCGAAACGACACTGTATCTCAAGCGCACCCTGAAGCGTGTCGATGTGTCGGCGCGTAGCCTGATTGCGCTGGTTGATCCCGGCAGCTGCTATACCGGAACGTTGCTTGAGCTGGTCTTTATCGCTGACCGGTCTTACATGCTCGACGGCCAGATGGAAGGCAGTAATCTGCCAGCCCCGGCAGTTCGTATGACCGGTATGAATTTCGGTCCCTATCCGATGTGCAACGGGCTGACACGCCTTGAGACACGGCTTTTCGGTGAACCGGCGTTGGTCGAAGCGGGTAAAGCCGCGATCGGTAAAGATCTCGAGGCTATCGAGGCTGACGAGGCGGGTCTCGTGACCTTTGCGCCTGACGACATCGATTGGGAAGATGAAGTGCGGCTCGCTATCGAAGAACGCGCTAGCTTCTCCCCAGATGGCTTAACTGGACTCGAAGCCAATCTTCGCTTTGCCGGACCGGAAACCATGGAAACCAAAATCTTTGGGCGTTTGAGCGCCTGGCAAAATTGGATTTTTCAACGTCCAAATGCGGCTGGGCCAGAAGGCGCGCTTAAGTTATACGGTACCGGACAACGTAGCGAATTCGATAAGAAGAGGGTTTAGCCATGTCGATCGATCTCAATGCCAGAATTCCCAATAACGTAAACCTCACCGAAGACCGGCGCTTGCAACGCGCGCTGGAATCCTGGCAGCCTAGCTTTATTGATTGGTGGAAAGAACTTGGCCCCGAAGGGTCGATCAATCACGATGTCTATTTGCGCACCGCGGTTAGCGTGGAAGCAGAGGGCTGGGCCAATTTCGGCTATGTCAAAATGCCGGAATATCGCTGGGGCATCTTTGTGGCGCCGCCGGTTGAAGGCCGCACCATACCGTTTGGCGAGCACAAAGGGCAGCCGGTGTGGAATGAAGTCCCCGGTGAATATCGCTCATCCTTGCGGCGTTTGATCGTGACGCAGGGTGACACCGAACCGGCGTCAGTTGAACAGCAACGTCTGCTCGGCCTGACGGCCCCGTCGATGTATGATCTCCGCAATCTTTTTCAGGTGAATTGTGAAGAAGGTCGCCATCTGTGGGCGATGGTCTATCTACTGCACGCCTATTTTGGCCGCGATGGTCGTGAAGAAGCGGAGATGATGCTGCAACGTCATTCCGGAGATGTCGATAAGCCGCGTATTCTCGGCGCCTTTAATGAAGAGACTCCGGATTGGCTGTCCTATTTTATGTTCACTTTTTTCACCGACCGTGATGGCAAGTTTCAGCTGTCATCGCTTGCCGAATCCGGCTTTGACCCGCTGGCACGGACCTGCCAGTTTATGCTTACCGAAGAAGCCCATCATATGTTTATCGGCACGACCGGTGTTATGCGGGTAGTGTCTCGGACCTGTGAGGTCATGAACGAACTCAAGACCGATGATCCTGAAAAGATCCGGGCGGCAGGGGCAATTGATCTGCAGACTCTGCAGAAATATATGAATTTCCATTACAGTGTTTCGCTGGATCTGTTTGGTCAGGAAATCTCAACCAATGCGGCGAATTATTACACCGCGGGCCTTAAAGGCCGGTTCGAGGAATCCAAGATAGATGACGATCATGTCCTGAAAGAAGGCGTGGCCAATCTCACGATGCTCGAAGACGGTGCGATCAAAGAAATCGAATATAACGCTCTGCTGGCGGTGAACGAACGTCTGCGGGATGATTATGTTGAGGATTGCCAGATCGGTGTGAGCCGCTGGAACAAGGTGATGAAGCGCCACAAGATCAACTTCGAACTAAAGCTGCCGCATCGCGGCTTCCATCGTGCCATTGGTACATTTTCTGAGGCCAAAATTTCGCCCGACGGCAATGTGATCAGCAAGGCAGAGTGGGATAAGAACGCTGATAACTGGCTGCCGTCTGAAGAAGACCGTGCCTTTGTTATCTCGCTGCAAAAGGCTTGTATCGAGCCCGGAAAAATCGCCAGCTGGGTTGCCCCGCCCAGCCGCGGCATCGACGGCCACCCATTTGACTATGAATACGTTCGGTTTAACTGACCGGATTTAAGAGCCTAACGAAAACCCCCGCTATCGCGCGGGGGTTTTTGATTCACGTCCCGCCGGGTAGGCCGCTATTCTTGCCATAGAGCCATTCGACGCCGGCGTAAGGGCTGCCTTCTTTGTCGCCACCAAGTAACAGATTGCGGAGCTCGCGGGTGACGCCTTCGGCATGATAGATGTCACCATAGAACCGTGCGGTGAGCTGTACCCGGCCGGTGCGCATATAGCGCTTGCCGGGGTAATCGGAGAAGGCGCGGACGATGTCGCCATCATACTCTTCCAGCAGATCAACCAAACACACCGAGTCTTCCATCGCCATGCCAGCGCCCGCCGCGAGATATTGCAGCATCGGATGCGCGGCATCACCGATCAGCGTGACCCGGTTTTGGGTCCATTCCTTGACTGGGACGCGGTCGCATAGCACCCACATTTTCCAGACATCGATCTTCTTGAGCAGGGCCTGAACTTCCGGCTGTGTATTTTTGAATTGTTCATAGAGCTCGGCCGGATCACCATATTCGTCCCAGCCCTCGACATATTTTTGACTGTGGAAGACCGCGACAATATTGAACAGTTCGCCGCGCCGTAACTTGTAATGAACAAGATGGTTCCTCGGTCCGGCCCATAGCACGACATCGTCCATCCATTTGTTCAGTTCCGATGGGACATCCTCAATCGGTAGCACGGCACGATAGGCAATATGGCCAGAGACGATGGGGTCACCATCGCCGATGATCTTCGATCGGATTTTTGACCACAACCCATCGGCGCCAATCAGCGCGGAGCCCTCGACCGTCGTGCCGTCGGCGATCTCGACGGTGATGCCGTCGCCAGTGTCGGTGTAGCCGGTAACCTCAACCCCGGCGCGGAGGTCAATCTCGTCCATATCCTTGCAGACGTCATAAAGAACAGTGTGCAAATCAGCGCGATGGATGACGGCATATGGTTTGCCGAAATGGAATTCCAGCTTGCGGCCAAGCGGCATGCGCAGCACTTCGTCGCCGGTGATACTGTCCATCATGATGATGTTTTCGGGGAAATGCGCGATGTCGTGCATGGCCTTGGTGACCTGCAGCCGGTCAAACATGCGATGGGTATTTGGACCAAGCTGGATACCGGCGCCGATCTCAGCGAATTCAGGCGCCTGCTCCAGAATGATGCTGCGGCGTCCTTTGAGTGCGAGCATTCTTGCGGCGGCCAGGCCGCCAATGCCGCCACCGGCAATAATGATGGGTTTCGCGTTTGTCATGCTACTCTCTTTCGTCTCCAAGCGTGGCGCTGTAGAATTTACTACACCAGTAAGGACACGCAATATGGCGAATAATCAGATCAGCGTCGATGATAGCCAAATACCGGTAAACATCGCCTTTTCCAAGAGTTTTAACGTCGCAGTACCGTTGATCGACCGACACCTCGATGAGGGCCGGGGCGACAAAATTGCGATCCAAGGTGATTTTGGCACGGTCAGCTACGCTCAGCTGGCTGAAAACGTTAATCGTTGTGGCAATGCGCTGACCTCTCTCGGGCTGGTAGGTGGCGACCGCGTGCTGATGATGGTCAAGGATTGCCCAGAATTCTTTTACATATTCTGGGGCGCTATCAAGGCCGGTTTCGTGCCGGTGCCGCTCAACACGCTTCTGCGCGCCAAAGACTACCAGTTCATGATTGAGGATTCTGGCTGCACGGCGGTTATCTACAGCCCTGAATATGAGGGTGAGGTCGGCCCGGCATTGGCGGCCGCAAACCGAAATCCCGATCACGTGTTGCTGACGGAAGGCGAGGGCTCGATCAGCGCGGTGATGGCGAACGCTAGTAACGAGCTGATGGCGGTACCCGCGACGGCGGAAGACGACTGTTTCTGGCTCTATTCCTCGGGCTCAACCGGGCGGCCCAAAGGTACAGTCCATGCACATAAAGATATTCCCGTCACCTGTGTTCACTACGCGGTCGGTGTTCTGGGGATTACCGAAGACGACATCTGTTTCTCAGCGGCCAAGCTGTTCTTCGCCTATGGGCTCGGCAACGCCATGACGTTTCCGTTGTGGGTTGGCGCGACGGCGGTGCTTTCTGCTCTGCCACCAAGCCCGGCGATGACGTTCGAGGTGATCGAGAAAAACAAGGCGACACTCTATTTTGGCGTGCCGACACTTTATGCGGCGCAGCTACAGGCGATGGAAAGCAATATGCCTAATTTATCTTCAGTGCGGGCCTGTGTCTCTGCTGGAGAGGCTTTGCCGGGTGATATTCTGCGGCGCTGGACGGAGAAAACCGGCGGCTCAATTCTCGATGGCATTGGGTCTACAGAGATCCTGCACATCTTTATTTCCAATGCGGCGGATGATGTTAGGCCTGGTGCCAGTGGGCGTCTCGTCCCCGGTTATGACGCTAAGATAATTGGCGAGGAGGATGCAGTTTTGCCGCAGGGCGAAAGCGGTGCGCTGTGGGTCAAGGGCGGCTCGATCGCCAAATACTACTGGAACAATCCGGAAAAAACTGCCTCGACTATACAGGGTGAGTGGATCAACACCGGCGACACCTACTATCAGGATGACGATGGCTATTTCGTTTATTGCGGTCGCAATGACGACATGATGAAGGTCGGCGGTATTTGGTGTTCTCCATTTGAGATCGAGGCCAAGCTGATTGAGCATCAGGCCGTGTTGGAAGCCGCCGTAGTCGCCCGTGCCGATGACGATGAGCTGATTAAGCCAGAAGCGTTTATCATTGTTGCCGATGGGGCTGCGGGCGGCGATGCTTTGGCCGGTGAATTACTGGAGCACTGCAAGGACGGATTGGCGCGATACAAATATCCGCGCTGGTTCAATTTTGTCGATGAATTACCAAAAACAGCGACTGGAAAAATCCAGCGCTTTCGGCTACGGGGTTAATCACCGTAGCCTAACAGGGAGAGAGTAAAATGGTTGATCTCACGAAGACCGGGCTGGTTGGTTTAAATGGGCTGACGGCATCCGAGGCCTCGACGAAATTGGCGTCTGGCGAGATAACGTCTGAGTCGTTAACCCGTGATTGCCTTAATCGTATCGCCGCACGCGATGGCGATATACACGCGTGGGATTACATTGACCCTGACTATGCGCTGGAACAGGCGAAGGCGCTTGATGGTGAAGCGCGCCGCGGGCCCTTACACGGTGTGCCGGTGGGCATCAAAGACATTTTCGACACCAAGGATATGCCGACGGGGCATGGCTTTGGGCCGTATCAGGGCAAAGAGTTCGGTGTTGATTCTACCTGTGTTGCACAGCTACGCGATGCGGGCATGGTCATCATGGGAAAAACGGTAACGACCGAGTTCGCCTGCCCGAAACCGCGCCAGACCCTGAACCCGCATGATCCAACGCGGACGCCGGGAGTATCATCCAGCGGTTCTGCCGCTTCTGTGGCCGATTATATGGTGCCCTTGGCGAATGGGACGCAGACCGGGGGCTCTGTCATTGGGCCTGCCGCTAATTGCGGTGTCTATGGCTATAAGGCGAGTCTCGATGGGATAGACCGTAGCGGATTTCGCCACTGCAAGAAATCTATCGACACCATTGGCCTGTTTGCGCGCTCCATCGAGGATCTGATTTTGTTACGTCAGGTTCAGACTGGGGCCGTGGCGGGGACGGCATCTGCGAAGCCACGTATTGCTGTCCTACGGGCCCCTAACTGGGATGAAGCGGAACCGTCAATGCAGGCGGCTGTTGAAAGAACTGCGGCGATTTTGAAAGATGCTGGGGCGGTGGTTAGCGATTTTGATTTACCGCAAATCTTTACCAACATCATCCCGGACGCTGCGATCATCAATGCCTGGGAAGCTTCGATCATGCTGGAAGTGGAAGTGCGTGACCATCTCGATGGCTTTAATGATCACAACCGTGAACGGGTTGAGTGGGTAAAGGACTTGAGTGAAGACGATTATCTCAATGCCGGGAAAGCGCTCGACAATGCGCGGTCGGAAATGGATACGATCTACGACGGATTCGACCTGATCCTGTCACCCAGCTTGCCCGGCGAGGCGCCGGTTGGCTTAACAGAAGTCCGCTCAGCGACCTTTGCCAGATTGTGGACGCAGATGTATACGCCGTCGGTCAATTTTCCGTTGTTCGAGAGTCTTAACGGCATACCAATTTGTTTTCAGCTGGTTGGTATGCGCAGCACCGACAATGCGACCTTGGCGAATGCGAAATGGGCAGATGGGAAATTGCGGGCGGCCCTTGGCGATGTACCTGTTCAGCTCTGATTATTCGAACAGCCAATAATAGCCGTAGGCGACAATAAAGGCCGGGACCGCGCTATAGAGTGTCGCGATAATCGCCGCTTTGGGCGCCATGGCGATGGCCGGGAACAGCGCGTCGCCATCATTGCTAATGGCATTGCCGATTTCAGCCGAGAACGGCACCAGCCCGTTGAGATACATCGCGGCAACCACGACCTGTGGACCACAGCCGGGAATAAACCCGATCAGAATGGCAACCAGCGGTACTAATGGGGCCCATGTTTGAAAAAGTGTATTGAGATTGACGCCGGTGAAATGAACGCCGAGTTCGTAAATGAGGTATGCGAAGGCCACCCAAACGGTCACGAAACACGTATCGCCAACGACGCGGGCCGGGGCATCCCCCAATCGACCGCTGCCAGCAGACGCCCAGCTCACGTCAACATCGTTTGGCGTTTCAGGGTCTTGGCGGATAGGGGAGACAACACCCCATAGTAACAAGGAGACGATGGCGCCGGTCAGCCCGACCCACACTACAGTCTCTGTTCCCATGAAGGTCCCGAAGATCGATGCTGTGTCGGCCTGAAACGCGATATAGCCACCAAAGATCAGGCCGGGGATCAGGAACAAAGTCCATAGATAGCGCCAGGCGCGAGAGTCGACGCGGCGGATGCAGGGGCTAAAGGCGGGGTCTTCACTGTCACCTTTGTAGCGCAGGAAGTCGGTGCCATGAATGGCATCGACAATGTAGCCGGATGTCACGCCAACGACGAAGCCGATGGCAAAAATTGAGAGGCCGGTTAGTGGCGCTTGTGCGAGTAACAAAAAGGCAGCGTCGCCCATTGTGGCGGTAAGAACCGAAACCACCGAGCCGAAACTGATGCCGCCACGAATATACTGGGTGATGACCATGATCGCACCGCCGCAACCCGGCAACGCGCCGAAACCAGCGGCAATCGGCACCTGCCAGATATGATGCTTGGCGAGAAGGCCAGCTACATCAATTTTGTACCAGGCTTCGAGCGAGTAGAAGATCGCGAGGGTTGCGGCCACGAAAACGGTTACCTGCAAAAAAGCGTCGGATAGGCTTCGTGCCATGATCTGTGAGGCGTCGCTTGAGAGTGAGGCCAGCAGAGCAAGCGCCATCAGGATACCAAGCCGGATTGGACCAAAAGCATTGGCCCATTTGGCGGTCCCCTTGATGCTGCGTCGTGCAACGATGCTAAGCGATGTCATCCCGAAACTTCCTCAACCTCAAAGGCTACATTTTGGTCCGCTTTCTGCGGGTGCTTCAAAAGTTAGCCTTGGCTAAGAATTGTAGGATACCCTAAGTCATTGTCAAGACTAGAAACCGTGACCTATTGTGGAATTATGACCGATATTGACCGCGCAGAAGATGAGCTGACGCCGCCGCCGGAAGGAACCGGCGCGATTTCTGCTCATATGACCGTGGATCGCCAGGCCAGCCATTTCAAACGCGCCCGTCAGGCTCGGGAAACTGAGATCGTCGAAGATTATGTCGAGTTGATAGCCGATTTGATTGATGAGCAGGGTGAGGCCCGATCGGTCGATGTTGCGAAACGGCTGGGCGTTACGGGTGCGACAGTCAATAAAATGATTGCCCGGCTCAAGCAGATGAATTTCGTGAACACGGAACCCTACCGATCTGTCTTTTTAACCGATGCGGGCCGGAAGATGGCCGAAGCCTCGCGGGCCCGCCATCATACCGTTGTCGCGTTGTTGCGGGCAGTCGGTGTCGATGAAGCAACGGCCTGGGCGGATGCTGAAGGTATGGAACATCGTTGTAGTCTTGAAACACTGACCGCGTTTTCTGAATTCGTGAAGAAACAAAAACTCTGAGTGGCCGGTTTCTTATGGCT
>Ga0302127_10002079_pt1 | contig 12097 bp, 10 predicted proteins | sample CB4_SCM_MG_FD_204452 | JGI IMG/M metagenome (GOLD analysis project Ga0302127, IMG submission 204452) | Marine microbial communities from Western Arctic Ocean, Canada - CB4_SCM | ecosystem: Environmental > Aquatic > Marine > Oceanic | place: Canada: Western Arctic Ocean | collected 2017-09-24
GGATGTGGATGATCTCAGTTTTCGACCCGGTTTCACAAGCGGGTTGAAATATAAGGAGATTTGTTTGAGTATGCCGGACGACACCCAATCAGGAATCACCGATGGCGGAATTACCAATTGACACCTGCGGAGACAATCTTCGCGCCTGGTTGGCGCAAACCCCGGAAGACGCGATCGATGTTGAGCAACCGATTATTGATCCCCATCATCACCTGTGGGATCGGCGCCCTCGTCCAGCGCAACCGGAAGATTCTCGTGCGCATCTGAGATATCTCGCCGATGACCTCATCGAGGATATCCGCGGCGGGGGTCACAATGTGGTTGATACGGTATTCATCGAGTGTGGCTCGATGTACCGTTTTAACGATGGCTCAAAACGTGTAACGGGCGAAACAGAATTTGTACAGGGTGTTGCAGCGATGGCTGCAAGCGGACTGTATGGTGAAAATGTTCGTTGCTGTGGCGCGATCGTTGGTTTTACCAACCTGACGAAGGGCGTAGAGGATATAGAATCCGTACTGCGAGCACATATGGCCGCCGGTGCTAATTTTCGTGGCATCAGACACGCCCATGGCTGGCATGAGTCACCCGATATTCCGAATTCACATCACCCAACCCGGGATATTGCAGGGTTACTCGTGCGGGACGATTTCCGCGCTGGTTTCTCTATTCTGGATAAATTGAATCTCAGCTTCGACTGCTGGGGTTTTCACACGCAACTCAGTGAAGTGGCGGATCTGGCGAATGCGTTCCCTAACGTCACCGTGATTCTCAACCATATAGGCGGCCCCATGGCCATCGGACCGTATGCTGGGTTACGAGAAAAACAGGTATTTAAAGACTGGCAAGCTGGAATTCTACCCCTCGCTGCCCACCCTAACATCGTCGTAAAACTCGGTGGCCTAGGTATGCCAAGCTATGGCTTCGCCTATGAAACCCTGGCGGCACCGCCCAACTCAGAACAACTTCAGAAAGACTGGCAACCCTACTTTGATGTGCTGATCAACGCGTTTGGGCCCGCGCGTTGCATGTTTGAATCGAATTTCCCGGTCGACAAGGTTTCCTGCAGCTACACCAGCATGTGGAATGCCTTCAAGCGAATCAGCGATCAACTGGGTATGTCAGAGACAGAGAAGAACGATCTTTTCTATGGCACAGCTGCCCGTGCCTACAGGATGTCATTGTCTGATGCTATGAAAGCAGGTATCTCTCAACACGTTGCGTAAACCCCATAGGCAGAGTTGGGTTTAGTCGAGCAACAACGGTGTTAGTAGATGACGGTGATATTTCTCATAACTAAAGAAACTCGCAAAACAACGCTCGACGTAAAAACATCTGCGCGTCACACTCATAGGTAAAACCAAAACCACCGTGAAACTGAATCGCCCGGTCACCGGCGAAGTGGTATGGTTCAAGAGCGTCATTATTCACCCTGAGCCAACCGAAGAAAAGGTACTCGCCGGCATGGACAAACTACCGTTAGAAGGATACACCGTATTAGATCTCACGCTGGCAAGAGCGGGGCCTACCGCAGTAAGACTGCTGGCAGACTGGGGTGCTAATATCGTTCGCATCGAACTACCCGCTGGCGGCGAAGGAATGGCGGGTAGAGATACCCCAGACTCTCAGAATCTGCATCGTAATAAACGTGGCTTAACTATCAACCTGAAAACCGAGGAAGGGCTGGCGCTTTTTATGAAGCTAGCGAGTCAGGCAGATATTATTGTCGAGAATTTCCGCAAGGACGTGAAGCATCGCCTTGGTATCGATTATGAATCCGTAAAGAAGATTAATCCTGCCATTATCTACGCCAGCATCTCCGGTTTCGGTCAAGAGGGCCCCTACAGCGAACGCCCCGGCGTCGATCAGATCGTGCAGGGCACGTGTGGTCTTATGTCGGTTACGGGCGAACCGGGGCAAGGTCCCATGAGAGTTGGCATCGCTATTAGCGATACCTCAGCGGGAATGTTTTTGGGGCAGGGCATACTGCTCGCACTGTTGCACCGGGAGAAAACCGGCGAGGGGCAATGGGTGCACACCTCACTGCTCGAAGCCATGTTGTGCAAACTGGATTTCCAGGGTGCGCGCTATACGATGAATGGCGAGATACCCGGTCAGGAAGGTAACAACCATCCCTATGTGTCACCGATGGGCGTGTTCGACTCAGCGGATGGCAAGGTCAATCTCGCCGCCAGCAGCAATAAGATGTTCAAGGCGGTAACGCTTGCCCTGGGGATCCCAGTACTGGCAGAAGATGAGCGGTTTTCTTCCTTTGCCGGCCGTCTGCAATACCGACACGAACTCTGGACGTTGATAAACGCGGAAACCAGTAAGTGGTCGACAAAGGAACTGGTCGAGCTGATAAACAATGAAGCGGGTTGCCCCTGCGGTCCGATTTACAATATCGGTGAAGCCTTTGAAGACGAGCATGCGAAAGCGCTGCGTATGACCAAGGTTGCCCATCACGACCGCTTAGGTGACATCAACCTGATCCGGTCGCCGATCAATATGTCGGCGTTTGAGCGGCGTGACGAATTTGACCGACCGGGCCCTGATGCCGGACAGCACAACGAAGAAATTCTTATTGAGATGGGGCTGTCCAACGACGAAATTGAGTCGTTACGAAATCAGGGCGCCATCTAAAATTCATGAGGTCCAACATGCTCATGCTCGTTATAAACAAATGTCATGCAATACAATATGCTATTGCAAGTAAGAAAATCATATACCTGAACTTAATAGCCCTAACTGAGAGGATTACATAGATGACCGCGGACCCTGCACTACGCCTTCGCCAGATCTGTTTGCTTACGAAAGATCTTGAATGGACCTCCAGCGTACTTTGCGCGGCGTTTGACACACCGGTAGTGTTTCGCGACTCGCGTATGGCGGCCGGCGGTGATCTCACGAATACGCATATTCGTCTGGGTGATTCGTTTCTCGAGACAGTTTGCCCATCGGACTTGGCGTGGCAGCGTTCAACCACGCAAACTCGATTGCTTGAGCGCAACGGTGACTGCGGCTACATGGCCATTGTGCAGGTTCCTGATGTGGCAGTGGCGTCCCGGTCGATGGCTATACAGGGTTCAGGAGTAGGGATTGTATCCGGTGCTTGGAATGTTTGTCCTGGCGCTCCGGGTTCGGGTCTGGCTGGTATTGAATCAGGGCACTACGTACTTGGCGAACCGTTACCCAAGGATCCAGGCACGGTTTCCGGGGCGAACGTTCAGTACCATCCAAGGGACTTCGGGACCTTAGCTGAGATTCAGGAGAACTGGCCAGGTCAGGTTGATTATCCAGGTAATAAAGGAACCTACTACCCGGCCGGAAACACCTGGCAGAATGGGGTTGATGCAAGGCCTTACGGTGGTGTGACAAGTGGCTTTGCAGCCGTTGAAATCGCTCTGCGTGATGCTGACCCTCAAGAAGTTTGTCAACGCTGGATGAATGGTCTCGGTGCCGGCTGCTCGATTGACCCGGCGCAACCAACAACCCTTAAGTTGTCAGCCGGGCAGACCATGCGATTTGTTGCGCCGGGAGCCGACGGCAAAACTGGTGTTGTTGGCGTCGATCTGTGGGTGGCCCCAGGTGCCGATAAGAAATTTGAGGCAATAGAAATCTGCGGGGTGAAGTGGACCCTTGTGGTGGCATCGTAGGGAACCGACGTTATCGCATCAGCCTGAAACAGCTGCGGATTTCGTTAATAAATAGTTCTGGCTGTTCGAACGCGGCAAAATGTCCACCCTTGTCGAGTTCATTCCAGTAGACGAGGTTCTGGAGCCGCTGCTCAGACCAGGCTTTTGGCATTGGCACTATCTCTTTCGGGAATATGCTGCAGCCAGCAGGTATCTCGACTTTATTTTTACCCCCAAATGAATGAAAGCTCTCCCAGTAAAGTCGGGCGGATGATGCACCGGTGTTGTTTAGCCAATACAGCATAATGTCGTCGATCAGCTCATCCCTGGTTAGCACGTTTTCCGGATGGCCCTGGCAGTCAGTCCAGCGCCAGAATTTCTCGAGAATCCACATCGCCTGTCCTGAGGGGGAGTCGGCCAGGCCATAGCCCAACGTTTGTGGTCGCGTACCCTGTTGCTTGGAGTAGCCCGAGTCCTCATCCTGATAAGCCTGACCTCGTTCCAGAGCGTGCTTGTCTCGTTCGGTAGGATTCTCGCGTGCTTCCTGGGTTGGCCAGCCGGTTGGCATATTGAGGTGGATACCTTTGCAGTGACCGAGATTCTGTAGGCCAATTTCTGTGGTCACCGCGGAGCCCCAATCCCCACCCTGGGCGAAATATGCGTCATAGCCTAGTCGCTTCATCAACGTATCCCACATTTGTGCGATCTTGGTCACGTTGGTACCGGTCTGCGTTGGTTTCCCCGAAAAACCGTATCCGGGCAGCGAGGGGCACACCACGTGAAAAGCATCTTTAGCATCGCCGCCATGGGCAGCAGGATTTGCCAGCGCGTCAATCACCTTATGGAACTCGACCACCGATCCTGGCCAGCCGTGGGTCAATACAATAGGCATTGCTGACGGCTCTGGGCTTTTGACGTGAATGAAATGAATGGAGAGATCGTCAATCTCGGTGGTGAACTGATCGAAACGGTTCATTTGTGCCTGGCGCGCTGACCAATCGTAATCTTCTGCCCAATACCGGCAGAATTCCTGCGCGTAGGCTAAAGGTACACCCTGGCTCCAGTCATCAGTGGTCTCGGCATCGGGCCATCGGGTGGCAGATAGACGGTTTTGTAGGTCAGTGATTTGTGCTGCGGGTATATCAATACGAAACGGTTGCAGATCAGCCATTGGATGCCTCTTGTAGTGTTCGATCGAAGTACCATAGCAGGATAGCGTATGGGCGTCTGCCTGCGCTAGGCGCTGGACATGGTGACCGCAACGGCGTTTAGCATGTCACAGCAGCGTGCTGCTTTGTCTAGATCTACCGCCTCAGGCCAAACGTCCTCAGGATGATGGAATAGGGGATTCCCACCCAGGATGGACAGATAACGGCCACCGGCATCGTACACCTCCCTTGCTTCACCACCGGGTCGGCGACCGAGGACTTCATCGTATTCCCGAACCCCCGCGATAGTCGCGGCTGTTTGCGCCAGTATCTGGATTTCATCATCCGAATACTGCAGGCGAACGTTTCCATCCTTTGCCGCAAAGTTGGCGCCAAGATGCAGCCAGGCGTGGGCGGCACTTTCGAGATCTGGATGTTCTGCAACAAAATAATCGTAGCCGGTATGACCGAGTTCGTGTCCGGTGTTTGCGGTGAAGATGACGTCACGGTCCGAACCCCGTGCATGTAACAGGCGCATGATTTCCAGCCAACCGGAGATACCGCCGCCACGTTCGGAAGCGCTACGCCACCAGCTACTTCTGGGCGTCATGACTACCAACGGAGCAAGCTCGGGCTGCCGGCCTACAATTGTCGTACCTACATTGATGCCTGTTGCTGTCTCGGTCGATGCCGCAATCGACAGTGTTGCCTCGTTGCCTGCAGCCGACAACTGTTGCAATAGCGTACCCTGTTCATTGGATACCTGGAGCACAGGGATGCCTATAGGATTCCTGAACTGCTCGGCGTTTAGGAGCGCGATTCCGCCTGCAGGCATATGTGCAGGCGTGACAAGCACCAGGGCCTGGCAGGATGAATTGTTGCGTAGTTCATTCAAATACACGTGTGATTGTTTTGTCACCACGAAGATGTCCCCGTCGCCATCCGATGTGGCGAGCTGACCCGTGGCCGTTGAACTTTGCGGCGGACAGTCATAGCAGGGAATGCCTTCTATCACCGTATCGCCGACTGCAATGGTAGCTGACTCGAAGACAAAACGGTCGAACTCGAAGCTGAAAAGCGCCGGTGTCAAACCGATTTTTTCGACCTCATTGGCAAGCCAATGTGCACTGGCCTTATCGATGTCTGTACCTGTTCTATGTATGCCCTGTGCTGAATAGGCTGCAATAATATTAGCGATTCTGTCTCGCACCTTTACATGTCCTCCGTACTTCTCTGTGTTGCGTCCACCAGCGACGAATTATACGTTTGGTCTTTGCCGGTCATCCTAATACAGACAGTTTATAAAACGTACCGCTCTCGCGTGGCGGTGGACTCAAACTTTATGTGGCAATTGTTCAGCCACCTAATGGTAATATGCTGGCTGAAACCAGCAAATGAGAGATCTATGACACTTGAACTGAACGACCCCGAATTATTGAAAAGCCAGGCCTACATTGATGGCGCATGGGTAGATGCAGACAATGGCGAGACCATTGCGGTCACCAACCCTGTGAATGGCAGCACCATTGTTGAAATCGCTCGCTGCGGCGGCGCGGAAACACGGCGTGCGATAGACGCCGCACACATTGCCCAGCGTAGTTGGCGTAGGACGACGGCTAAAGAAAGAGCGGTGCTGCTACGCAACTGGTTTAACCTGATGATGGCGGCCCAGGAAGACCTTGCACGGATTCTGACGGCCGAGCAGGGAAAACCACTGGCTGAAGCCAGTGGGGAGATCGCTTACGGGGCGAATTTTATCGAGTGGTTTGCTGAAGAAGCTAAACGGATCTACGGCGACACCATTCCCCAGCCGTCCAATGACAAACGTATTGTCGTCCTGAAAGAACCCGTTGGGGTTGTCGCCTGTATCACGCCGTGGAATTTCCCCAACGCGATGCTAACCCGTAAGGTCGGCGCAGCGCTGGCATCAGGATGCACGGTTGTTTGCAAACCTGCGACGGCAACACCATTGTCGGCGTTGGCTTTTACCGAACTGGCAGAGCGCGCGGGTATTCCAAAGGGAGTTATTAATGTGGTTGTTGGCAAGACCAGCGAAATTGGCGATGAGCTCTGTGATAACGCCAAAGTGCGCAAATTGACCTTTACGGGATCTACCGAGGTCGGCAAACAGCTCATTGAACGCTGTGCCGGGACGGTCAAACGGACTTCTATGGAGCTGGGTGGCAACGCGCCGTTCATTGTCTTTGATGATGCGGATATGGATGCAGCTATTGCGGGGTGCATTGCTTCGAAATATCGCAACGCAGGTCAGACCTGTGTCTGTGCAAACAGATTGCTGGTGCAAGACAGCATCTATGATGAATTTACGGCGAAGCTCGCCGAGGCGGTGAAGCAGTTCAAACTCGGTGATGGTACTGAGGATGGCGTTAATATGGGGCCATTGATCGACCAGGAGGCAGCCAACGACGTCATTGGATTTATCGATGACGCGGTTGAAAAAGGTGCCAAGGTTGTCGCCGGTGGTGGTTTGAGTCCCTTAGGCGGAAGTTTTGTCGAGCCGACTATCCTGACGGACGTGACTACCGATATGCGCGTTTTCCGCGAAGAAATCTTCGGCCCGGTGGCGCCAATCTTTAAGTTCAGTACTGAAGAGGAGGCCATCGCCATGGCCAACGATACTGAGTTTGGGCTTGCCTCCTACTTTTATGCGCGGGATATTGGACGTATCTGGCGCGTCAGTGAAGGCCTTGAATATGGCATCGTCGGTGTCAATGAAGGCGTTATTTCTAATGAAATGGCACCTTTCGGCGGTATGAAGGAGTCGGGCAACGGCCGGGAAGGTTCCAAATACGGACTGGATGAATACGTCGAGGTTAAATATCTCTGCCTGGGTGGCATTGAGTAATAACAAGGAGAGGCAATGAGTTCAACTCCTAAATCCTGGTCAGTCACCCGTCTTGCGGGTGCCCTGGGTGCTGAAATCAGGGGGCTGCAAATCACCAATGCCAGTGCCGATGACATCGACGCCATCAAGGCGTTGCTGTTGGAGCATATGGTGATGTTCTTTCCGGGTCAGGAAATCAGTCCTGGCGAGCATGTAGAGTTTGGTCGGCATTTTGGCCATCTGGAGGGCCATCCTAATCTGCAGAAAAATTCGCGGCTGCCGCCAGAGATGTTTGAGCTCAAAGCCACGACCGGTGGTGTTGCCGATGAGTGGCACACCGATCTCACCTTCCAGGAACGGCCTGCGCTCATGTCTATACTACATATGGTTGCGTGCCCCGAAGCCGGCGGCGATACGTTATGGACGAGCCTGTACGCTGCTTATGATGAACTCTCGGATCCCATGAAATCCCTTTGTGATGGCTTAACTGCCCTGCATGATGCCTTACCCCACAACCACCCTGAGCAGACGACTATCCACCCGGTCGTTCGAGTACATCCTCAGACCGGTAAGAAGGTGCTTTACGTTAATGAACATTTCACCCGGCGCATTGTAGAAATGAACGCCACAGAAAGTGCTGCGTTACTGGATCACCTGACCCGCTGGGTCAGCAATCCCAGGTTTACAGTTCGTTATCACTGGACCCCCGGTACTATTGCGATTTGGGACAACCGTTGTACGCAACATTTTGTGTTGAATGATTTCGATGGTGAGCGGGTGATTCAGCGCGTGACAGTGGTGGGAGACGAGGTACAGGGAGTTGAACTGCCACGGTGGCAACCGTGGATAAGACCTGGGCGTTTATCGGCGACGAGTCGTCATGATCGCCAGCTCTACGTGCACCTAAAGTCATCGGGCATGTTGCCTCCGGATGCAACGTTCAAGGTACTGGGTTCCGGGGACTGAGTTTATTGTAGCGCCGCCTTAACTCGAGCGGCTTTGGCTTCATCAATCCACCAACCATCAGGGTAGGCCGGCCGGTACTGAGGGTGGGGTGGACGTCCAAATTTATCCCAATGCACTGTGCGCCGTGCGTCATAGGCGTACAGGGGAATCAGATAATATCCCCACATCAATACGCGATCCAACGCGCGACTGGCCGTGACCAGCTCTTCAAGTGAAACAGCTGCCTCTGCGCGTGCAATGAGATGATCAACGACAGGTTCGCTAACACCAACGTAGTTACGCGAGCCTTGCGTTGTTAACGCACTGGAGTGAAAGTTGTTTCGCGCCGACAAGGTGGGTGGTATCACGAAATCATAGGTACTCGCGTACCCCTCGTAATCGTGTGACCGCAGGCGGTTGGTATATTGGCTAATATCGACGAGTCGCATCTTCGCCGCGATGCCAAGGCGCTGCAGGGTTTTGAACCAGGGTAACAGTATACGAGCGTGCCCTGGGTCGAATGACATAAGCTCAAGCGTGAAGTGCTCGTCTTCAGCGTTTCGCAATTCACCATCTTCTATTCGCCAGCCAGCAGATTCGAGCAGTTGTTTAGCTTCGGTGAGGTTACGTCTGAGAGCCTCGTCAGTGCCCGACTTTGGGAAATCAAAGGGTTGTTCAAAAAGCTCGGGTGGCAGGGATTCACGAAACTCATATAACAATGCCAGCTCGCCTTCACTAGGCATACTTTCATTCTCAAGGATCGTTCCCGGCCAAAAACTCTTCGCCCGTACGCGTTCGCCGTGGTAGAACTTCTGGTTGATCCATTCGAAGTCGAGCGCCAGGGTCAGGGCTTTTCGGACGCGTCTATCGGCCAGTCTTGGCACACGGCTGTTGAGTACAAACGTTCTACCGATACCCACCCAAATGCCATAGTTTCGTCGCACCTTGCCGATCAACCCCTGTTCCATTTCAGGGCCCTCGAACGCGCTTACCCAATGTCGGATGTCGTCCACATCCAGCATGTCGATGAGCCCTTTTCGGAAGGCTTCTCTTGCTACGGTACCGTCGCGGTATACCTCGAAACGGACAGTATCGAAATTATATCGGCCTTGGTTAATGGGCAGGTGCCATCCCCAATAGTCTTCTCGTCGTTCATATTCAGCATAGCGTCCCAATTTGACCTCTTTCAGGCGGTAGGGGCCGCTGTAGACGGGGGGGATAATGGTATGTGCTGTTGGATCTTTGTCTCGCCAATAATGCTCTGGCAGGATTCCCTGGTATTGAATCGAAGCGACATGATCGTAGGTCAGGGGCGCCGTTAGGTGGAACACCACGTGGCGGTCGTCTAAGGCTTCTACAGATTGAATATAATCGAAGTAGAGTTCGGCGCCAATCTGGCTGCTATTGAGATCAAAGGTATAGACCACATCGTGGGCGGTAACCGGCACGCCGTCATCCCATTTTGCATCTGGATGGATCCGGAAAACGATCCTCCGTTTGTCATTAGTCACTGCGATGCCATCGGCAAGACGGCCATAAAACGCTGCAAACTCATCGCCCCCGCGTACGATCAACGGCTCATCGCGAAAATGGTAGCCAGAGGGAGCCCCAGTTTCACCGAGTGATAACGGTGCCAGGGTGTCGAACGAAAATGACCATGACAGAAGCAGTTCACCCCCCTTTGGGGCGTCCGGGTTTAAATACTCCTTGTGGGCATAGTCGGCCGGGTATTTCAGGTCTTCAAAAAAAGCGATGCCGTGCTTGAATTCCAGGGTTTCCAGGAAATCGGCAAAGGTCGTGCAGGGTACGATGGATAATAGAATATAAAAACAGAGTCTCATCATGTGATTTGGCTCATTGCGCTGACTTACCGGAGGAAACGTCCTCTAAATCTCCGGCATCGGGATAGTTCGGTACATACTCACCATACAGATGTGTCCCAATGCGTTCGATACGCTCCCGCTCCTCTGGTTCAATGGGCCCACGTTCCAGAGCCGCGATTGCCTGGTCCATCTGTTCAGCGTTCGCGGGGCCGCACAGCACCATGTCGACGGCAGGGTGTGACAGCGAGTAGCGATAGCAGTCGCGGGCACTCACCGGTGCTTCTCCAGCCGGCATCTTGGCGGGATCCAGCAGGTGGGTCCAACGGGTTGCCGTATACGCACAGATGGTCGGATGGGAAGCTTCGGAAACAAAAGGAAACACGTCTTTCTCGGCACCGCGATGCACTGCGTTGTAGCGCAGCATAAGAAGATCATAAGGGCTTTCACCTTCGCTATACTGATCCAGCAATGTCGGCAGCATAGGACGATTGTGGCTGCTAAGTGACATGAAGCGTACTTTGCCTTTTTTGCGCATGCGTTCAAGTAGTTCGACGTAGGTGTCGTCAGGGACCTCCGAGTGATTACCGAGCAAGAGAAAGTCGACGTTATCGATGTTACCGCTCTTCAATGCCTCGTCGACTTCATCTTCGATAGTACTTGGGTCTTTCGAGTAGGACTGTATTGTTAGAATCAATTCGTCCCGATGCTGTTTCGAAAGATTCACCACGGCCTTTGCGAATTCAGGCTGCCGCACCGTACCCCAATACAGGTAGTTGATCCCGCGATCGAACGCAGACCCAATAACACTGGCGGGGGCATCAAAAGTCGAGCCGATTCCCAGCCGTGCCGATGTCATGCCAGTGCGGCCGATCTCTATTCTGTCGAGAAAGTCAGTCATGTTTTTGCCTCCAATAGTGATCAATTTTGGGGTCGGGTAAAGTGCCGGAGTAAAATGCGTCGCTTTGGTGGGGATTTACTCCAGCACTTTACCCCGACCCCATTACTAAAAGACTCGTATTTCTTTAGCTAGGGTATCGTCCCAGCGATGTGCTTTCAGGAACGATATTGCCGATCGTAGCGCCTTTGCACTGCCGTCGCGGGTAAGTGCCTCGATAGCCAAAGCGGGAACGTAGCCATTAGGGTCATCGAATGTGTCAACCAACAGGTCTTCGATTTCGCTGACTGGGATGTCTGAATTTAACAGTGCACACATCGCGTTGAAGCGCACCTGACTCTCGCCGGTCCAGCCGCGCATTAAGATTTCCTGCCAGTCGGGGTTATCCTCGGATAGCAGGCGTCGGATGGCGGGCAGTGCAACGCTGGTGTTAACACCGATACAAGCGATGGCATCCAGCGTGGCGCGAACAACCTGATGGCTTTGATCGTCCAATTGCTGAGCCAGGGCTGACATGGCGACACTGGCCTCGGGGCCCACTTCGCCTAAAGCAAAGGCTGCGTTGATCGTGATCCAGGGATCTTCGTGTTGCAGCAGGGAAACCAGCGCATCAATCGCAGGTGCGCCCATTGCGCCTAGCGCATACGCTTCATCCTGCATAGCGAAGGCACCTTCGTTCCACTCACGGGGCCGCAGTTCGCTTGTTTTTTTTGTCTTATCATCTTTGTATCGTTCTAGTTTCCGCCCGACATGGGAGAGCAAACTTTTGACCAGGGGTGTAACCACCGGGGAACCGATAGGTGCAA
>Ga0302127_10002083_pt1 | contig 12084 bp, 8 predicted proteins | sample CB4_SCM_MG_FD_204452 | JGI IMG/M metagenome (GOLD analysis project Ga0302127, IMG submission 204452) | Marine microbial communities from Western Arctic Ocean, Canada - CB4_SCM | ecosystem: Environmental > Aquatic > Marine > Oceanic | place: Canada: Western Arctic Ocean | collected 2017-09-24
CAAGATTATGGGATGCCCAGATATCCCACACAAGAAGCCTCCAGAACTCTGCGATTAACGGAATCGAGATCTTATGTGTATCAAATGACGGATTCTAGCACTGGTTGCCGACGACCAAGAGCGCGGCTAAAAGAAGTCCATGGCTAATGCTCAAGAAACTCTCTTCGACCTAGCTACGACGACCCGCATGGAACTGGCCAATGAAGCCGCGACCAATCAGCTCGCAGCACAGATCGCCAGCGTCGCAAGCCTCGGCGATGTCTATGCCATTTCAGGTGGACTCGGGGCCGGCAAGACCGCCTTTGCCCGTGCCTTCATCCGTGCCTTGGGCAGCGACGAGGAGGAAGTGCCGAGCCCAACCTTTACCTTGGTTCAGACCTATGACCTGCCAACTGCTAGTGTCTGGCACCTGGACCTCTATCGCTTGTCGACACCAGACGAAGTCTGGGAACTTGGTATCGAAGAAGCTTTTGTCGAGGCGGTGACATTGATCGAATGGCCAGAGCGCATGGGTTCCCTGCTGCCGGCAAACCGGCTGGATATTTTTCTCGAGGCCGGTGTCACGGTGGACTCGCGATGGGTGACGCTAAAAGGCCATGGCCGCATGGCTGGAAGGCCTAAGCAGGCCGGTATTGGTTGATATTGCCCGCCCCGCCCTGATCGACGCCTTCCTGGATGATGCGGGCTGGGGCAAGGCACGGCGACAACCCCTACCCGGCGATGCCTCTTTCCGCAACTATACGGTCCTGGACGATGGCTGGCGGCGCGCCATGCTGATGGACGCGCCGCCGGACAAGGAAGACGTCCGCCCCTATCTTTCGATGGCCTATCACTTGCGGACCCTTGGCTACAGCGCGCCCAACATCTTTGCCGCAAACGCTAACTCCGGATTATTGGTCATCGAACATCTGGGCGATGACACTTACACCCGGCTGCTCGACCACGGCCATCGCGCCGAACCACTTTACACCCTCGCTGTCGATGTCTTGATTGACCTGCACCGTCGCCCTTCCTCCAAGACTTTGCCGTTGGGACTGAGACCATACGACAAAGCGACCCTGCTACGCGAAGCCCTAATTTTCGTCGAATGGTATGTGCCGGAAATATCAGGCAGGCCAATCACCGAAGCGGCACACGATACCTATATCGCCGCCTGGCAGGCAGCGTTAGCTCCCATTTTTTTAGCACCAAAAACCCTGGTCCTGCGCGACTATCACGTCGACAACCTCCTGCGCATACCGGGACGTAACGGCATGGCCGCCTGTGGCCTATTAGATTTCCAGGATGCGCTCAGCGGCCCAGCCGCCTATGATCTTATGTCCCTGCTTGAGGATGCGCGGCGCGATGTCTCAGCCCCCCTGGCAACGGCCATGCTGGCCCACTACCGGGGCGCCTTTCCCGAAATTGACTGGGCCGCATTCATGGTCATCTATAGAATTCTCGCGGCTCAGCGGCATATGAAGGTCATCGGCATCTTTACCCGCCTCGCCCGCCGTGACGGCAAGCAGCATTATCTCGATCACCTGCCGCGACTTTGGCGCTTGCTGCGCCATTCGCTGAATGATCAAGCCCTGTCAACCGTCAAGCTATGGCTGGATACTCACGTACCGCCAAGCCAACGCGGCGTTTTACGAAGTATGCACGCATGAGAACCCACGCATGACCAGCAACGTACCCTACCCACACATGCAACGCCCCCCAACTGGATTTCGGCCGCAGCGCGCGATGATTCTAGCAGCAGGCCTGGGCACCCGCATGCGCCCCCTGACCGACGATAGACCGAAGCCGATGATCAACGTCAACGGTCAGCCGTTGATCGAGCACACGCTCGACCGGTTTACCGATTTTGGAATCGAACTGGCCGTCATCAACTTGCACTATCGCGGCAAGATGATCGAATCCCACCTCAAAGAACGGACAGGCCCGCCGCTCCACTTTACCCATGAAGAGACCCTACTCGATACCGGCGGCGGCATCGTTCAAGCCTTACCACATTTAGGGAACGACACCTTCATCGTTGCCAACGGCGATGCCCTATGGCTGAACGGTCCGCAGTCTGCCCTCGGCCGGATGGCAGCGGTTTGGGATGATAGCGCTATGGACGGACTGCTGCTCCTGCACTCGACGGTCGAAGCCTTCGGTTACGATGGCCTCGGTGATTTCACCGTCGATCCATCCGGCCTACTTGCGCGCCGCCCCGAAGTAGAAGTATCGCCGTATCTCTTTGCCGGCCTCCAGTTCCTTCACCCTCGCCTGTTTGCTAGCGCCCCAGCGGGCGCCTTCTCCATCAATAAATTGTGGAACAAGGCCATCAAGGCGGGACGTTTGTACGGCATGGTTCACGACGGCGAATGGTTCCACATCGGCACGCCTGAGGGTCTGCATGACGCTGAAAATTTTCTAAACACCACCTACCCAAAAAGCCGACGGCGATGACTAACAAGCCGGTAAGCGAAGCTGTTTCCCCCTACCCTCCGGCGGTCTTCACGATCACGCCGACACAACCCTTCGTTGATGCCTTAGCAATGGGCATTTTGGCTGGCGCCAACGCCGACCCGCTGACACTTGCCAAGCATACAGTACTCCTCCCCACCCGCCGGGCCGTCCGGGCGCTGCGCGAAGCATTTTTACGCCAAGCTAACGGCCAACCGACGCTGCTGCCCCGCATGATCCCACTTGGCGATATCGACGAGGACGAACTCGCCCTATCGGCCGGCGAGGAGGGACTCGGCCTCGACAGCATTGACCTACCACCGGCTATTTCTAGCATGCGCCGCCAGTTTCTCTTGGCTCGCCTAATCATGGCCAAAGACAATAATGCACGGCCCGACCAGGCGGTGCGGCTGGCTGCCGAACTCACCCAGCTTCTCGATCAAGTGCAGACCGAACGGCTAGCATTTAGCGGTCTCGAAAAACTGGTCCAAGGCGACCTCTCAAAACATTGGCAGGTCACATTGAACTTCCTTAAGATCGTTACCGAGGCTTGGCCCTTGGTACTCGAACAGGAAGGCTGTCTCGATCCCGCCGACCGCCGCAACCGGCTGCTCGAAGCCCAGGCCCTAGCGTGGCGCGAAAACCCGCCAGACGAGCCCATCATCGCTGCCGGTTCGACCGGCAGCATCCCTGCAACGGCCGACCTGCTCGCTGTCGTCGCTAACCTACCTCAGGGTTGCATTATCCTGCCCGGATTGGACCGGGAGTTACCGGATACCGCCTGGACCACTCTACCACCGGGCCATCCCCAGTTTGGCCTCGGGCGGCTTCTCGCGCGGCTTGGCGTCACACCGCAACAGGTCGACGATTGGCCAGGATTAGCCCCCAGCCTGGCTCGCGGTGACCGCACCCGCCTCGTCAACCGAGCACTGTGGCCGGCAACCGCTCTCGATGTGTGGCGAGACGAGCCCCGGCCAGATTCAGCCCTCGACGGCGTATTCCGTATTGATTGTGGAACGCCCCACGAGGAAGCCCTGGCCATTTCCCTGATTCTGCGCCAGGCCTTAGAGAATGACGGCTGCACCGCCGCCCTTATTACACCAGACCGCAGCCTTGCCCGCCGGGTGGCCGCCGAGATGCGGCGCTGGGGGCTGGAAATCGACGACTCTGCCGGCGTTTCCCTGGATCAGACACTGCCAGGAGGCTTCCTGCGACTTGCCGCGCGGGCCGTTATCGAGAATATGGCGCCTCTGCCCCTTTTAGCGCTCCTTAAGCACCCATTGACCTGTCTTGGGCGTAATCCCGGCACCTGCCGCACCCTAGTCCGCCGTCTGGAACTGGCCTGCCTGCGCGGCGCACGGCCCGCCCCCGGTATAACCGGCATTAAGGCAGCCCTAAAATTTACAGATACGTCCCTATCCGCACTCCTCGACGACCTGGATCAGGCAATCGCGCCTTTCATGGAAATGCTCCCAGCAGAGCCTCGGGACCTTCGTCACCTTCTCACAGCCCATGTCGCTATGGTCGAGAACCTGGCCGCCACAGGCGCCGAGACGGGGCCACCCCGGATATGGGCGGGCGAGGCGGGAGAAGCCGCCGTCGCTTTCATTGCCGAACTCGCCGATGCATCAACCGATTTCACCCTAATGGCGCCTGCCGCCTATGCCGCTCTGTTCGACACGCTGCTAGCCGATCGGGTCGTCCGCCCGAGCTTTGGCCGCCACGCACGGCTTCACATCTGGGGCCTCCTGGAGGCCCGCCTACAACAGGCAGACACCATGGTTCTGGCCGGTCTCAACGAGGGCACCTGGCCGCCCGAGGCAGCCGCCAATCCGTGGATGAGCCGCCCAATGATGGCTCAATTCGGCCTGCCCCTGCCAGAAAGGCGGATTGGCTTGGCCGCCCATGATTTCACCCAGGCATTTGCCGCCCCGGCTTTATTCTTAACCCGAGCCAAACGGGTCGGCGGCACGCCATCAGTACCGTCGCGCTGGCTGCTTCGCCTGGAGACCCTGCTCGGCGAGGTAGAAGCCCACCGTCTACTAACTTCAAATTTTCCCTGGCGGCACTGGCAAGGCCTAATCGATCAGCCGGAAAACATCCATCCCATCACGGCTCCGGCACCCTGTCCGCCCTTGTCGGCGCGGCCTCGCCAGCTCAGTGTCACCCGTATCGAGACCTGGATGCGCGACCCCTACAGCCTCTATGCATCGCACATCCTCAAACTAAAGGCCCTCAACTCCCTTGATGCGGATCCCGGCGCCGCCGACTACGGTTCTGTCATCCACGACGCGCTTGATGCCTTTCTCAAGAAATTTCCCAAAGAGCTACCCGCCAACGCCACCGATGCCCTGCTAGCCCATGGCCACAAAGTATTCGAGAGACTGCTTGGCCGACCCGGCGTCTGGGCTTTTTGGTGGCCACGCTTTGAGCGTATCGCAAAATGGTTCGTCGCCCATGAACAGGACCGTCGGGCCTTGCTCGCCACGTCCCGCAGCGAGGCCACCGGTAGCATGGTTATTGAAGCCGGTGGCGGACCGTTCACCCTGACGGCAAGAGCAGACCGCATCGACCATTTCAAGGACGGAACGTTGGCCATCATCGATTACAAAACTGGGCAGGTCGCTAGCAAAAAGGAGGTTCTTGCCGGCTTCTCACCCCAGCTCCCCCTGGAAGCCGCCATCGCCGCCGCAGGAAAATTTGACGGCGTCAACATTGGGCCCGTTTCCGCTCTGGAATTCTGGCATCTCGACGGCGGCGACCCACCCGGCAAAGTGAAGAGCGCCGGCGATGACCCTACTAGCCTGGCCACGGGTGCCATAGAAGGCTTGACCCGCCTCGTAACCACCTTCGATCTGGTGGACACTCCGTACCGGGCGCGGCCTCACCCCGACCACACCCCGCGCTACAGCGATTATCTGCATTTAGCTCGCGTCAAAGAATGGTCATCCGGCGGCGGAGAAGACCAATGAGCGGCGACGTCGTCTCCCAAACCGCAGCACGCCACACTGCCGACCCCCGCATCCCGCAACGCCGTGCCGCCGACCCGACTGCATCAGTTTGGGTAGCAGCCTCCGCTGGAACGGGCAAGACCAAGGTACTCAGCGACCGGGTACTGAGCTTGATGCTGGCCGGCACCGAACCACGCAAGATTCTCTGCCTGACTTTCACCCGGGCCGCCGCTGCCGAAATGGCGACGCGCATCGCCCAAACTCTTGGCACCTGGGCAACGAAAGAACTAGCGGACTTAGAGGAAACCCTCACCGATCTACTTGGACACCCCCCCGGCCTAAACGAATTGCGTCTTGCCCGCCGCTTATTCGCCGATGTGATCGACGCACCGGGAGGCATGAATATTCAGACGATCCATGCCTTCTGCCAGTCTCTGCTAGGCCGCTTCCCCCTGGAGGCCGGCGTTGCGCCCCATTTCACCGTCATGGATGAACGCGACGCCCAGGAGATGTTAACCGCCGCCCGCGAAGACGTACTGGCCCAAGCCCGCCTGTCGGATATCTCCGACTTAGCGCACGGACTGAACGCCGTCACCGCCCATGTCCACGAACAGACATTCAGTGACCTAATGGATGAACTGGCAGTCCGTCGCGGAGCATTGCGCCGCCTAATGGCACGATTTGGCGACTCAGTTGAACAGGCAGCAAGAAACATCCGCAAGCAGCTTGGGCTTGAGGACGGCGAGACCGTCGAAGGCATTGTAGCCGACGCCTGCGCCGACAATGCCTTCGACGGTCTACTAATTCGCTCCGCAGCCACCGCCCTAGAACAAGGCGGAAAAATAGACGCAAACCGCGCGCCTGTCGTGGCCGCCTGGCTGGAAAGCGCAGCACCCGACCGCCAGACCCAATTCAATGCCTACGCCGCATGTTTCTTAGTCGAGGACAAAAACAAACGTGCCTTACGCAAGGTACGTTCTCGGCAAATTACTAAATCTGGGGTCGCCACCATGGCCGAAGCTGATACGGTACTGGAGGCCGAAGCTGAACGTTTGCTGAAGGTCGTGCAAAAACGCCGCGCGGCCGTCTCCGCCGAAGCAACCTCCGGGTTGCTACGTCTCGGCGGTGCCATGCTCGAAGCCTATGAGGAGCAAAAGCGCCGCCGGGCGCTTCTCGACTATGATGACCTCATCGGCCTAACCCGCGACCTTTTGGCCCGTCCCGACGTTGCCTCCTGGGTGCTTTACAAGCTCGACGGCGGTATCGACCACGTGCTGATCGACGAAGCCCAAGATACCAACCCAGATCAGTGGGACGTCATCGCTCACCTGACCGGCGAGTTTTTTGCCGGCGCCGGGGCGCGGACGGATACCCGTACCGTCTTTGCCGTCGGTGACGTCAAACAATCCATCTTCAGCTTTCAGGGCGCTGACCCCGCTGCATTTCAGGATATGCGCGATCATTTTGATACGGCCGTCCATGCAGCGGGACAGCCCTGGCGGCAGGAAGCGCTGACCGTTTCCTTCCGCTCAACCCGCGCCGTGCTTGCCGCCGTCGACAGAGTTTTTACTGCTAGCCCGGCACGCGACGGGGTCACACTGGATGGCGCCGAAATTAACCACGTCGCCTTCCGCCACGGCGACGGTGGCCTAGTCGAAATCTGGGCACCGACGGAAGCCGCTAAAAACGACCCCCCACCTCCATGGAAACCACCGGTAGAGGCGGTTTCCGGTGATTCACCTCGAGTGCGGCTTGCCAATGCATTGGCGCGCCGCATCCAACGCATGACAGCCGGTAACGAGTTTCTTGAATCTAAAGGCCGCCCCATTCATGCGGGCGACATCCTAGTACTGGTGCGCACGCGTGGCGCCTTCGTCGAGGACCTGGTGCGTGCCCTCAAACAGATCGGCGTCGAAGTCGCCGGCGTCGACCGCATGGTTTTGTCCGACCAGCTCGCCGTTATGGACCTAGTGGCCCTCGGAAACTTCCTGCTGTTGCCCGAGGATGACCTGACGCTCGCCACTATCCTCAAAAGCCCGTTGATCGGACTGTCGGAAGAACACCTCTTTACACTTGCTTACGACCGCCAAGGCACCCTCTGGCAGTCACTAACCGAACAGGCGGACGTCAATCCGGCCTTCGCCACGGCACAGACTTATCTCGCCGACCTGCTAGCGCGCGCCGATTTCGTCCCACCTTACGAGCTATTCGCCCACGTCCTTGGGCCCCTCGGCGGGCGCCAGAAGCTCATGGCGCGGCTCGGCTTTGAGGCCGAGGACCCTATTACCGAATTTATGGACCTTGCACTATCGTTCGAGCGCCATCACACCGCATCCCTACAAGGCTTCCTACATTGGCTCGAGGTCGGTGCCGTTGAGATTAAGCGTGATCTCGAGCATTCGGCCCGCGACGCCGTGCGCGTGATGACCGCACACGGTGCTAAGGGCTTGCAGGCCCCAGTCATTTTTCTACCCGATACCATGCGCGTACCAAGAGTCAGTAATGGTATCCTTTGGCCCCGTGGTGACGATGGTGAGTCCTTCCTATTATGGCCACCTAGATCTGGGTGGCGTGATGAAGTCGCCGACCAGGAGTTCGAGCGGCTCAAGACGCACCGCGACGAGGAATACCGCCGCCTGCTCTATGTCGCCATGACCCGCGCGGAGGACCGACTCTATGTTTGTGGCTGGGGTGGCCGGCAAAAGGCACCGGATGACTGCTGGTACAACCTCATTCGCCAATCCCTGAAAATAGCACCGTCAGACGCCGATGACGACGTCGTGTTAGAATCTGCCATCGACAACGAACTGTCGAAGGATCGTGATATGGACAGCGGCGAGGTTCTTCGTCTCGTCTGTCCGCAGAAACAGCCCGCCGTATCGGAAATTACCAGGGCACCTGTCGAGGAGATTCAGGCATTGCCTGATTGGGTTCATGTGCCGCCGTCAGCCGAGCCTGATCCGCCTCGCCCCCTGGCGCCATCGAGGCCAAGCGACGAGGAACCGCCCACGCTCTTGCCCTTTGGCACCAATAATGGCGCACGCTTTCGCCGTGCCCGCCTTATTCATCGGCTATTGCAAAGCCTGCCAGACATTGCAACAGCCGACCGTGCCAATGCCGCGCGGCGCTTCCTGCTCAGGCCTGTCCACGGCCTTGGACTGGAGGAGGCCGCTGAGATAGCCGCCGAGACCATTGCCGTCCTTGACCATCCCGAGCATGCTGCCTTATTTGGATCCGGTAGCCGCGCTGAAGTACCCCTGGCCGGTGCCATTGCCGATCGCGTCATAGCCGCCCAAGTCGATCGCCTATTGGTAACAGCATCTGATGTTACCATCGTCGATTATAAAACCAACCGGCCACCTCCACGTGACGTCGAAGCCGTTCCCGTGGTGTACCTTACCCAGATGGCGGCCTATCGAGCCCTTCTCACCCGCATTTATCCACACCATCAAATTCGCTGTCTCCTGCTATGGACCGACGGTCCACGGTTGATGACGCTTCCGGGTGCCTTGCTCGATGCTCACACTCCTTGACGCTGCGCACTAGGACACCTAAATTTTACCAATCTCGTAAGAAGAGAGTGGTTACTCTGGAATCGGGAGGTCTACGGACAACCCATTGAAAGGACACAATAATGCCCAAACAGATAACCGATGATTCTTTCAAAGACGACGTGTTGAGTTCCTCCACGCCGGTCCTCGTCGATTTTTGGGCAGAATGGTGCGGCCCGTGCAAGCAAATCGCCCCGGCGTTAGAGGATATCGCAACCGAAATGGGCAACCGGATGACCGTAGCCAAGCTCAATATCGATGAAAATCCCAAGACACCGAATGACTATGGAGTACGCGGCATTCCTACTCTTATGATTTTTGAAAACGGGAAGGTAACCGCCACTAAGATCGGCGCCCTGTCCAAAAGCAAACTCGTCGAATGGGTTGAATCTGTGATTTCACCAGCAGCGTAATGACCTGAACATCAAGAGGACCTAATCGTCTTAGCACACCCCTGCTGATTTTTATGTGGTGCGCCGTAACCCCTAACTGTTGCCCTCGGCGATCAACGCGCCCGCCAAATAGAGAGACCCGCAAACCAGCACCCGAGAAGGAGCCGAAGCCTCGGCAATAATGTCGACTAATGCCGTATATGCGTCATGGGCTGTCGCTGCCGACATCCCGAGGCCCGTTGCAGCCTCCGCGATGGTCGTAGCCTCACGACCAGCATGGGCCGTGGTGATAGGCACCGCCCGCATCACCCGCGCATGCAGCATCAGCGGCTCCAGAAACAACGCCGGGTCCCGATTGTTGAGCATGCCGACAATAAGATACAGCGGCCGGTCGCTCCAGGTCTCGGCTTGGCTGGCAAGCGCCCGCGCTGCACCCGCATTATGGCCACCGTCGAGCCACACTTCCCACCCTTCCGGTATAGCCGCCACCAACGGCCCCGCCGTCAAGAGCTGCAACCGGGCAGGCCACACCACCTCGCGTAAGCCCCGAGCCAGCGCAGAATCGGAAATATCAAAACCTGGGAGCATACGAGCGCATGCGATTGCATGAGACGCATTTCCGATTTGATGGGTGCCGACCAGGCCGGGACGCGGCAAGCTAATATCCGCCCCTTGGAAATGGAATGTGGTACCACCCTCCAAGTCAAGAGTACCCCGCCAATCCACTCCATGACGCATCAGCGGCGCGCCCACCGCCGCCGCACGATTGGTAATGACCGCGTCCGCTTCAGCTCGCTGCATTGCTAGAACACACGGCACGCCAGGTTTGAGAATGCCGGCCTTTTCACCGGCAATTTCGGATAAGGTCTCTCCCAAATAGCCTTGATGGTCCAAATCCACTGGCGTAATCGCCGTCAGAAACGGCAATTTAATCACATTGGTCGCGTCGAGCCGCCCGCCAAGTCCGGTTTCCAGAAGTACTATATCGGCAGGCGTGCGGGTAAAGGCAAGGAAGGCCGCCGCCGTCGTAATCTCGAAAAAGGTTATTGGCGCCTCGCCATTGGCAGCTTCGCATTCCGCCAGAACCGCCAACAGGTCGGTCTCGGCAATCAATGTTCCAGCAAGGCGTATACGTTCGTGAAAGCGCGCCAAATGGGGTGAAGTGTAGACATGGACGCGATAACCAGCAGCCTCGATGATCGCTCGCAGGAAAGCAATAACCGACCCTTTTCCGTTGGTTCCGGCGACGTGAACGACGGGGGGTAGGCGCCACTCAGGATTTCCGAGCCGAGCTAATAGAAGTTCGATTCGACTCAAAACAAGATCGATGACCTTGGGATGGAGGCGTGTCAGACGATCAAGAACGGCATCGCTATTTTTTGTTGGAAGAGGGGTTCGCATTTTTTTTGGCTGTCATACCTTTACCCTTGCGGTTACCGGTTTTAGTTTTCTTGGCATGGACCCTGGCAGACACGGACCCTGCTGCTTCGTCAATCCCTTCGACGTCGGATAGGAGCAGGACGTCCCCCGGCAGACGTGGATGGCAGATAAGACCAAGTACACGAATAAGACTGTCCCGCAAGTCATGGCGGTGCACCACCATGTCGAGCATACCGTGTTCGAGAAGGTACTCAGAACGCTGGAATCCCTCCGGTAAGGTCTCGCGTATAGTTTGCTCTATGACACGGGCTCCGGCAAAGCCGATGACCGCACCGGGTTCGGCAATGGCAATATCGCCCAACATAGCAAAGGAAGCGGAAACGCCGCCGGTTGTTGGATCGGCAAGTACAACAATGTATGGCAACCCTGCCTCACGCAATTCCTGTATCGCGACAGTCGTGCGCGCCAACTGCATCAGCGACAGGATACCTTCCTGCATCCGTGCTCCGCCCGACGAACACACCATGATCAGTGGCACATTCTGCACAACAGCAAGACGCGATGCTGCCAGAACCCCTTCACCGACGGTAACCCCCATGGATCCGCCCATGAACGAAAAGTCGAGAACAGCAATAACCACATTCATGCCGCCCATGGAACCATGGGCAACCTTCAAGGCATCGTCCTCGCCAGTCTTCGCTTGGGCCTCCTTGAGCCGGTCCGAATATCGCTTTGTATCCCGGAACTTGAGCGGATCAACAGCAGCTTTTGGTAACTCGATTGTCTGATAAGCGCTCTTATCGAACAGCATATCCAGCCGTTTTAGTGCCCGCAGCCGCATGTGATGGCCACAGTGGGTGCAGACGTGTTGCACTTTCTCAAGCTCGCGGTGAAATATCATTTCGCCGCAGCCCGTGCACTTGTGCCATAGGTTATCGGGAATCTCTTTCTGTCCGACCAGCTCTCTAAATTTGGGACGAACGAAGTTAGTAAGCCAATTCATGATTGCCTCGCCATGCGGACACCGAGCGCCAATTCACCAACCACCGACAGAACCGCCGCTGCACAGCCCGGAGTGGCACAAGCATTTGCGTCCAAATTAGCACGTACCGTTTCCACCAAAACCGACCCAACAACCACGCCATCAGCTACGCGGGAAACCGCCGCCGCCTGCTCCGCAGAACGGATGCCAAACCCAACGGCAATCGGTAAATCTGTGTGGCGGCGGATACGAATAACTGACTGTTCCACCTCGGAAACATCCGGCGCCAGCGTGCCGGTGATGCCGGTGATGGAGACGTAGTAAAGAAAGCCGCTAGCATGGCGGGAAATGACTGGCAGACGCGCATCATCACTGGTCGGCGCGGATAGATAAAT
>Ga0302127_10002084_pt1 | contig 12083 bp, 10 predicted proteins | sample CB4_SCM_MG_FD_204452 | JGI IMG/M metagenome (GOLD analysis project Ga0302127, IMG submission 204452) | Marine microbial communities from Western Arctic Ocean, Canada - CB4_SCM | ecosystem: Environmental > Aquatic > Marine > Oceanic | place: Canada: Western Arctic Ocean | collected 2017-09-24
GACCCCAAGATCAACCATAATCCAACGCTCTTCTCCCGGCGGCCCATAGCCGTAGAGATTGAGGTTCATGCCGATCTCGCCAGCACCCCCCAATGGAAGGAACAAAAGCGACGGCTTAGTACCAGCCTTCATGCCCGGAGATTCCGCCGGTGAATAGACAATAAGCCACGCAAGGTAAGTTCCGTATCCGCCTCCTGTATGCAGTCCGTAGAGGCCTCAAAGAGAGCTGAGAGGCCTCCCGTTCCAATTACCGGCATCGGCGCCCCAAATTCTGCCCGGATACGTTCCACGACACCTTCTATCATGGCCACATGACCCCAGAACATACCCGATTGCATGGCCGTGATCGTGTCGGTACCAATGACATAATCAGGACGGCCGATTGCGACGCGAGGAAGTTGAGCGGCGGCCATATGCAGTGCATCAAGTGAAAGGTTAATTCCAGGCGCGATGACTCCGCCGCAATAATTACCATCAGCATCGATGACGTCGAACGTCGTCGCCGTACCGAAATCAACGACGATAAGCGGCCCCCCATAGCGCTCCCCTGCAGCAACCGTGTTGACCAGCCGGTCAGCGCCGACCTGCTCAGCAAAAATCTTAATGCCAAGGTCGACATTGAGGTCACCGATCACCAAGGGTACACAGCCAAAATGCTTCGAACATAGTGTCTTAAGGTTAAAGGCCGCCTCCGGCACAACGGACGCGATGATAGCATCAGTGACATCGCTACGTTCCAAAGCAGCAACGTCCATCAACTGGCCTAGCCAGACAACGTATTCATCCGCCGTCCGATCGGCATTAGTCGAACTACGCCACTCGCCGCGAATTGAACCATCGTCGGCAAAAACCGCGAATACTACATTCGTATTGCCGCAATCAATGGCTAGAAGCATATTCTGTCTCCAGCATCGGTGCCGCGTTGAGGCCCTTCAAGCCGCGGCAAAAAAAACGTCGCCAGCGGTGACCCGCAGCAGGCCGTGTCCTTGATCCAACATAAGAGCGCCGTCAACATCAAGGTCAACAAAAACCCCCGAGAAAGTCGAACCGTCGAGACGGACAGTGATTGCCATCCCTTGGCCATGGGCAACAGCAAGCCAAGCTTGCCGCACGGCAGCAAAACCCTCTTCCTGCCAGCGCCGCTTCCAGCGCTCAAAGGCATCAATAAATTGGGACAGGAATAATTCCGGGGTTATCCCTTTCCCTCCCAATGCCTTTAAATCAGTCGCTGGAAATTCGGTACCCTCAGGATGATGATCAATGTTGGCACCCACTCCAATAACAAGCCAATCAAGAGATTGGTGAGCCACGCCAGAACCCTCAAGCAACACACCGGCAATTTTTCTACCATCCACCAACAGGTCGTTTGGCCACTTGCAGGAAATAACACATTCGCCTGGTAACAGCCCAGCAACAACCTCGCGTAAAGCAATTCCGGCAACGAAGCCATACTGCGGCGTTTCGGAGGCCGGACAGTCAGGGGCCAACAGGAGCGAGCAATAAAGGTTTCCCGGCTGAGAGACCCAACCGCGACCGCGTCGTGACTTTCCTGCTGTTTGTTCATTGGCACGAATGACAGTGACAGTACCATTATCCAACCAATTTGTGGCGGCTACGCGTTTAGCCTCCTCGTTAGTACTATCTATGCTGTCGAGGGTAATCAGTGCGTAACCGTCAGGAAGAGCCGTCATCCGCCGAACAGAGACGCAGCCGCCCTTGCGGCGCCACTCAACAGGGGAACCGGGTAGGAAAAAAACAACAGAATAAATAGGCCCGTGCCAGCAAGAACAACGCCAATGCCCCGCGGTATAGGATTATCAAGAGGCTCTTCCAGATCGTCGAAATACATTACTTTGACGATACGCAAATAATAGAAAGTACCAACGACACTTGTTAGGACTCCTATGACCGCCAGCACATAGAGCCCGGCATCGATGGCCGCCAGAAAAATATAAAATTTGCCAAAGAAACCGGCCAGCGGCGGAACCCCAGCCATAGAGAACATGAAAAGAGTAAGCACGATAGCCACCATCGGGTGGCTTTTCGACATTCCAGAGAGATCTGAGATCTTTTCAACCATGTGGCCATTTCGACGCATACAGAGAATGCAGGCAAATGTCCCAAGATTCATCGCCAGATAGATGGCGAGATAGATCAACACACCCTGTAGGCCGATAACATTGCCCACCGCGAGGCCAATCAGCGCATAACCGACATGGCTGATGGAACTATAAGCCATCATCCGCTTAATGTTAGTTTGGTTGATAGCAACAAACGCTCCTAGAGCCATGGAGGCAATGGAAATAAAGACGATAATCTGCTGCCACTGGGACACGAGATCGCCGAAGGGGCCAAGCATCACCCGACAGAACAAAGCAAGTGCCGCGATCTTCGGCGCTACGGAGAAAAAAGCAGTTACCGGTGTCGGCGCGCCTTCGTAAACATCTGGGGTCCACATATGGAAAGGCACTGCCGAAACTTTGAATGCAAGGCCGGCAATGACAAACACGATACCGATGATTACCCCAACTGAGGGCAAGCCTTCGATGGCGGTAAAAACTCGCACAAGTTCATCAAAATCTGTAGTACCAGAAAATCCGTAAACCAATGAACTGCCGTAAAGCAGCATGCCGGATGCTAACGCCCCAAGAACAAAGTACTTGAGGCCGGCCTCCGAGGAGCGCGTATCGTCACGCTGAAATGCCGCAATTATATACAGCGACAAACTCTGCAACTCGATTCCTAGGTACATTGATAGAAGGTTGTTTGCCGACAGCATCATCATCATGCCGAGCGTAGCCAACAGAATCAGGACCGGAAATTCGAAACGAGCCAAATTCTGTCTGGCCATATAATCCTGGGACAGGACTACGGCGACACCCGAGGCAATCAACACCATAACCTTGGTGAATACAGAGAACGGGTCGGTGACGAAAAGGCCGTTAAGAGCTAATTGGCGGCCAGACGGAATGCTCAACACGATCAACGCAGTCAGGGCAAGAGCAATGACAGCCAACAACGATACGCCCATTGCAGCCCGCTTCTGGGACACCTTTGTCGGTTTATGGAATACACCAACCATCAGCAGGGCCATCGCCATTAAAGCAATAAAGAGCTCCGGCAATACGGGAATGAGATCGGGAACCGTGGCGGGTGTCATGGTAAATTCGTTTTCCTCGGTTCCTGGTCAGTGCCCGGCAAACACATGGGCACGCGCAACGGAGCGTGCGGGCTCCATCTGGGCCAGAAGATTATCAACCGAAGCATGCATGGGCTCCAAGAAGGATGCCGGATAGACGCCCATCCAAACAACTAGAAGAACAAGAGGTGCAAACATAGCAATTTCGCGCGGGCTAAGATCAAGAATTTTCTTCAGGCCGTCCTTTGTTAGCTGTCCAAAGATTACCCGGCGGTATAGGTAAAGCATATACGCAGCCCCTAATATTATGCCGGTCGTAGTCAATGCCGCTGCCCAAGTACTAACCTGAAAGATCCCAACAAGGATCAGAAACTCACCAACGAATCCCGATGTTCCCGGCAGACCAACAGAGGCTAGCATGAATACCATGAAGACCAGGGCATAAGCTGGCATTCGTTTGACCAAGCCGCCATAGGCCGAAATTTCGCGCGTGTGCATGCGGTCATAAACGACGCCGACGATCAAGAACAACGCGGCGGAGACAATGCCGTGGCTGAGCATCTGAAATACCGCACCTTCGATTCCCTGAACGGTCATAGTAAATGTACCAATGGTGACAAACCCCATGTGCGCGACCGATGAATAGGCGATCAGCTTCTTCATATCTTCCTGCGCCAGCGCCACCAGAGAGGTGTAAATAACGGCAACGATGCTGAGCGTAAAAATCAGAGGCGTGAAGGCAATCGATGCCTCCGGAAACATGGGAAGGGAAAAGCGCAAGAAGCCGTACCCACCAAACTTTAAAAGCACACCCGCCAGAATGACCGATCCGGCTGTTGGCGCTTCGACGTGGGCATCAGGAAGCCAGGTATGCACCGGCCACATCGGCACTTTCACGGCAAAGGACACAAAAAAAGCTAGCCACAACCAAGTTTGCATGGCCTCCGGAAAGCTATGCTGCATGAGCATCAAGATATCGGTGGTCCCGGCGTCAATGTACATGGCAAGCATCGCCAATAGCATCAGCACCGAGCCGAGCAGGGTATAGAGGAAAAACTTAAACGCCGCATAGACCCGCCTTGGCCCACCCCAGATACCAACGATCAGGAACATCGGGATCAGAACACCTTCGAAGAAGATATAGAAAACGATCAGGTCGAGAGCACAGAACATGCCAACCATCATCGTTTCCATGACCAGGAAGGCGATCATGTACTCCTTTACCCGTGACGTGATCGACTCCCAACTGGCTAGAATGCAGATCGGTGTCAGCAACGTCGTCAGCAGAACAAAAAATAGGGATATGCCATCGATCCCCAAGTGATACCCGATCTTGAAATCAGGCATCCATGGCACGAATTCCTGAAACTGAAACTCGGCGGTACTTGATTCAAAATACCCCCACAGCAATAGGGAGACGAAGAAATTAGTGAGCGACGTCCACAAGGCCACCCAGCGTGAATTACGCGCGACGATTTCATCGTCGCCGCGCACACCTATTAAAATGATGGCCATGCCTACGATGGGCAGGAACGTCAGTATGGAAAGGATGGGAAACACGTCCATTTCCGTATTACCCCGCCCTAGCCATCAAATACCAAGAAACAAAAAACACGACGCCAATGAGCATGGCAAAGGCATAGTGGTATACGTATCCGGTCTGCAGCCGCGCCGCACGGCGAGCTAAATCAACTGTAACCGCCGAAATGCCGTCAGGCCCAAAGCCATCAATAATCTTGCAATCGCCGGTGCGCCACAGATAGCGGCCAATAGTGAAGGCCGGGCGCACAAAAAGAAAATCGTACAGCTCGTCGAAGTACCATTTATTGATTAAGAACCGGTGGATGCTGCTAAATGTTACGGCCAATCTTGCCGGCAAACTCGGCGCGAACATATATAATATGTAGGCCAGCGCGATCCCCGCAGCGCCGACGGCCAAGGGCGCATACTTTACCCACAACGGCACGTAATGAGCATTCTCCAATGCCGAATGCTCGGGAAGAATCAGGATGGCATTGCCCCAATATTCAACCGCGCCCACGCCGACAAAACTCTCATAGCCCAGATATCCCGCGCCGATAGCACCTGCGGCCAGAACGAATAGCGGCAAGATCATTACCTTCGGTGATTCGTGAACGTGAGCCATAACGATCTCGTCGCCACGGGGTGCGCCGTGGAAGGTCATCAGCAGCAGGCGCCACGAATAGAATGCAGTTAGGAAGGCCGCCGCAATTCCCATCCAGAAGGCATATCGACCAACACCTGTGTCCGAAGCCCAGGCGGCCTCTAGCACAATATCCTTGGAGAAATACCCGGCAAACGGCGGGATACCAACCAATGCTAGCGAACCGATATACATCAAGATGCAAGTTACCGGGATTAGCCTGCCCAACCCACCCATCTTGCGCATATCTTGTTCATCCGACATTGCATGAATGACCGAACCGGCACCAAGGAATAAAAGCGCCTTAAAAAATGCATGGGTCGTCAGGTGGAAGACGCCAGCCGAATAGGCCGAGACACCACAGGCGAAGAACATGTAGCCAAGCTGCGAACAGGTCGAATAGGCAATCACCCGCTTAATATCATTCTGAACGCAGCCAATAGTTGCCGCGAATATGGCGGTTGATGCGCCTACCACGGTCACAACCGTCAAAGCCACATCGGAATACTCAAACAAAGGCGACAAGCGCGCCACCATGAAGACGCCTGCGGTTACCATGGTCGCCGCATGTATCAGGGCAGAGACCGGTGTTGGTCCCTCCATGGCATCTGGCAGCCATGTGTGCAGCCCCAATTGTGCGGACTTTCCCATGGCGCCAACGAATAACAGCAGGCAGATGATGGTGAGCGCGTGAAAATCGACGCCGAACACGTTCATCCGTACCCCAGCCATGCCACCTGCCGCAGAAAATATGGTGTCGAGCTGGATTGAATCAAACAACACGAAGACGGCGAATATACCTAAGGCAAAGCCGAAGTCGCCTACACGATTCACCAAGAAAGCCTTGATAGCCGCGGCATTGGCCGACGGCTTAGCGTACCAAAAGCCTATCAGCAGGTAGGAGAACAGACCTACCCCTTCCCAACCAAAAAACATCTGCACCAGATTGCTGGAAGTCACCAGCATCAGCATGCAGAAGCTGAATAAGCTTAGGTAGCACATGAACCGCGGGACGCTCCGATCGTGGTGCATATAGCCAACCGAATAGATGTGGATCATCGACGATACGATAGTCACCATTGCCAACATGGTGCACGACAGCGTGTCGAGCTTTAGCGCCCAGGAAACTTGGAGGGAACCAGACTCGATCCACGTCATAATCTCAATGGTGCTAACGTTACGCTCGAATACGACATCGTAAAACGTCAGAGCGGCACACATAGCCGCCAGCAGCATACAACCGCAGGTCACTAACTGCGCCGCCAAATCTAGGCGGTGAGTACGATCTTTGTCATGCGTCGGTAACAGAGCCAGCAACCCGGCGATGAAACCACCGATCAGGGGCAGAAAGACAGCAAGTGCAGGAAGCATCCTTATCCTACCCTACCCGTTCATCAGATTGATATCATCGACAGCTATGCTGCCGCGATTACGAAAATACACGACCAATATTGCTAGCCCGACAGCCGCTTCAGCTGCTGCCACGGTAAGCACAAACATGGCAAATATCTGACCGACCAGATCGTTGAGATTCGTCGAGAATGCCACCAGGTTGATATTGACAGCGAGTAGCATCAACTCGATTGACATCAGAATAATGATGACATTCTTACGGTTCAGAAAAACGCCGAAGATGCCAAGTGCAAAAAGTATTGCCGCCAAGGAAAGGTAATGGGAAAGCCCTATTTCCAGCATCAAATACCCTTCCCCGTCTCGACCTTGCGCATCTCGACGGAATTGGCGCTGCGGTGAATCTGATTGGCAATATTCTGGCGGCGCACTGTCGGTCGCGAACGATGGGTCAATACGATCGCTCCAATCATAGCAACCAGAAGAATCATACCAGCAGACTGGAATAGGTAAATATAGTGGGTGTAAATCACCCCCCCCAATGCCTCGGTATTACTCACCTGAACCATCGCCGGGGTCGGCGCAGCAACCATACCCAAGGCCCCTGGCGCCATGGTCCAGCCGCCCATAACAAGCAATAATTCGATCAATAAAACCACGCCAATCGTGGCCCCAATAAGCATGTGCCGCCGAAACCCTTGGCGCAACTCGGAGAAATTAATATCGAGCATCATCACGACAAACATGAACAGCACCGCAACCGCGCCAACGTAGACGACGACAAGAATCATCGCCAGAAATTCCGCCCCCATTAGGATAAACAGGCCAGCAGCATTGAAGAATGTCAGGATCAAGAACAACACGGAATGAACAGGATTGCGTGCAGAAACGACCATCACCCCCGACGCGACGGCGACACCGGCGAACATATAAAAGGATAGCGCAGCGATCATCGCGTCGCTATCCCCTGCAATGGCAGGCATTCCGCTCGTTTATGGCGTGACAGGTTTTTCATGTTTCCAGATACCATATCCAATCAACGATACGGCGCGTCGGCAGAGAGCCGATGAGCCAGCTCTACTTCCCAACGGTCGCCATTGGCGAGTAGACGGTCCTTGTCATAAAGCAGTTCTTCCCTCGTCTCAGTAGCAAATTCAAAATTTGGCCCCTCGACGATGGCATCAACCGGGCAGGCCTCCTGGCATAGGCCGCAATAGATGCACTTTACCATGTCGATATCATACCGCGTCGTGCGGCGACTGCCGTCGTCGCGAGGCTCTGCCTCAATGGTAATGGCCTGAGCCGGACACACAGCTTCGCAAAGTTTGCACGCGATGCACCTCTCCTCGCCATTTGGATATCGGCGCAGCGCATGTTCGCCGCGGAAGCGCGGGCTTAGCGGTCCCTTCTCATACGGATAGTTGAGAGTGACTTTAGGCTTAAACATATACTTGAAGGTCAAAGCCATACCGGAAATCAGTTCCACCAGAAATATGGAGCGTGCGCTGCGGTCAAGGAAACTCATGGATCAGCCTTTCACTGGGGCTAAATCGAAGGCCACCACAGCACCACTTACGACGACAACGGCCACCAGTGAAACCGGCAGGAAAATCTTCCAGCCCAGCCGCATCAACTGGTCATAGCGATAGCGCGGAAATGTTGCCCGGACCCAGAGGAAGACGAATAGCACCGCCGCCACCTTGATAGCAAACCACAGCGGGCCAGGAATCCAATTGAATGGCGCGATGTCGATTGGCGGCAACCAGCCGCCTAGAAACAATATTACGGTCATGGCGGACATAAGCATCATGTTCATGTATTCGCCGAGGAAGAACAGAGCAAATGTCATCGCCGAGTATTCAACATTATAGCCAGAAACCAGCTCTGCCTCTGCCTCCGGCAAATCGAAGGGATGCCGGTTCGTTTCCGCCAGTGTCGAGATGAAGAAAATAACCGCCATAGGAAACAACGGAATGACAAACCACATATCTTCCTGAGCCATGACGATATCGCTGAGATTTAGTGATCCCGCCAGCAACAGCACGGTGATAATGACGAGGCCCATGGATACTTCGTATGAGACCATCTGCGCCGCTGAGCGCAAGGCGCCAAGAAAGGCATATATCGAATTGCTTGCCCAACCAGCCATGAGGATTCCATAGACGCCCAGCGAGGAGATAGCGAATAGATAAAGGATGCCTACATTGATATCAGCGAGCACTAAGCCATAATCAAATGGGATTACCGCCCAACCGGTTAGAGCGAGGATGAAAGTAACGCATGGCGCCATGACAAAGACGATACGATTGGCGCCGAACGGAACCACGGTTTCCTTGACGAATAGCTTCAGTCCGTCAGCCAGCGGCTGCAATAGGCCGAAAGGCCCGACGACATTTGGGCCACGGCGCAACTGCATGGCGCCTATAACCTTGCGTTCAACATAGGTCAGATAAGCCATTGCGCCCATCAGGGGCAATACGATAGCGAGGATCTTGAGAACAATCCAAATGGTAGGCCAGGCGTACCCGTCCCAAAATTCAACCATCGGTGCCGGTCTTCCCGCTATCGGCTACGAAGGCCTCGGTGCACTCAGCCATAACCTTCGATACGCGACTAATCGGGTCCGTCATATAGAAATTGGTGATCGGAGAACGGAAAGGTTCGCTACCAATCTCACCTGCCATGGCGAAGGACCCCCATTCCGCCGGCTCGATCTGGTCAATATTAGAAAATATTGAATTTGCCTCGATAAGCTTTGCTCTTACTTGGGCAAGGTTGTCGTATGGCAGCGTCTTGCCGAGTGCTGAAGAAAGTGCCCGAAGAATCGTCCAGTCCTCACGGGCCTCGCCCGGCGGAAAGACTGCCAGGCGACCGACTTGAACCCGCCCCTCGGTGTTAACGTAGGTGGCGTTTTTTTCTGTGTAAGCCGCACCCGGCAGGATGACGTCAGCTCGGTGCGCCCCAGCATCGCCGTGATGGCCCTGATAGATAACAAACGCATTGCCAAGCGCATGGGTATCGATCTCATCGGCGCCCAACAGGAACAAGACCTCGATATCGCCAGCCGCGGCACCGGCTACGATTCCGGCAGTATTCAGGCCGCCTTCACCAGGAACAAATCCGAGGTCAAGACCACCTACGCGGGCGGCAGCCGTATGTAGGACATTAAACCCGTTCCAACTAACCTCAGCGTCGATCATGCCAGAATTTTCAGCCAGCTCCCGCGCCGCCGCTAAAATCGCCGCGCCATCGGGTCGCGCCAGCGCTCCCATACCGAGAATCAGCATTGATTTCTTGGCTTTTTTTAGAACAGCAGAAAACTCATGGTCACCCCTGACCAGCGCCGACAGCACCGCCGGATCATCCCCCAGATGCTGGTAGCGGTATGTGAGATCGAGACTCTCGCCTATCATAGCCGCGTGGAATTCACCCTGAAGGTATCGTTTGCGGATGCGCTGATTAAGAACTGGCGCTTCCCATCGTGGATTGGTCCCGATAAGCAATAGGGCATCCGCTGCCTCGATTCCTGCCAAGGTCGAATTAAATAGGTAGGCGGCACGGACCGACGGATCAATCGCCGCACCGTCCTGGCGGCAATCAATATGGGGCGACCCGAGACGCACCGTTAGATCGCGCAGCGCCAAGATTGATTCGCAATCCGCAAGGTCACCGACGATCGCGGCAATGCGCTCGCCACGAACGTCCTTTAGCTGGTTCGCAATAGCCTCAAATGCCTCCTCCCATGAGGCCGGCTGCAGCTTACCGCCTCGGCGAACATAAGGCTGATCAAGGCGCTGGCGCATCAAGCCGTCGCATGCATAGCGCGTCTTGTCGGAAATCCATTCTTCGTTGACGTCCTCGTGCAACCGCGGCAGCACCCGGAGAACTTCAGGTCCACGCGCATCAACGCGTATATTGCTACCCGTGGCATCCATAACGTCGATAGACTCGGTCTTGCTCAATTCCCACGAACGGGCGGCGAAGGCATAAGGCCGAGAAGTCAGAGCGCCCACCGGACATAAATCAATAACGTTAGCGGAAAGTTCTGACGCTAACGCTTTCTCCATGTATGTAGTGATCTCCATGTGCTCGCCGCGCCCAGTGGCGCCCAATTCAGGCACACCTGCCACTTCAGTGGCGAACCGGATGCACCGGGTACAATGGATGCATCGAGTCATGATCGTCTTGATCAACGGCCCCATGTACTTATCCGTGACCGCCCGCTTGTTCTCCTTGAAGCGGCTATGATCCATGCCATAGGCCATTGCCTGGTCCTGCAGGTCACATTCGCCGCCCTGATCGCAAATAGGGCAGTCCAGTGGATGGTTGATCAATAGGAATTCCATCACACCCTTGCGCATTTTTTGCACCTCGGGAGTGTTGGTATGGATCACCATACCTTCTGCGGCAGGTGTGGCGCAGGATGCAACAGGTTTCGGCGATTTCTCAACCTGCACCAAGCACATGCGGCAATTGCCCGCAATCGAGAGCCTTTCGTGATAGCAGAACCGCGGAACCTCAACGCCAGCTTGCTCACAGACCTGAATCAAGGATAGTCCTGCTTCGAATTCGACTTCCTCGCCATTGATTGTCAGATTCGGCATTTTGCCCCTCAGGCCGCTTCGATCTTATCCGCAACGCGCGCGGCTTTGATACGTGCTTCGATGTCATCACGGAAGTGCCGCACCAGTCCCTGGATTGGCCAGGCTGCAGCATCACCGAGGGCACAGATCGTGTGACCTTCGACCTGATACGTAACCTCGTTCAATAGATCCAATTCCTCAGTACTAGCATCACCAGTGCACATGCGCTTCATCATGCGCCACATCCAGCCAGTGCCCTCACGACATGGCGTACACTGGCCACAACTTTCGTGCATATAAAAATAGGATAGCCGGGTGATAGCACGAACCACATCCGTGGAGCTATCCATCACCATGACAGCTGCCGTTCCAAGACCCGACTTCACTTCACGCAGGGAATCAAAATCCATCAGCACTGAATCGCAAATGGACTTTGGAAGAATTGGCACGGACGCGCCACCCGGAATAACCGCCTTCAAATTAGCCCACCCGCCACGCACGCCACCAGCGTGTTTTTCGATCAGTTCCCTCAGGGGGATACTCATCTCCTCTTCCACGGTACACGGATTGTTAACGTGACCGGATATGTTGAAAAGTTTTGTACCCGTATTATTTTTAGTGCCAAGCGTCGTGAACCACTCAGCACCACGGCGCAAAATAGTCGGGGCAACGGCAATGGATTCGACGTTGTTCACGGTAGTTGGACAACCGTAGAGACCAGAACCAGCCGGGAAAGGCGGCTTAAGACGAGGCTGCCCCTTCTTGCCTTCAAGGCTCTCAATCAGTGCGGTTTCTTCACCGCAGATATACGCCCCAGAGCCACAATGCACATAGCAGTCAAAGCCCC